>OGDP01002090.1_pt1 | contig 10885 bp, 11 predicted proteins | sample 1570441 | NCBI WGS metagenome assembly OGDP01 (sample SAMEA2581961, study PRJEB24529) | metagenome | biome: Human gut stool | place: China | collected 2011
TACAAGTTCTCCGGCTACACGAAGCCACTCTCCATTTTTAAATGCACAGATTTCCACCTTTGGGTTTGCGTGAATCTGTTTTGAAACATCCTTCACCTTTCCGGTCTGAATATACAGTTTTCCTTCAAAAACATGCGCTGTTCCAAAAGGTCTAACTCTTGGCTGGTCTCCTTCCACTGTTGCCAAATAATATGTCTCTGCTTCTTTTAAAAAATTTACTACTCGTTCCATTGTATAAACCTCCTGCTATTAAAATCTATCAATAATAGAATTATACCATTCCATCGCTTCTTATGCACTAATCAACCATATCATAAAACCCCTGTTTCACATCATTCCAGACGTAAACCAGGGGTTTCACTTATATCATTCTATACCATAGACAGTACATATAATATCTATTCACTTTTACTCCGTCTCATAAAAGACTTTCTTATCCAGAGCTTTATTCTGATGTGCAACGATTGTTGTACATACAGCATCACCTGTGATATTAACAGCTGTTCTTGTCATATCAAGGATACGGTCAATACCCATGATCAGACCGATTGCCTCAACCGGAAGTCCGACAGAGTTAAATACCATTGTCAGTGTAACCAGACCAACACTTGGTACTCCGGCTGTTCCGACAGATGCCAGTGTTGCTGTTCCGATAACTGTAATATAGTCTGCCATACTCAAATGGATTCCAAACGCCTGTGCTGCGAACACAACTGCAACACCCTGCATGATGGAAGTACCATCCATGTTGATTGTTGCTCCAAGCGGAATCGTAAAGGAAGAAATCTTCTTGGAAACTCCGACTTTCTTAGAAAGTGTTTCAATAGAAAGCGGGATTGTCGCATTTGATGTCGCTGTAGAGAATGCAAATGCCATAACCGGGAAGAATTTCTTGATGAAGCGGATCGGGTTCAGTCCTGTGAAAATCTTTAACAGAATCTGATATACTCCCAGACACTGGATCGCAAGTGCCAAAAGTACTGCGATCATGTATTTTGCCAGCGGAACAAATGCACTGAATCCGATTGTAGCAAAAGTACGGCTGATCAGGCAGAATACACCGATTGTTGCACAGATCAGTGCCATCAGGGTAAATCTGGAAGGAATCGGGTTGTTGTCTTTATATAAAACCAAAGGACCTGCAATCACGACGACTGTCATAAAGATTGTACCGCCAAGGCTTCTGTATCTGGACAAGTCTGTTCTGTGATTGACATCATCTGTCATAACGCTGGACAGAGAACCAAACGGTACATTGACACATGTATACAGGGCTTCATATAATACGTAGGTTACTAAAATGTAGATCAGTTTTAATTTATAATCAAAGCTGCTCACATCCAGGAATCCAATCACACACATAATGGCCATAGGAATGGAAAATGCCTTGATCCATGGAATAAAACGTCCGCCTTTCGTAGATTTTCTGGCATCGATCAAAGCGCCGATGATCGGATCGTTGATGGCATCCCAGATTTTAGTGATCAACAGAATCGTTCCGACATGTAAAGGATTTACTTTCAGTACGAGCGTGTAGAATACGGTCAAAAACATTGCCCGAAACTGTTCTGTACAGCAGCACCCCAGATCTCCGAGCGTGTAGCCGATTTTGTCTTTCATTGAAAACTCTCTCACAATTCTTCCTCCTTATCGTGTGGCTTTTTGTTTTCGTTTGTTTACGATGTTCATTATATCTTTATCTGAATAGGAAACATATCCAATTCTTGCTTGAAAACTATCAAAAATTGATATACTATTTATTTTGAATAGTTTTAATAGGGATTTACAGTGATTTTCATATATTTTAACGAGGTGATCATGAAAGAATATATTGCAAAGGAATACAAATATACACAATCAAAATGTAAGAAATTTCCGGCGACTACATATTATACAGTGTTTTTTATTACTGCCGGAAAATGTACATGCAGAAGCAGGGAGAAAACATATTTTTGTGCAACGGAAGAAATCATACTGGTCAATCCGGGTACATCGGTAGAAATTGAATATCCGGCGTCGAAAACTCCGCTGCATTTTCTTCAGATTTCGTTTTCTGCAGAACTGCTGAAACGTTTGTCTGATGAACAAACGGATCTGGAGTCCTGCTTTCATGTGGTTCCATATCAGGTTGTAGTCATTCAGGCAGAATCAGAAATCAGTATGCTGATAAAAAATCTTTCGAAAAGGCTTCTGACTCTTCCAAAAGAAACGACAGATTTCGGGCATGCACTGTTTCAGGACAGTATTCTGTCAATGCTGATCGTGCTGCTTTTACGTGCCTGTATTCATGTGGAATTTCACACAAAAAGTAAAACACGATCCCGACTTGCACTGGATGATATTTTTATTTTTATCAAACATCATCTGTACGAAGAAATTTCACTGGAACGTCTGGAAAAGGAATTTTTTATCAGTAAATATCATATTTCCAGAGAATTTAAACGGCAGACAGGAATCACCGTTCATCAGTATATTGTCAAAGCGAAGCTGGATCTGTGCAAACGGCTTCTGGAAAAGGGATATCCTATGACGGAAATCTATAAAATATGTGGACTTGGAAACTATAATAACCTGTTTCGGGCATTTAAAAGGGAGTTTGGAATCACACCAGGGGAATATGTGCGTCAATTCCAGGAGAGACAGAAAACTAAATCTGATGTTCATTAAAATGATTGTTCTCCATAAAACGGGTGACGGTGTCAAGCATTTCCTGTGGTGTGTAGGACTTCACGGTTCCTTTTTTATTATGAGGGAGGGAGTCGCTGTTCATGTTCTTTTTGAACTCATTCGGAGTCTGCCCGGTATATTTTTTAAATGCATTATTCATATAGCGGTAATCCGAAAATCCGCAGCCGTAGCAGATATCAATCAGAGAAAGTTCACCTTTCATCAGCAGTGCTTTTGCATTGAGATACCGGGTGTAGGTCAGAAATTCACTGAAAGAACGGTGCAGATTTTTCTGAATAAAATGTGATAAATAAGAGGCGGAGAGCTGCATGTGTTTTGCCAGGTCAGACAGAGTCACTCTTTCGGCAGAATGTTCCTCAATGTAACCAATGATTTCAGAGAGCTGGCTGTTTCTCTTGGTAGTGAGCGCAAGTTTGTCTCCATACATTTCATAGTAAGCGCAGCTCTGCAGGATGTCATGCACCATAATGTTGATCAGACCGGCACACTCCAGCTGGTAATAAGGCGCCTGCAGGAGATAAATCTTTAAAAGTTTGCAAAACGAGTAGGTGAACAGTCGCTCATTTTTACTCAAAAGTGTATTTTCCAGAAAGCTGATATGACTCATCTGCGGAAAATATCCTTCAAAATACTGTGGAAGAATATGAAGGGAGAGCAGGGTGGACGGCGCTTTCTCCGAAATAATCTCGTGGAGCTCGTTGGCGTTGATCAGGATGATATCTTTTTCAGAAAAAGACGTAGTATTGCCGTTGATGTTGAATGCCGGATCTCCTTTTAAGATCAGGATCAGCTCAATTTCCGGGTGCAGGTGGGCAGCACGGTATCCTACATCATAGACGGACAGATTCATATTTTTAATTTGGGGATGGTGGATATTTTCAATTTCCAGATGCATAAGAGAACTCCTTTTTTATTGTTGCTTCTATCATAATATAGTGCGCTTTATTATTCAATCAAATTCATAAAACAGCAGGAAAGTGATAGGAAGAAAGCTTAATTGACATATAAAAGAAAACAGGGGATGTGTATAGTAGAACATGTATTGAGCAGAAAGAAAATGTTAAGGAGAGGCTGATTATGAGATTATTAGAACCAATTAAAGTGGGAAAGATCGAGCTGAAAAACAGAGTGATGTTTCCGCCGATGACAACAGGATATGAAGGCAGAGACGGCACAATTGTAGAACAGAGCTTTAACTTCTATAAGAGACTGGCAGAAGGTGGCGTGTCCTATATTGTATTGGGAGATGTTGCTCCTGTAAATACAATCTCACCGACACCGAAGCTGTTCCATGACGGACAGATCGAAGCATTTAGAAAACTGGCAGATGCAGTTCATGAATTTGACTGTAAACTGGGAATTCAGATTTTCCATCCGGAGTATGATGTAGAGGCACTGGCTGAATTATTCCGCAAAGGGGATATGGAAGGCGGACGTGCAAAAATGCGTCATGATATGGTACATTTCATTCAGGAAGTGACGGAAGAGCAGTTGAACAGTATTTTGGATAAGATCGGGGAATGTGTAAAACGTGCACAGTCAGCCGGAGTTGATATTATAGAAGTACACGGGGACCGTCTGATCGGATCATTCTGTTCGACTTTGATTAACCGCAGAACAGATTCCTACGGTGGAAGCTTTGAAAACAGAATTCGTTTTGCACTTCGCGTGGTGGATAAGATCAGAGAAGTGGCACCGGATATCTGTATTGATTATAAATTACCTGTAGTCACAGAAAACCCACTGCGCGGAAAAGGCGGTCTGATGATCGATGAGGCAGTAGAGTTTGCAAAAATTCTGGAGAGATCCGGAGTGGATATGATTCATGTAGGACAGGCAAACCATACAGGAAATATGAACGATACGATTCCGGCGATGGGAACACAGCCATATTGTTTCATGTCAAAATATACCAAACAGATCAAAGAAGCAGTCTCTATTCCGGTATCCTCAGTGGGACGTATCGTCACACCGGAGAACGCAGAAGCACTGATCGAAAATGGTGTCTGCGACATCGTGGGTCTGGGACGTTCTCTTCTGGCAGATCCAGATTATGTAAAGAAACTCGAAGCAGGAGAAGGAAGACGCATCCGTCACTGTATGATGTGCAATAAGGGATGTACAGATGCGATCCAGAACCGAAAATTCTTAAGCTGCGTACTCAATGCGGAAAACGGATATGAGTATGAGAGAACGATCACTCCTTCCGATGAGAAGAAAAAAGTAGTTGTGATCGGCGGTGGAGTTGCAGGTATGGAAGCAGCGAGAGTTGCAAGTGTAAAAGGTCATGAGGTTGTTCTGTTTGAAAAAGAAACGACACTTGGCGGTCAGCTCAACATTGCATCGATTCCTCCGAGAAAATCTGAGATGAACCGTGCACTCCGCTATCTGACAAATGAGATGAAAGAGCTGCATGTAGATTTACGTCTTGGAAGAACAGCAGATGCAGAGATGATCCTGGCAGAGAATCCGGACAATGTGATCGTGGCAGCAGGTGCGCACAATGTGATTCCGCCGATCGAGGGAAGTAAAATGCCGCATGTATTTGATGCATGGAAAGTATTGAATCATGAGGAACTTCCGAGCGGACGTGTGGTTGTGATCGGAGGCGGTCTGGTCGGAGCAGAGACAGCAGAGCTTCTTGCAGAGATGGGATGTCAGGTTTCTGTAGTAGAGATGATGGAAGAAATCGCAAAAGAAGAATCCAAGACAGTAAGACCGGTATTGTTTGAGAGCTTTGAAAAATATCAGGTTCAGCTGCTGACAGGAACAAAAGTAACAGCCATTACAGCAAACAGTGTGGAAGCAGAAAATGCAGAGGGCAAAGTGTCTCTTCCTTGTGACTACGTAGTACTCGCAGTGGGAGCAAGACCGAATCTGTTTGACGCACAGGCACTGGAAGATAAAGGCGTACAGGTGAGCTTTGTCGGAGACTGCAATGAGAGAGCAGCAGATATCAATCGTGCAGTAGAAGAAGGGTATCTGGCAGCAAACGTTTTATAAAAAACGTACAGGTGGATGAAACATCCTTCTTTCGCATATACATGAAACAGAGTATATGCGAAAGGGGATGTTTTTTTGCGGTTCAAAAAGGTATTGGGGATACTGCGGACAAAGATCCGTCTGCTGCTGATGATCGGGGTACTTCTGGCGGCGGCAGCAGGATGTCAGTTTGCCGGAGAGTATCTGCACAGTCATTATATTCGGGAGGAAGCATCTGAGACCTCCGGAAATATATCAGAGAAAAAGACGGTTGTGATTGATTCCGGACACGGGGGAAAAGATCCCGGAAAAGTCGGGATCAACGGGGCGCAGGAAAAGGAACTCAATCTGCAGATCGCAGAAAAATTGAAGAAATATCTGGAGGAACATCAGATCACGGTGGTGATGACACGTACAAAGGATGAGGGACTTGCAGATTCTCAGGTGGAAGATCTTAAAGCCAGAGTAGAGTTGATCGACAAAGAATCTCCTGCACTTGCAGTCTGCATTCATCAGAACAGTTATCCACAGGAAAGCGTAAGAGGACCACAGATTTTTTATTTTGCGCACTCGAAGGAGGCAAAGAAAGCAGCAGAGGTAATGCAGACAGAGCTGAAAAATTTCGATCAGGAGCATGCCAGAGAGATTAAGGGAAATACTACATACTATATGCTGAAAAATACAAAGTCACCAATTGTGATCGTAGAATGTGGATTTTTAAGCAGCCCGGTGGAGGCAGGGATGTTGATCGATGAGGCGTATCAGCAGAAGCTTGCCCAGGCAATCGGCAATGGAATCCTGAAATATGTTGAGCGCTGATAAGAAAAATGGTATAATGAAAGCTATGGAAACGATAATTAAGAAAATAGACAAAAACCAAATAGACGAAGATGCAATACGAGAAGCGGGAGAGATTCTCAGAGAAGGAGGACTTGTTGCATTCCCAACAGAGACAGTTTACGGATTGGGGGCGAATGCACTGGACGAGGAGGCAGCGAAAAAAACATATGAAGCAAAGGGCCGTCCTTCTGATAATCCACTGATCGTTCATATTGCAGATCTGGAAGATTTAAGTGAGATTACGGAGAATGTACCTCCGGAGACAGAGCTTCTTGCGAAGCATTTCTGGCCGGGACCTTTGACGATGATCTTTGAAAAAAGTTCTCTGGTTCCATATGGCACGACAGGCGGTCTGGATACCGTTGCTGTGAGGATGCCAAGTGATCTGATCGCGAGAAAGCTGATCCTTGCGGCAGGCGGATATGTATCGGCGCCGAGTGCCAACACATCCGGACGTCCGAGTCCTACTACGGCAGAGCATGTGTGGGAAGATCTGAACGGGAAGATCGAGATGATCATAGACGGAGGAAGTGTAGATATCGGACTGGAGTCTACGATCCTGGATATGACAGTTTCTCCGCCGATGATCTTAAGACCGGGTGCAATCACTGCCGATATGCTGGAAGAAGTGATCGGCGTGGTGAGCGTGGATGAGACGATTCTGGGCAGTGAGAGCAGTCAGGCGCCGAAAGCACCGGGTATGAAATATCGCCATTATGCGCCGAAAGCAAAGCTGACGATCGTAGAAGGAAGTCTCAAGGAGGAAGTGTTTGCCATCCGGCAGCTTGCTTATGAAAAGAGCCGTCAGGGTGTTCAGGTGGGCATTATCGGGACGAATGAAACGGTTGAGTTTTATACCCATGGTCTGGTAAAAAATATCGGTTCCCGTGAAAATGAGAAGACTATTGCAAGGAATCTGTACCGAATTTTGAGAGAGTTTGACGAGGAGGATGTGTCAGAGATCTACAGTGAGTCATTTGCGATCCAGGGAATCGGCAATGCCATTATGAACCGTCTGGAAAAGGCGGCAGGACACTGCAGGATCCCCGCATCAGTTCTTACGAAAGAGCAAAAATACAGAAAAATCGTATTTGTCAGCAATACAGATACCTGTCGCGGACCGGTTGCGGCAGAGATTTTCAGGCATCAGTCATTAGATCAGGAATATTGGATCGAATCCAAGGGAATGGTCGTTTTGTTTCCAGAGCCGGTAAATCAGAAAGCAGAAGCTATTTTAAAGAGCAATCAGATGACGCTGGAGGGATATACTTCCAGACCGTTTACGGAGAAGAACCTGAATCCGGAGACACTGATCCTGACGATGGCACAGGCTCAGAAGGAGAAGATACTTTCTGAATATCCGAGCGAATATACAGACAATGTATATACACTTACTGAGTTTACGGGAGAAACAGAAGAGATCCCGGATCCATATGGGCAGCCTTTGACTGCATATGGAGAGTGTTATGAGAAGATTACGTTGTTGATAGAAAAATTAGCAGAAATTTTAAATTCATTTACTAAAGGAGGACAATAATGTCAGAAGTACATGTTATGGATCATCCACTGATCCAGCACAAAATCAGCTATATCCGCAGAGAGGATGTCGGAACAAAAGAATTCAGAGAGGTGATCAGTGAGATCGCGAGTCTGATGTGCTATGAAGCAACAAGAGATCTGAAGCTTCAGGATGTTACAATCAAAACACCGATCTGTGAGATGGTGGGAAAAGAGCTGACAGGAAAAAAACTGGCAGTTGTACCGATCTTAAGAGCGGGACTTGGTATGGTAGATGGAATGTTATCATTGATTCCGGCCGCAAAAGTAGGTCACATCGGTCTGTACCGTGATCCGGAAACATTAGAGCCGGTAGAATATTACTGCAAGCTTCCGGCAGACTGCAGTGAGAGAGAAGTATTTGTAGTAGATCCGATGCTGGCAACAGGCGGATCCAGTGCTGCTGCGATCCAGATGCTCAAGGACAAAGGAGTAAAGCATATCCGCTTCATGTGTATCCTTGCTGCACCGGAAGGGGTCAAGAAGATGCAGGAGGCACATCCGGATGTCGATATGTACATCGGAGCGCTGGATGATCATTTAAATGATCATGGCTACATTGTGCCTGGACTGGGAGATGCGGGAGATCGTATTTTCGGCACAAAATAAAGGAGTTGAAAATCATGTCAGATAAAAGAGAAGATTATCTGACCTGGGATGAGTATTTTATGGGAGTTGCCATGCTGTCCGGGATGCGTTCCAAGGATCCGAATACTCAGGTCGGATGCTGTATTGTGAGTCAGGACAACAAGATTTTGTCCATGGGATACAATGGGTTTCCGAAAGGATGCTCAGATGATGAATTTCCGTGGGCGAGGGAAGGCGAAAATCCGCTGGAGACAAAGTATGTGTATTCCACACACAGTGAATTGAATGCCATATTGAATTACAGCGGCGGAAGCCTGGTCGGAGCCAAGCTGTATGTGTCACTGTTTCCGTGTAATGAGTGTGCAAAAGCGATCATTCAGTCGGGAATTAAAGAGGTCATTTATGATTGTGACAAGTATGCGGACACCCCGAGTGTCATGGCATCCAAACGGATGATGGATGCAGCCGGAGTCCGGTATCATCAGTATCATCGATCAAACCGGGAGATTAAAATAAAATTATAGACTGCGCATAAACTACCTTCTGTGGGAATAAGATATATCAGATGTTTCCACAGGAGGTAGTTTTGTTATGAAAAATAAAGCGGGAGCTGTGATTTTAAACTTTTTTCTGCGGGCAGTGATGGGAATCTGCCTGATATATTTTATCAATCAATACGTCCTGCCGGATCAGGATTCCTGGAAGGTAGGAATCAACGGGCTGTCCTTTTTGACATCCGGAAGCCTTGGTATTCCTGGGGTCTGCATGCTTTATGGAATTCTGGTGTATCAAAGTTTGTAAGGTTTTCACAAAAAACTGCAATTTAGGAAAAGCGTATGGACAAGGCGGGAAACTGCGTTTATAATACATTTCACACAGCAGATCATTCGAGTGCTGTTTTTATCGGACCTGCTTCACAGGTCTTTTGTATCAGGAGATCAGAGGATTCTGATCGTCAGTTATTTTTATTCAGGCTGCGGTTCGCAGCGGTATTTTCATCCAAAAGATTGAATGAATCATACAGAACAGGAGGGATAGGTTGCATCAGAAAAATTTTGTAATCTGTGATCAGGAGGCAGATTATGCGAGAAACCTTATGCAGATGATCGGAGGCAGAAAAGAGCTTGGATTTCAGATGCATATGTTTCAGAAATTGGAACCACTGAAAAAATTCGCAGAACAAAAGCCAATCCAGATCTTGCTGATCGGAGAGGAATATTCGCAGGAAGAAAGACTGGAAATTCCGGCAGCAGAGCGATTTGTACTGGTAAAAGCAGAAGGGAGGTATCTGGCAGACGAAGAAAAGGAGCTTTATAAGTATCAGTCAGTTGATCAGATTCTGACAAAGGTTCTGGAGCTTTCTGTGGACAAGGAACGGGCTGTGGCAAAGACGCTCCGAAAGACAAGGGGAAGTCTGATCGGTGTTTATTCACCCATACACAGGATCGGGAAGACGAAGTATGCGTTGGAACTGGGAAAAGAGCTGGCAGAAAAAGGACCTGTTCTGTATCTGAATCTGGAAGAGTATGCAGGAGGTGAGCATTATTTTTCAAAAGAACAGGAACAGAATCTGGGAGATCTCTTGTATTATTCAAAACAGGAGACCGGAAATCTGGGACTTCGTATCAGCATGATTGGAAACATGGATTATATACGTCCGATTCCGGTGGTACAGGATCTGCAGGCGGTCACAGCAGAAGAGTGGCTGCAGCTGTTTGAGCAGATTGTGGAAAAAAGTATTTATGAAGTGTTGATCCTGGATTTGGGAGACAGTGTGAACGGACTGTTTTCGATTCTGGAAAAATGTGATTCTGTTCATACGCTTTCGATCGAAGAGCCGGCAGCAAAGGCAAAGCTGCAGCAGTATACGGAGAATCTTTTGCGGACCGGACATGAGAAAATCCTGGAGCATACGGTACAGAAGGTGGTAAGGTCGAGAAACGGCGGTACTGTCATATGAGAAACACAGAGCGATTATATGACCGGGTGATTGAAAAGATGGATATGACCTGCGATATGGAAGACGAGGAACTGCAGGAGCTGATTCATGAAGTGTTGGAGGAGGCTTCAAAAGAAGAGTTTATTCCGCTTCAGGAAAAGATACGGATCAGCAAAGAGTTGTTTAATGCGTTCCGGAAACTGGATATTCTGCAGGAGTTGATCGAAGATGATGAGATCACGGAAATCATGATCAATGGGACGGATCATATTTTTCTGGAAAAAGCGGGGC
>OGDP01002092.1_pt1 | contig 10870 bp, 10 predicted proteins | sample 1570441 | NCBI WGS metagenome assembly OGDP01 (sample SAMEA2581961, study PRJEB24529) | metagenome | biome: Human gut stool | place: China | collected 2011
GTAATTTTATCTTACATCAGTTTGGAGGTTTACACAAACTTTGGGATACTCCCTACACAATTGTGTGTTTTATTCTTCATATTCATCATATTTTGGATTTTTGTGTATCTCGTCCAAAATTTTTAGAGCCATAATGGAGCCAAAAACATGATTATCCATATATATTCTCTAAAATATTCTAGTTAAAGACCACCCATATTTAGGGTCAAAATAGTCCTTTATAATTTTAGCTTGAAAAATATCCCCTATTTCTACAGCATCCTCACACTTTTTAATCTCTTTTTTAGTCAACTTTGAAATATGAATTTGTCCTATATTTCTAGTATCCTGTGTTTTTATTTCTACGTGAACAAAATATTCTGAAACAGAAGAAACTGTACAATGTACCACATCACCATTTTTTAAATATTCTGTTGAATCAACTGCATTTTTCTGTTTATTCAACAACGAAATATATTCTGTCGTAAATTCTTTACTTCTATGCTGATCTGCATCATTTATTCTTGAATACGATATAGCTTGTTGTAAACACATAAATGCTGTACTGGAATATCTTTGGAGCTCACTTTCTGTTCTAATTATACGAAAAATTTTTTCACAGATTTTCTTTTGCTGTCTTGCCTTTCCATATATAATACTTGCATCAGCCATAAGTATTTTCATTCCTAACATTAGATGAAACTTAAAAATTTTATATTTCTTTTCGATTTTTCCTTCTTTAAATAACTTATCTAAAAAGAAATTGAAATAAGCTGCTATATAGTATGGTTCTGAAGCATCCGTATCTAAATACAATCTATTTTTATATGCATTTAAAAGTTCTCCATAATATCTATGAGTACTTTGTGGTTCGCCTAAAAAAGTCGCAACATATGCTGCTGTTTGAGTTGCTAGTGACACTACATTTGCTTTTCTAATATTATCTTGCATATCATATTGTTTTGATCTTCTTTCATAATATAATCCAAAATCTCCAACTAATGCATTATAATAATCTTGCAATTCTTTATGAAAATGTTTCGTAGATGTAAACGCTTCCGATTTCACTTCCGTTTGCCTATTAGTCGTATATATTACTCTATCAGCCAACTCTTCTGTTAAAACTTCTATGACTTTAACAACAATATATGTTTCCTTTTTAATCATTTCTCTGTTATGAAATAAAACATAACTTGTTTGACATCCATTTACAATTTGATAATCATATATTTCAACATTATCGCCTGTTACATCTACTTTCTTTGCAACTATAGTAATTCCATTGTTTAAAAGTGCAAATCGTTTTTGATCTTCTGTATCATTTATAGTATCCTTAATTTCTTTATTTACCGAATTATATCCTTGAAAGTCTCGTACATTATCTTCAAAAATATTCGTCAACATTTTTCCATCATTGTCCGTAAGAAGCGAAATAAACTGCTGACAGCTTACTATACCCAAAAATGATTGTTTTGCCCCTTTAATATCCGGGAAAGATATTCTTCTTTCCATAATAAACGTTCTACTAATCTTCTTTTTTAATTCTTTATATGCTATACTAATCTTATCTGAATCATATTTATAAAATTCTACATTACTAAAATTTTGAGATTCTATTAAAGGCTTTATCTCTATATCGATCCTATTTTGCAAGCCATTGTTATCATCCCATTTACCACAACATACATAATATAAATCCAACTCTGGATTTTTGACCATATCAATGCTCTTTTGATAAATCAAATCTTTTATTGCAATCAATTTTTCCATTTTCTCATTAGTTTTTGGTCTCATAGATTCTTCTTCAAAAAATGCCTTAACACCGTAAATAAATGTACCAATTTCATCTCCACTAAATTTATCACTTGTTTTTGATTGAATAAATACAAACTTTACATCCAAATCCGGATTATCTTTTGCTATAGAATCTACCTCATCCATCGTCGTTATTATTCGATCATTCACTACTATAGCTATGCCATCAATCCCCTTTTCTCCTTCATCTGTCATAATATCCATTGGATCAAATCTATCCACCGAATATTTATTTATAATACACCTATTGATAAAATGTTCAAACGCAATCTCCTTTTCAAACTCCTCAATAGAATACTCTTTTATATGCGTGTTCAAAAAACTTTCAATAATTTTATTCATTATTATCTTACCTCCATACACAAGCATAAGGATTGTCTCCCCCTATGCTTTCCTTTTCCGTCTCCCACTGTTCCAGTCTCACATTCTTACATTCGGTTTTCAACTGCTCCTATACACCTTTTATCATTAATTATGACTTCAAATAACAAATGACATTTTATTTATTCTATCATACATATTAATTATAATCCACCATTTATCTCTCATAAGGCCTGTCATACCACCTTATCTGCTGCTCTGTACGCTCCTTTTCCTTCACTTTACCAATAATCATATCAATCTGCTCAGCACCAGCATACCTCTTCACACGCTCCAGATCATCCGCCTTTTCCTGCAATAGCTCTGTCTTTTCATTCATATTCCTAATCTTTCCCTTATAAAACTCCACACTTTCCAAAAGTTCTCTCTTCTCTTTTCTCAGTTTCAGGACTTCCTCTTTCAGCCTTACACACTGAATTGTCAGATTTTTCACCAAAGACTTCAACTTATTCACAAGTGGCAATACCACCTTATCCCGAAACACCTTCGCACTTGTAAATGCTCCTGGCTCCGGCAACTGCCATTCCGGTGCTTCATCATACTTACTCACATCTCGTTGTAATAATTCCTCTGATTGAACCATCTTCTCTATATTGCTTTTATGTTCTTTCTGTTGCTTTTCAAGTTGAACATTATTCTGTTGCAAATCATTGTATTTCTGTCTTAATGCCTGAATATCAAATTGCAATGAATCATTCCTTTGCTCCAGAGTGTGATTGTCAGCAGATAACTGATCATTCACATTCTCCAATTTACTATTCGTATATTGTAAATCTTCATGTCTTTGTTCCAATTCTTCATTATCCGTCTGCAACTGTAACTGTTTCTGTTTCAAATCATGATTTTCCATGCGAAGTCTGTCCTTGTGGCTTTCAAGCCTTGAATTTTCCATTCTCAAATCCTTATTACCTGCAAGCAATACTTCCTTCTCCTGTTGTGCTGTAATTCTCTCCTCGTTTGCTTTCTGTGTAGCTTCTTCTGCCAGTTCTTTTTCAGTTGTAGCATTCTTTAATTCCTGTTTCTTTACAGAAACCTCTTCTCCAAGCTGTGCAACCACCGAAGATATTTCCCGCTTCTGACTATCCAATTCAGCTACTTCCCTTGCCCGCTCTTTCTTTTCAAATTCAAGCACCGACAAATGTTTCTCATGTGTACCCTTTTGCAGCCATTCCACACCATATCGCTCCATGACTGTCGCAAGTTCCTGCTTCTCTGATGCAATCCACTGATTTAATTCGGTAGCACCTCTAGTGCCACCAGTGAAGCCTTCTGCCGCTAGTGCAGATTTTAATGATACCCTTGTATCAAGTCCTCGCTTACTTCCTGTAATATATGGTACAAAATCAATGTGCAGATGCGGTGTTTCTTCATCCATATGCAAATGCGCCGAGAATACATACAAGTTCGGATTTCTAGCTTGGAACTCATCCATAAATTCCGTTAAAATCCTTTTTGCCCACAATCCATCTTCATTTTTGGCATTCATATCATCTTTATTTCCAATCTGAAATATCACTTCATGAAATAACTTTTCCTGCTTACCCCTCCTAATTTTTTCATAGTAATTATCAATCATGCGATCTTTCCGTTTCTGTTTTGCATTATATCGTTCCCGTGCTTCATCAAACAATTTATGATAAACCTGCTTAATATCTTCCTGGCAAAATTCCACATTATCAGCACTTCTGTTTTTATCTACATTCTTAGCTGTAAATGCTCTGGTATTATGGTTCACAGAACCTTTTCCGATCATTGCACTTATCGTTCTCTCCATAGGCAATCTTCCCCTTTCTTTTATCTGTCATATTAGCGCCGGATATCGGCATAGAGCGAGGTTTCCTCGCTCTGGCTTTGTTACTTTCGTCGAAAGTAACGCAAAAGCACTTTTGACAGCTACGCCATCAAAAATGCAACCTGACAAGTCAGGTTTTGCGCCCTGCCGGGAGCTTTTCTGCCTGCGGCAGTCAGTGTACACAAGCCACCACTGTGTCAAGCACACCACATTTTCCTTATCGATTCTAACGGAAGCGTGACACGCAGCCGTTATATATGTTTAAGAAAAAACTACCACTGAAAGCTCTCCGGCACACCTCGTCTATCCAAATATTCCTTTCGAGCCTTTTCCTTTTCTTCTTCCGTTGGTGCAGTCTTATATTTTGTATATAATTCTCTCATTACCATTGCATCCAGTTTCTTCTCTAGTCCCTGTTTTATCTGAGGCAACAGTTCCTCCTGTTCCAACATAAAATATCTCATTATCGCAACGAAAAGTTCTTCTGAAATCTGTACATTTTTCATATCAATCCACCATTTCTTTCCTAACTCGTTCAAGACCGCAACACTGCAAAGTCTATATGCTTTGCAACCTTGCAAAGTTTATCTCCGCAATTTCTATATAGCCTGCAATGTTGCGTTCTTGTCCTATCTCTGTTTTACTGCATCCAATTCCCAATACCACGAGTTATTGATTTTCTTTGCCCGGATGCCTAGTTCTTTCTTGGCATTTCCCAATGTTCTTTTTGAAATCCCCTGTTCATCAACCATTTCAAATATTTCATTACTCTGCACCATATTAGTTGTTTCTGCCAATTCACGAAGCATTTGCTTTGCTTGTTCCAGCTTATTTGCTTTTGGTGCAATACCGCCAAGTACTTCATCTGCTGTAATCTCATAATCTCCCAACCAATGAAAGCCCGTTTCTGATAACATAAATGCCTTTGGATGTCCAAATGCCGCAAGATTATTCTTTATCTGAACAACTGCTCTTGTATTAGGTTCTCCCTCTATTCTTCCGACCAGAAGCACACTCCTCGCCACAGCAAAGAAGTCAATGGAACCCATGCCCCTGTATGCTGCTTTATTACCAGATGCCTTATTCATATGACCAATAAGAAGAATTGCACACTGGTATTTCTCTGCTAATGCTCCCAGCTTCTTTGTCATATCTCTTGCTTCATTTGCCCGGTTCATATCCATTCCACCACCGAGATATGCCTGTATCGGGTCTAATATCAATACTTTTGCCCCAGTCTTAGCAAGCGCCTCTTCCAGTCTTTCATCTGCCATAGATAAAGATTTATCACTTTCATCAATAACCAGTATCTTTTCACAGTCCGCCCCGGCAATTTCAAGCCTCGGCTTTACTGTATCTGCCAGTCCATCCTCTGCTGTCTGATAAATGACATTTACCGGCTCCTGCACATCCATATCACCGTCGAGACATTCTCCCTTTGACAGCTTTGCTGCTATGTTTAACACCAATGTGGTCTTTCCATCACCCGGATCTCCCTGAATAATTGTCAGCTTCCCATATGGTATAAACGGATACCACAGCCATTTCACTTCCTGTGACTCAACCTCCGACATCCGTATCATCTTTAATTCTGTCTTCTGTTCCTCCATAAAGTCCTCCATTTTCCAATCTTTTATTTGCTCCTAAGAAGAACCTCTGCTATACTCTAGTTGTATTTACAGGTGTAACAGAGGTTTTCTTTTGTTACCGCAAGTCCTAACAGTTGCCGCTGTCAGGACTTTTTTCTTTATCAATCTGTACTCCCTGCCAGAGATACTTGGCACCATCCAGCATTGCAATAATCGCCTGTAACATATCCATACAGTCATTTCGCATATCTTCCAATCCATCAGCAGTAAGTGTTATCTCCTGCTGTTCCAGTGTTTTACCAGTTCTGAGAGATTTGTCTGCATATTCTGCAATTCCTCTACAAGCTGGTAAATGACCTCTTTCTTTCCTACAACACATATTCTGTTATAAATGCAGGAACGTACAAAATAATCTTTCTTCTGCATACCACTTGCAAGTATCTTGGCTTCAATCATTTCCCGCTCTCTGTCCGATACTCGAAAGCTGATTGTTGGATGTTTGTGTACTCCGCTCATAGATTGCCCTCTTCGTTCTCCAGTTCTAGCCTGTCTGCCAGTTCTGCTTGCTTATTCGGATATAAATGTGAATAAGTATTTAATGTGGTTTCTATCTTTTCATGTCCCAGCCGCTCTGCTATTGCCAATGGCTGAAATCCAAGTTCCACCAAAAGTGATGCATGACTGTGCCGCAGATCATGAAGACGAATTCTCTTTACACCTGTTTCCTTTATGCCTCGTACAATCTCATGCTCCATATAAGACTTTGTAAACCGAAACATTCTTTCATTTGGCATAATTCCATATAAATGACTGCAATATTCCTTTAGTCCCTCTGCCAGAAATGGTGGAATCGTAATCTTACGATTACTCTTTGGTGTTTTAGGCGGTGTAATCACATCCTTTCCATCTAATCTCTGATATGATTTGGAAATGCTTATAATACGCTTTTCCAAATCAATATCTTCATAGGTAAGTGCCAGTAATTCGCCTATACGCATTCCTGTCCAGTAAAGAAGCATAAATGCCATCTTCGCCTCTGATTTCTTATCCATAGACGGAAGAAACTGCTTAAATTCCTGCTTTGTCCAGAACTCCATATCGTCAGCCTTGCTTTTTCCGATACTTCCTGCTTTTCTGCAAGGATTATCTTTCAGGTCATAATATCTGACTGCATAATTGAAAAGTGCTGCCAACTGGTTATTGATACTTTTTAGATAAGTTGGTGCATACCCCTGCTTAATCAGTTCATTCTGCCATGCCCGAATATCCGCTGTCTTAATCTCGCACATCTTTTTCCTCTTAAAATACGGCGTAACCTTTAGATCAAACACATATCGTTTATTCTTAATCGTACTTTCTCTAAGTCTGTTCTCCATATCAGCAAAATAGATTTCAACAAAATTCTCAAAGTTAATATCCAGATCCTTTCTCTGCTGTTGCCTGAAATTACGCTCCCATTCCTCTGCTTCTGCTTTTGTCTTAAAACCTCTTTTGTTCTTCTTATGGCGTATGCCTTGCCAGTCCTCATAATAGAACTGGCTGCGCCAAGCCTTACCATCTCTTGTAGCCGGCATATTATCATCTCCTCTCCTTTAACCAACTGCCATGCCATAAAACTTTTCTTCAAAATACTTTGTAGGTACCTTGCCTGAAATCACCCGATAGCCTTTTTCTTTCAATTCATTATTAAGACCACGAATGATTTTGTAAGCATATCCTCTTGATACTCCAAGAATCTGTGCTGCTTCATCTGCTGTTACATACATCTTCATCGTATTCTCCATATTGCATTCTCCTTTCGTGTTTTACATCAGTACACTTTTGTGTCCTTGTTTATCCGTATTATGTGGTACACATTTGTGTCTGTCAAGTAATTTATCAAACTTTTTATACACAAATGTGTCCTATTGTGTTAGAATAGATCTAACAAATCATAAAGGAGCTGTTTTATGACTACTGGAGAAAAGATTAAATATTTTCGTAATATGCGTGGAATATCGCAAGAAACACTTGGTCAGCTATCCGGCATAAACTCCGCAACCATAAAGAAATATGAATACGGAATCCGAAATCCAAAGCCTGACCAACTTTTAAAGATTGCCAATGCATTAGGCATCAGTATTAACATTTTTATGGATTTTGATATAGAAACAGTTTCTGATGTATTATCGTTGCTGTTTAAATTAGACGATCAGATTGATATGAAATTCGAAGCAGATAAAGATGATGAGGGCAATTTCAAGCCATCAACTGTAAAGCTGTCATTTAAGAACAACCTCATCAACAAGAAACTTTGTACCTATATGAAAGCTTTGGAAATTCGTGAAAATATGATAAATGCGAAAGATGATTATTCTGAAGAAGAATATAACGCCAGTTTACAGCGTATTAATGAGAACATTGAAGAAATCAAGCAGCATTTGCTTGATGACAACATGGTTGTGTCGAAAGGAACTGACAAGCTTACTGTAAAAATTTTTCCAAATTAGCGAAACCTCTTGAATTATCAGACATAAAATGATAATATCTAATTAAACAGAAAGCACCCACTCCAAAGGTGGATGCTCCGAGTTTAGGTTAATGAATGTCCTTAAGGACACCGCCTATCCTGTGGATCAGACAGGATAGGCATTTTTATTTTCGCTTGTTTCTCTTATCGAGAAAGGCAAGCAACGCTACAATCAAGCTACCAAAGGACATCAGCAAAGCCAATATCCCAATGAAAATCGTAATGATCTCATAAGCTGTCATCGGCGCCACGTCTACACTCCGTTTCGGTCGGTGCCAAACAGGTGCCACTGGCACCTAGCACCCCTTCCTATGTATTCCGGTAGACCGGTATCATAAAACTCGGGAGGCTACCTCTACGCTCCGGTCGGCGCTAAACAAGCGTCCCCCGGACGCTTAACGCCCTGTCATGGGTACTTTCCTTAGATAGTATCCTAACATATATCTATATCATGTGCACTGCAAGAACAATTACAAATTAAATCTTACTTACTTTATAGGTTTATTTCCAGTTCAAGGCAATTCCATTCTTCTCCCATTACAGTATACTTTTCTATTTCATCTTGAGATACATCCTCAAAACCTATCGCCTTATAGCAATAATAAGCTGATTCATTATTCTCAAAAACGCCTAATAAAACTTTATTAACGCCGAATATTTCTTTAGCATATTTTAAGCCTAATTTCAGCATATTTTTTCCATATCCCCGCCCACGTTTTCTCGAATCAACGATTACAAAGCCAAACCGTAATTCATTAAAAAATTCATTTGGTCTTCTCATGGTAAAAAATCCCACTACATCGTTATCATCTATAGCAGTAAATGCCATAAGATTACTTACTGTATTGAATTGCTCCTCAGAAATTGGATATTCGCCTAAAACTCCTGCTGTCCATTTATAAAAAGCGCTCTCGTCTTTTATCCATGACATAATTATTTCTGCATCATTTTTATTGTATGGCCTTAATCTTAACATACTTGCCTCCTTTTTCATTTGCCTAAAATTTTGTTTATCATATTCTGTTTGCCATTCGTGTATGCAACCCTGTCATCTGCATACTTACTTTCAAGTTCTTCCTTTAATTTTTCATACTGCAATGCCACATTCTCATTGGCATTAAGATAATCCCTGAAATGAATATAATTCTTTCACTCAGTTCCGTTCCATTTTACAATATGAATATGATGTGTTCTGATATCCGCCTCCATATCACCCATTACATAGAGCAATTGACATTCTACATCTGAACCTCGATAAAATATTTCCTCTTGTTACTTCTGATTTATCTATTCTGGCCATCCCTTAGAAATGGTTTCTTGATTTCTTTACTTAACAACTGACTGTATGCTTCTACCTTACGAAATGTGTTTCCTAACATTTCCCGATTCCTGTATTCTCTAATAGCTTCCATATCAAACTCCGCATAAAAAATTCCCTCAGTTTTATCATCAGCCAGCAAAACTGTGTTATCAACACATTTTCCATTTCTATCCCAGCAAATTGGACTATATGCGCAGGAACATCCAGCATTATCTCCATTCGGATTTGCCATAGCAACTGCAACCATATTTTCATAAGCTCTTGTAGAAAGTGCCCTGAGTCTTGGTTGCATAGAACCGCAATCATTTGGGACAAGAATAACCTCAGCTCCTTTTAACATCAGTATTCTTGCACTTTCTGGGAACTCTCTGTCATAACAAATCATAATACCTAATTGTATTCCTTCAAAATCACACACCTTAAATTCTTTCCCTGATTCAACATCTCTTTCATCTGCGAAATCACAGGTATGCACCTTAGAGTATTTCATCAATATATTGCCCGATTTATTGATAACAAAGGCTGAGTTCTGTGGCTGCTTACTACCTTTTGTAAACGCAGTAAGTACTACGCCTATTTTATATTTTTTAGCATTCTCACATATTTTGGCAATTCTTATATCATTATCTGCAATGCTTTTTTCATATGACATAGGCAAATCATATCCTGTAATAAAACATTCTGGCAACAATAGAATATCTGCATGGTTTTCCGAAGCCTCTTCCATTGCCATAATGATAGTTTCAATATTCTTATCTATTTGTTCATTAATAGAACGTTTTTGTAGTATAGCAACCTTGAACATTCACTTTCCCTCCTATAGATAATTCAAAATGTCAGATAAGTTATTAACTTCAATATCGGCTTTTTCACTCTCGTCCATTACAGTCCACAAACTTCCAAATCCCTGTTTTATCCATATCGTTTTCATTCCTAACTGTTTTGCTGGTACAATATCATTATCAATGCGGTCACCAATCATTACAGCATTTTCCGGCTTACAGCCACTTCTTTCCAAAGCAATTTCAAATATACGTCTGTCCGGTTTTGATACACCTTCTTCTGCTGATGCAATGACTAAATCAATATATTTTCGCACTCCGAGATTTTCTAATCTTTCAGAAGTTCCTAATGGTTGGTTTGCAATTATACCAATTTCATAATTTCTGCTTAACCTTTTCAGGCAATTTTCAGAATCTGTATACAGCTTTTCATATTGTGATTCCCATTTAGGTAGTTCTATCCCCAATTGTTTTGCTATCTCTAAATCACCTTTTTTATTTCTCCTGTATAATGATATCGCATGTTCATAAATTTGTTGCGGAGTTATACCAGATAATTCAGCTATTTTTTTCATCCTATCTTCATAAACTCTACTTTCATCAACCAGCGTCGAACCAACATCAAAAAATAACCATTTTATTTCATCCTTCTTAGGCAAAAATCCTCTTTGTCTCGCTTCTTCTAGCAGTCTTGGTTGAATT
>OGDP01002093.1_pt1 | contig 10868 bp, 7 predicted proteins | sample 1570441 | NCBI WGS metagenome assembly OGDP01 (sample SAMEA2581961, study PRJEB24529) | metagenome | biome: Human gut stool | place: China | collected 2011
ATACCGGATACGCCGCCGTATTCATCGATCAGTATAGCCAGTTTTTCTTTTTTCTGTTGCATTTCCCTGAAAAGGGCGTCTGTACGCCTGTTTTCCGGAACGAAATAAGCAGGTGTTAAAAGGGAACGGATATCCAGATTTTCAAAGGACTTTTTTCTGGCCTCAATGGTCAATGCCTTTGTGGAAAGGATACCGATGATATTATCAATATCTTCCTGATATACCGGGATCTTGGAATGCATGGACTGTAAAATATCGTCCAGATAAGAGTCCACCGGTTCGTCAATGTCAATGGCTACCATATCCTGTCTCGGTACCATGACTTCTTTTGCTTTTTTATCATCAAATGAGAAAATAGAAGTGATCATCTCTTTCTCGATCTCATTAAATACACCGGTCTCACTTCCTGTTTCCAGAAGGGATTTAATCTCCTCCTCAGATACATCTGTTTCCAGATTTTCATGGTGCATACCGAAAAGCTTTAAGATCCCGCTGGTAGAAATATTTAAAAGGCCTACAAAAGGCTTTACGATACAGGATACAAAATAAACCAGGCCAATGCAGGATAAACTGAATTTTTCCGCATTCTGCAATGCCATTCGTTTGGGGATCAGTTCCCCGAATACCAGATTCACATAAACAAGAATAAGGGTAATGACCACCACTGCAGCAATCTTACTGCCTGGTATTCCCCATCCATTCATCTTTACAGCCAGTATTCCTGAAATTCCCGTTGCTGCCACAGCGCTGGAAAGAAACCCTGCCAATGTGACGATCAGCTGGATCGCAGATAAAAATGCTGTTGATCCTTCCATCAGGCGCTCGATCAGGGCTGCTTTCTTATTTCCCTGTTCTTTTAACCTGTGGATCTTGTTTTTGTTTACAGAAGCCACAGCCATCTCTGCTCCTGCAAAATACCCTCTTATAAGAGTAAGTACCAGCAAGATAAGAAGCTGTGTGAAAATACTGGCCGATTGCGGATCGGTTTCCATAATAAAAAATTCCTCCTTTTGGATGTATGCATTTTCGCAAATTATCATCCGTATGATTATCATTTAGACTTTATTATACAGACAGTCACGAAAAAAGTCAGCCCCTATTTTCTCAAAAAGGGACTGACTTTTTTACTTTTAATATTTCTTTTATCCTACAGCAGCAAACTGGCTGTTGTAAATTTCAGCATAAAAGCCGTTCTTTGCAAGAAGTTCTTCATGCTTTCCTTTTTCTACAATATGTCCGTCACGCATAACAAGGATCATATCTGCCTCACGGATGGTAGAAAGACGGTGGGCTACAATAAAGCTGGTCCTTCCTTCCATCATCTTGGCAAAGGCCTTCTGAACGCGGATCTCTGTACGGGTATCGATAGAGGAAGTTGCCTCATCCAGGATCAGCATTGGCGGCAGGCAGAGCATAACTCTGGCAATACACAAAAGCTGCTTCTGCCCCTGTGACAGGTTTCCGCCCTCTTCTTGAATCAGCGTATCATACCCCTGCTCCATTCTCCGGATAAACCCATGCGCATGAGCCGCCTTTGCCGCCGCAATGATTTCTTCCCTTGTGGCATCTTCTTTTCCATACGCAATATTCTCTGCGATCGTTCCTGCTTTCAGCCAGGTCTCCTGCAGAACCATTCCAAAGTTGGCCCGCAAACTGTCTCTTGTAATATTCTGAATTCCGGTATTGCCGACACGGATCTCTCCACTTTGAATATCATAAAAACGCATCAGAAGATTGATCAGCGTCGTCTTTCCGCATCCCGTCGGTCCTACAATCGCAATTTTCTGACCCGGCTTTACATTCAGGTTCAGATCCTGTAAAAGCTTAATCTCCGGATTATAAGAAAAACTGACATGTTCCAGTGTCATACTGCCGTCTGGATTTTTCAGTTCGATCGCCGATGCCGCATCCGGCTCTTCCGGTTGTTCCTCAATAAAGTCAAATACCCGCCGTGCGCATGCCAGTGCATTCTGAAGCTCTGTTACAACGCCTGAGATCTCGTTAAACGGCTTTGTATACTGGTTTGCATAGCTTAAAAAGCAAGACAGCTGCCCCACCGTGATCCCGCCTCCGATTGCGGTAAACGCACCTGCAATACTAACCCCTGTATACACCAGTCCGTTGACAAACCGGGTACTCGGATTCGTAATGGACGAAAAGAAAATCGCCTGCAGGCTGACTTTCTGGAGCTTTTTGTTGATCGTATCAAACCTCTCCACTGCCCGGTCACCGTATCCAAATGCCTGCACAACCTTCTGATTTCCCACCATTTCATCGACAAGGGATGTCATCTGTGCTCTGGTCTCTGACTGTGCTTTAAAAAACACATAGGTTCTCTTCGCAATAAAGCTTGCCACAAACAAAGATACCGGCGTGATCAGGATTACAACCAACGCAATCTTCACATTGATCAGGAGCATAAATACCAGGGTTCCCAAAATCGTCACCACACCGGTAAAGAACTGAGTAAATCCCATGAGGAGTCCATCCGAAAACTGCTCCACATCGGTGATGATCCGACTGATGGTCTCTCCATATGCATGGCTGTCTACATATTTCAGAGGAAGCTTCTGCAGCTTTGCAAATGCCTTTGTACGGACATCCTTAACTACCCGATACGTAATGTGGTTGTTGCACAGATTCATCAGCCACTGCGCAGCGCTTGTTATAACAATAATCCCTGCCAGCCTGAACAGAATCCTGCCGATCGCGTCAAAATCCACACTTCCTTTTCCAATAATCAGATCCACAGCATTACCGATCAGAATCGGAGCATACAATGTCAGCAACGCAGAAATACCCGCAAATACGAATGATAGCATCAAAAAATGCAGATAGGGCCGAATCAGCCAGAGTATCTTTTTCCATACACTTTTTTTCTTTTTATGCATACTGAACCCCCTCCTCTTTCGAAAACTGAGACCGACAGATTTCCTGATAGACACCGCACGCTCCAAGCAGCTCTTCATGATTGCCGTATCCCACCATCTTTCCGTCATCCAATACCAGGATCTTATCGGCATGCATGACAGAGGATGCTCTCTGCGATACCAGAAATACGGTCATATTTTCCGTATCCTGGGACAATGCTTTTCGAAGTGCCGCATCTGTAGCGAAATCAAGCGCAGATGCACTGTCATCCAGAATCAGTATCTGTGGATTTTTCACCAGTGCTCTTGCGATCGTCAGCCTCTGTCTCTGCCCTCCCGACAGGTTTTTTCCGCCTTCACTGACAGGAGCATTCAGCCTTCCCGGCTTCTCCTCCACAAACTCCAAAGCCTGTGCGGTTTTTAATGCTGCATACATCTCCTGTTCAGATGCCTGCTCATTTCCCATTTGAAGATTACTCTTTATGGTACCGGAAAACAGCACTGCCTTCTGCGGAACCACTCCGATCTGTTTTCGCAGAGCCTCTGTCCGGTATTTTGAAATCTCCAGTCCATCGATTTCGGCTTTTCCCTCTGTCACATCATAAAACCGGGGAATGAGATTGACCAGAGTTGTCTTGCCGGAACCTGTCCCTCCAATGATTCCAATCGTCTCTCCTGCTTTCGCGGTAAAAGAAATATCCTCCAGCGCCGACTCCTGACTGCCCGGATAGCAGAATGTCACGTGTTCCATCTTTACTTTCGCGGCTTCCGCTTTCGCCTCTGCTTTCTCCCACTCTCCGTCCACAAGCTCGGATCTGAGTGCAAACACCTCATTCAGACGGGCTGCAGATGCTACTGCTTTTGTAAAGGAAACAATCAGATTCGCCAGCGCCACCAGCGCCAGAAGAATCTGGGACATATAATTGACCAGGGCGATTACCTCTCCCTGTGTCAGCAGCCCTTCATATACCTGTCCGCCCCCATACCAGACAACCGCAATAATCCCGGCGTTGACGATAATATATGTCATCGGATTCAACAGCGCTGAAATCCGTCCGGTCAGAAACTGTAGCTTCATCAGTATCTCACTCTTTGTATCAAACTCTTCCTGCTCTTTCTTCTGTGTACAAAACGCACGGATCACACGGATTCCCGCCAGATTTTCTCTGGTAGAGACAAGCACCTGATCCAGTGCTTTCTGTACTTTTTTATACAGCGGGATCGTCACGATCATAATACCGTAGATCACAAGCGCCAGAAGCGGAACTGTCACGACAAAGATCAATGCGGTCTTTACATTGATCGTAAATGCCATGACCATTGCACCTACCACAATAAACGGCGATCGCAGGAACAGACGAAGCACCAGATTGACACCGGACTGTACCTGATTGATATCACTTGTGATCCTGACAACCAGCGTGGCGCTGCCAGCCTTATCTACTGCCGCATAAGAAAGCTGTTCAATGTGGCAGAACAGATCATGCCGAAGTTCTGTTCCGAAACCGACAGCTGCTTTTGCCGCAAAATACTGCGCCAGCAGGGAACACAAAAGTCCCATTACACCAAACGCCACCAGCAATGCCGCCATCTTCCAGATATACGGGATATCCCGGTTCTGAATTCCGATATCAACAATTCTTGCAGTGACTAATGGCACAATCAATTCAAATACCGCCTCTAAAAGTTTAAACAGCGGTCCGATAATACTTTCCTTTTTATAGTTTTTCAAATAAGGAATCAATTTTCTCAACTTTTCATCCTCCTTGTTCTATGGTTGCTGTTCACAGCAATCTAAATTTTAGCAGATTTCAGGTTCTGTTGACAAGGTGCAAATCTTCTTTGACAGTCTGGCGTGAAGCAACTATAATAGGTCTATCATCAGAATCGGAGGAATCCTGTTATGTGGACAAGAAAACATCTGAAACATCAGGCAAAAAAATCACTAAAGAGCAACTATCAGAAAATGGTATCTGTCTGTTTTCTGATCGCATTTTTAACGACCTCATTTGCATCTTCCACTTTTATTTTCCGGCAGTTTCGCCCGGGACTGCAAACAATTTTTGTTCAGACACATCTGAATTTTCCAGATGCCTCCAATTCCTCGATCGCAACAGACACGCTGCAGCACGTATTTCAGATTTCGTTTTCCGGTGCACCACTGGCAACTCTGTTCGAACACATCCTCAATATATATACCAGTGGAAGATCTTTTATCTTTGCCACTTTAAAGACTGTCAACGAGGCCTTCCTTGATCCGTTTTCCACCTCGTTTTTTCTGCTTCTCCTGGGGGTATTGCTCTCTTTTCTCTACACTGTCTTCATTCAAAACGTGCTGCTTGTCGGAGAAGCCCGTTTCTTTCTGGAGGCACGCACTTATCAGCAGACAACGATCAGTAAGCTTTTCTTTCTTTACAAAGTGAACTTCTTTTCCCCCCCTGCATGGATCATGACCTGCCGTTGTGTTTTTCAGACTTTCTGGAACCTGACGTTCATCGGCGGCATCATCAAAAAGTACGAATACAGCATGATTCCTTATATACTGGCTGAGAACCCGACGATGGGACGAAAGGATGCATTCTTTTTATCCAGACAGCTGATGCGCGGAAACAAATGGCGGATGTTTCTTCTGCATCTGTCTTTTATCGGATGGAGCATTCTTTCTCTCCTTACATTCGGTATTCTGGATTTTCTGTTTGTCAATCCTTATCAGACAGCCACCGATGCTGAATTATATATGACCCTGCGAAAAAATTATATCCGGTCCCGCGCTCCCCGTTACGAACTGTTTAATGATCCACTTCTGGAACAGGAGCTTTCTGATGACGAGCTACTGATCCGCAAAGCGCTTTATGACGATTCCGAAGGACCTTATACAAAGATTGCCTATTTTGAACCACATCAGTATCCGGCCTTTCTGTTTTCTGTCCAGCCGCCGGTCCGTGCTGTGCATCAGCCTCTGGCTCCGACCGGTTCCTATCACTCGCTGACACTGGCCTCGCTGTTCTTTCTGTTTTCCATTCTTGGATGGATTCTGGAAACACTGAGCTATCTCACAATGGAAGGGGTCTTTTTGAACCGTAGTATTCTGCTTGGTCCATGGATTCCTCTTTATGGAATTTGCGGTGTTCTCAGCGTAACGATGCTGCACCGATTTGCAAAAAATCCGATTCTGGCATTCTGTATGAACGGGTTATTATACTCTGTGATTGGATACCTTTCAGATTTTACAGTCCAGATGATCTGGCACGCAGACCTGCACAAAATTTCTCAATACTTTCGTCCATCTCTGCTGCCTCCGTTTTTTGCGGATGCCGTGTTCCTGGGACTGATCGGATGCACCTGCCAGTATTTCATCGCACCAAAATGGAAACAGGTTACCAGAAAAATCCCGCTCTGGTTCCTGCTTTGCGTATGTGTTCTGCTGGGAATGCTGATGTTGCTGGATGTCTTCTTTGCCTTTTATCGATAATCCACAACTTCTGCGTGGAATAACGTTGCTTTTTTGTACGAAAAATAATATAATTTACTCATCACAATTATTTAACGAAAGGGATATGACTATGAAGAAAAGAGTTGTCGTTGCACTGGGACACCGTGCTCTTGGAACTACATTGCCGGAGCAGAAAGTCGCAGTAAAAAATACATCAAAAGTAATCGCAGATTTGATCGAAGCCGGATTTCAGGTTGCGATCACCCACAGCAATGCTCCACAGGTAGGGATGATCCACACTGCCATGAATGAATTCGGACAGCGTCATGAAAATTATACAGCTGCACCGATGTCTGTATGTTCTGCCATGAGCCAGGGCTATATCGGATACGATCTCCAGAACGGAATCCGGGAAGAACTGATGAACCGCGGAATCTACCGTACAGTCAGCACTGTATTGACACAGGTTATCGTAGATCCTTATGACGAGGCTTTCTATACACCAACCAAAGTTCTCGGACGTTACATGAGCGCAGAAGAAGCCAACGAAGAGCGTAAAAAAGGAAATTATGTGATCGAAGAAGCCGGAAAAGGATTCCGACGAGTCGTTTCCGCTCCGCATCCTGTGAAGATCGTGGAACTGGATGCAGTCAACGCACTTCTGGATGCTGATCAGGTCGTAATCGCTGCCGGTGGAGGCGGAATCCCTGTACTGGAACAGGATAATCACTTAAAAGGCGCCAGCGCAGTCATTGAAAAAGACCTGACTGCCGGAAAACTTGCAGAAGGTGTGGATGCCGATCAGTTGATCATCCTGACAAGTGTAGAGCAGGTATGTATCAATCTCGGAAAAGACAACGAAGAAAAACTGGGAGAAATCTCAGCTGCACAGGCAAAAGAATATATGGAACAGGGACATTTCGGAGTCTACAACATGCTCCCGAAATTCCAGGCTGCCGTTGAATTTGTAGAAGAAAGGGAAGGACGTACCGCTCTGATCACATCTTATGACAAGATCAATGATGCACTCAAGGGTAAGACCGGAACTACGATTCATGCTTAAGTAAAATAAACCACAGGCGAATCATGTTGATTGAGATTCTCCTGTGGTTTTCATATTTCTCTATTTCAAATTTTGACTTCTTCTGTTTTTCTTACAATCTGCAGCATCCCGCTTTTTAATAACACCGGACGCAGTGCATTATACAGAACTGCCACCAGAATCGTAGATACAACTGCATTCACAAATGTGGTTGCTGTACTCCATTTTGCAAGTACTTCTGCCATCTGCTGCGGCTGTCCTAAAATATACTGTTTGTAAAAATATCCTACCAATGGATCCGCGATCACGTTAAATCCCAGTCCTGCAACGGATGCAAGGACACTCCAGCGAAATACATATTTCTTATCTGTACTTTCATTAATTTTCCCGATACGATGTGCCACAAGTCCTACGATCAGACCAATACAGAGCTTCAACACAAATGTCTTTGGTGCTCCTACGATATAAATCGGATCCAGAACATCTGCGATCGTCATCCCAATTGCGCCGGCCAGTCCGCCGTACCAACCGCCTAAGAGCAATGCTCCCAGAACACAAAATGCATTCCCGATATGAAGGGATGTAGCATCTCCACCCGGCATCGGGATCTTAATCTGCAAAAATGTAAATGATACAAAGCAAAGTGCTGCCAAAAGTGCTGTCTGTGCCAGTTTTACTACTGTCTGCTTTCTCTTTTCCATCGTTTTCCCTCTTTTCATTTTTGATGGTCTTATCCTACCACCAAAGTGGATAGATGAAAATGTCCAGTTATTGTATTTTTAACCAGTCCAGTTTGATTATTTCTGATTTGCCGGCTCTACCGCAACAGATTTTCCTTTGATTTTCGTATGATTCATTGCATTGAGTACATCTCGTGCATATTCTCTCGGAACTTCTACAAATGTATACTTATCAAACATATCGATCGTTCCGATCAGTTTTCCCGGAATTCCGCTTTCACCGGCAATTGCGCCCACGATATCTCCCGGTTTTGCTTTGTTTTTCTTACCGATATTAATAAATAGACGAACCATTCCGGCTTCTTCTGCCCCGGTATCACCAAATTCCATATCTTTTTCTTCTGTCTCCTGCTGTCCGGAACAGTATTTTAAAAATGCTGCTGCCAGATCCATTGCAGTATAATCAGATTCATTGACACGTTCTTCAATGATCTGAAGGAATTTTGTCAGATCTTCATTTTCAATGATCTGTTCAATCTCTTCCAGCACATTTTCCATCTTTGTATTTGCAACATCGTTTAAAGACGGTACTTTCTGTGCATAAATTTTCGTCTTGCAGTAACGCTGAATCTCTTTCAGCTTATAAACTTCTCTTCCGGAAACAAAAGAGAACGAACGTCCCACGCGTCCGGCACGTCCGGTTCTTCCGATACGGTGCACATAATATTCATCATCCTGCGGAAGATCATAGTTAAATACCGCTTCCACATCATCCACATCGATTCCTCTTGCTGCTACGTCTGTACACACAAGAATATCTGTCTTTCCGGAACGGAATCCCTGCATCACACGGTCTCTCTGTGCCTGCTTCATGTCTCCATGAAGTCCTGCCGCAAAATATCCTCTTCCAAGCAGTCCATTCACAAGCAGATCTACCTGTTTCTTCGTATTACAAAATACAACGGAGAGTTTCGGTGTATAAATATCCAGAAGACGGGAAAGCACTTCCTCTTTATTCTTCGGTTTCACTTCATAGTAAAACTGTTCAATGTTCGGAACGGTCAGCTCTTTCTTCGTCACCTTCACCAGTTCCGCATTTGTCTGGAACTGTTTTGTGATCTCTAAGATTGCCTTTGGCATTGTCGCAGAAAAAAGCACTGTCTGGTGTTCCTGTGGAATTCCTTCCAAAATTGTCTCAATATCCTCACGGAATCCCATGTTGAGCATCTCATCCGCCTCATCCAGCACGATCGTATGCACATGATCCATTTTCATAGTTTTGCGGCGCATATGATCCATCACACGTCCCGGTGTTCCGATCACAAGCTGTGTGCCGCTTTTCAGAGAACGAATCTGTTTTACAATCTCCTGTCCTCCATAGATTGGCAGAACTTTTATCCCATGCATATATTTTGCAAGATTTCTGATTTCTTCTGCAACCTGGATTGCCAGCTCTCTTGTCGGGCAAAGAACAATCGCCTGAAGTTTTTTATTCTTCGGATCAATCTTTTCCAGAAGCGGGATTCCAAAGGCTGCTGTTTTTCCGGTTCCTGTCTGCGCCTGTCCGATCACATCTTTTCCGCTCATGATCACAGGAATCGCTTTGGACTGAATCGGTGATGCCTCTTCAAATCCCATATGTTTTACTGCTTTTAATATTTCAGGACACAACTCTAACTCTTCAAATTTTAATTCTTCCATAAATCTCCTTTTCTCAAAACAAAAATAGGGGACTGTATAACAGTCCCACAATACAATCTGAATTATCATATCAGAATTTTCTTTTTCTGTCAAAATTTCTTTGATTATAAAAATTTTTTAAAATCACTTGCATTCAAGGAATACAAGGTGTAATATACACATATACTTAATGTAGTTTTTAAAACTACATGCAATTTTCAAATTTTAAGGAGGAAGATATCAATGAACAAAACACAACATTTAAAAGACCCCGGCAGCGCGATCACACATTTTATTGGTATGCTTATGGCAATCTGCGGCGCGATTCCTCTGTTGATAAAGGCAGCCCATGAACCGGGCAGGGTATCTCTCATTTCCCTTGCCGTATATGCGATCAGCCTGATCCTGCTGTATGCTGCCAGCACGACCTACCATACATTTGATATTTCTGCAAAAGTAAATACGATATTGAAAAAGATCGATCACATGATGATCTTTATCCTTATCGCCGGAAGCTATACTCCAATCTGTCTGATCACTTTGAAAGGACGTACCGGACTGATTCTGCTTTCCATTGTTTGGGGGATCGCTATTGTAGGAATTCTGATCAAGGCCTTCTGGGTCTATTGCCCGAAATGGGTATCTTCCATTCTCTACATCGGGATGGGATGGACCTGCGTACTGGCTTTCACACAAATTTTCCACTCATTATCGCCGGCGGCATTTGGCTGGCTTTTAGCAGGGGGAATCATCTACACGATCGGCGGTATTATCTACGCATTAAAGCTTCCTATCTTCAATAGTAAACATAAGAATTTCGGAAGCCACGAGATTTTTCATCTTTTTGTTATGGCCGGAAGTGCCTGCCACTTTATTGTCATGTATTGCTACCTGATCTAATTCATCGGTTTTCCATTCAGCATCGCTTTCAATAGCTTTCCGTTTCCATCATAGATCAGTTTCAGAGAAAAGAATTCTTCCGATTCCTCTAGGAGTCGGAAGAATATTTTATCCCCTTCCCAGATGCATGACCTGAGAGGGGGATAAAATCTTTTGATATCTGTACCGATACGCCCTTTTGTTATTTATTTTTTCTTCTTATAACCGTCACACTGATCACAGCTGCCGCTGCAATTGCTGCCAGTGCATAAAGCATCGGTCTT
>OGDP01002098.1_pt1 | contig 10835 bp, 7 predicted proteins | sample 1570441 | NCBI WGS metagenome assembly OGDP01 (sample SAMEA2581961, study PRJEB24529) | metagenome | biome: Human gut stool | place: China | collected 2011
AAGCCGTTTCCAGATACTCTTTTCTCACGGTAGTCAGCGGTTTTAGTTCCGGATGATCTTTTGTGATAAAATCATATTTGGCCTGTGCCTGTTCCGCTAGACTTTGCGCGTATTTTGTTTTAGCCTCATTAAATTCAAAGACAGTGCTTTTACCTGCGTTGTAACGCTCTTGGGCATAATTGAACGCTTCCTTGCTCGCCGTGACGGATTTGTCGGAAGCCGTATATTTCTCTTGGGAAGCCGTTGCGTTGTAGTACGCTTGCTGGATTTCCTTGTATAACGTTTTCTTTGTATTTTCCATCAGCAATTCCCGGTTGATAATGTTGATCCTTGCGGTACGAACGCTATTGCGTACTTGGAAGCGGTTGAAAAGTGGAATGCTCAATGAGAATCCGACGATCTTTTGCCCATTCTGCTTAAACTGCTCGCTAAAGGAACGAGTATCGGCAAATTCACCTCCGGAAGTAGAATGATAATATCCATTGCTGTAACTAGCCCCGAAATTTAACTTGGGGTAATAGCCCGCTTGCGCGACACGCAACATTTTCTTTTGGCTCTCTAGCAAATACTGTTGTTCCTTGATCTGAGGCTTGAACGTAACCGCATGATCGTAAATGTTTTCCGGAGGTAGGATGCTACTCATATTATCAGCCACCGCATCTTCAATTACAGGAGTCTGTATATCGAAACTCCGATCGCTTCGCTCTAGTTCCAGACTTTGCGCCAGATCCAGTAAAGCGAGGTTCACATTGTTTTGCGACTCGGTAAGCGTGACCTCATCTTTCGCTAATTGGGCTTTGATATCATACAGTTGGGAAAGTGGCACCTTTCCGGCGTTCACCATGGCCTCTGTTTTATTCACCTGCTCCTTGTCTAGTTCCACTTGTAGTTGCGCTATTTTCAGTAACTCTTTATTATAAAGTACTTGCAGGTAGTAGGAAGCTATATTGATGGATAGGTCTTCTCTCGCCTTATTCAAGTTCTCGATAGACGCTTTTAGATCAAGTTTGCGGGCGGCGATATCGTTCGGTATTTTTAACCCGTCAAATAAAGGCATGTCCAGATTGATCCCCAATGTGGAATTGGCGGCGTTCTGGTCCACGATCACCCCGGATTTAGACGTGGAGCGTCCGAACTGGAAGCTCTGTCCAAGACTGCCGTTTAGGGCCGGGAGCCAACTGTATTTGCTGGTATGTAAGTCTACCTTTCGGCTTTCCTGTTCCTGCTCCTTTTGCTTTAAGTCGATATTATGCTCGATGGCATATTGGATGCACTCCTCCAGACTCCATTGCTTCACCGCATCCTGAGCGAAAACATAGTTTCCGGACAGGAGGGAAGCGATTGCCAGTATATATAAGTTTCTTCTCATCATACAATCTTTCTTTTATTTCTTATTCGGGTCAATAGCTGCGCCCCGGACTTTATCGGTCGCGGCCAGTCCTTCTTGAACCTCGATCTTGATACCGTCGGACAGACCTACCTTTACCGGATGTTTCTCGAAGACTTGCTCCGGTTGCTCTTGTTTAACTAACTGAACGAATGCGGAATCCCCTTGGAACTCGACCGTGCTTTCCGGGATCGTAAGAACGTCTTCCGCACGTTTTAGCACGATCTCGGCGTTGGCGCTATATCCCGCACGGATGAAAGCATCTTCGGGGATCGTCACGGCTGCCTTGATCTCAAATTGAATGGCTCCGTTTTTCTCAACACCTTTGGGTGATACATATTCCAGCAAGGCCTCGAACGAACGGCTTTCCATGGCTCCGATCGTAAGCTTGATAGGCATTCCCTCGTGAATGCGCCCGATCTCGGTCTCGTCTACGTTTCCCTTGAAGATCATGTCATTCATGTTGGCGACCGTGGCGATTGTCGTACCGTCGTTGAAGTTGTTCGCTTGGATAACGGAGTTACCTACTTTCACCGGGATATCCAGTATCATACCGGTGATGGTACTACGGATCTGCGTGGTACTGGCTACATTGGAGTTCTTGGCGATACCGTCACGAATAATTTCCAGTGCGCTTTGCGCATTCTCTTTCTCCTCGACCGCCTTTAAGTAGTTGGCCTTCGAGAGATCGAAATCCTCTTGGGCGATAACACCTTGCTTGAACAGCAGTTCATCTCTCTTATAGGTTTCCTCCACCTGTTTAAGAGATATATCCGCTATGTTTACGCGAGATTCGGCGCTATTTAGCTGTACCATCTCCGGTATGACCTTGATCGTGGCGATAATCTCCCCTGCCTGTACCATCTGTCCCGCTTCTTTCCTTAGCTCGGAGATGATACCGGATATCTGCGGCTTGATCTCTACCTCGTAGCGAGGTTCCACGCTTCCGGTGGCCACCGTCTTGGTCTCTACCGTATCCCTTTTGGGGGTTACGACCTCATAAACGGTTATTACCGGTTGCGCCTTCTTCCATAAGAAATAGAATGTGCCTATTACCGCCGCACCTACGATCGTTAATAAGATAATACGTAGGATTTTCTTTACGATGCGATTCTTCATGATTATATAGTTTTATTTTAATTATCGATTCGTTATTATTCATCTCGGATGGCATCTATCGCTTTGATCTGCATGGCTCTCCATGCGGGAATCAGTCCGGCCATAAAACCGCTTATCAGTAGTACCACCGCGGCGGCTACCGCTGTTTGGATGGTTACGCCGGGAGTCAGCAGGGTCGGATCGTTCGTTGGATTGGCGGACAATATCTTATCCAACAAATCCAAGAGGAAGACTCCGGCGCTTAATCCCAGTAAGCCCGCCAAGGCAGTCAGCACCAAGCTCTCGCTCATGACTTGCGAGATGATGTCGAAAGGCTTGGCTCCCAAAGCCCTTCGTACGCCTATCTCCCTCGTGCGCTCTTTTACCGTTACCATCATGATATTGCTGATACCAATAATACCCGATAGCAAGGTACCCATGCCGACCAGCCAGACCAAGATGTCGATACCTGTAAACAGTAGATTGAATGTCTTGAATTGTGCGGCGATATTGACTACGCCTATCGCCTGAGGATCGGTCGGTGCGATCTGATTTTGCGTCTTCATGATATTCTTGACCTGCTCGATCGTCGTCTCAATCGGATATCCCGGTTTCACGCTCAGTGCGAGGAAATGCAGGATATCGCCTTGGTTCAAGGTCTGCTGCATGGTATTGAACGGAATGAAGACGGTTTCTTCTCCCCGGCCGCCCAGATTCAGGCCCGATGCCCTTTGGTTGACCACTCCTACTACTTGGTAGTAAAGCCCGTTCACCCGGATATATTTGCCGCAAGGGTCCTCGTTGTGGAATAATACCTCATTGATCTTCGTGCCGATCAAGCAAACCTTGCGCTTTTCCCGCATATCGATCTCATTCAATAAACGGCCATAGTATAGGTCTTGCGTATCGATATTGAAGTAAGCCGGATATATACCTTTCACGTTGAACGTTCCGGTCATTATCCCGTAAACGATATTCTTTTCCGAGCGGCTGCCCCAAAGGATGGGGGAGATATCCTGTACGCTAGGTACGTCTCGTATGATGGCGTCTATGTCCCGGTTCCTCATGTTCCAGTTTCGCCCCTTGTTGAATCCTTGGTAGGGTTCGCTGGTGCGATCGGCGTAGAAGAATAGCGAATTCGTCGCGAATCCGTTGACGCTCTTGAACATGGCGTTCTTGAATCCCGATCCGGTACCCAGCAACAATACCAGCATAAGGATTCCCCAGAACACGCCGAAGCAAGTCATCAAGCTACGTGTCTTGTTGCGGGTGATGGTTACCCATATTTCTGTCCATCTGTCTATGTCAAACATATCTTTTCGGTTTATTCTGTTCTCATGGCTTCAATAGCGGATACATTCACGGCTTTGCGAGCGGGGAAATAGCCCGCCAGCACCCCGGCTACGACCAGCACCCCGGTAGCGGCCAGCGATATCCCTAGGCTGACGGTCGGGTGCCGGAATAAGGTAAGATCCTCGCCGGGATTTCCTCCGGATGAAGCGTTGTTCATCCCGCTCATCGTCATGCCATAGTCGATTAGCTCCGTCAACCCGATTCCCATCAGCATCCCGATATAACCGAATATGGCGGTGATCATGATGGACTCTACGATGACAAGCTTCAATATCGAGGCCGGTTTCGCCCCGATCGCCTTCCGGATGCCGAACTCCCGGGTCCGTTCGCGTACGGTGATCAACATGATGTTGCTAACCCCCACGATACCAGCCATCAAGGTGCCGATACCTACGATCCAGATGAAGAGCAAGATACCGTCTGTCATCGTATTGAACATACGGATCTCATTGCCGGTCATCCACATACCGATGGCATTCTTGTCTGTCGGGTCGAATATGTGCTTACGGGCCATATACGACCGGAACCTGTTCTCGAAATCCTTGCACTCTTCTTCGGTGGAGACCCCGTTTACCGTAAAGTAAATGGAGCCGAACCCGAAGCCTTTATTATAAAGTTGTTGCGCTACGGTAAACGGTATATATGCGGGTGCGTTGTTACTCTTGTCGTCATCATCATAGATACCAACAACTTGATACATCATATTGCCGCATTTCACGTATTTACCCAGCGGGTCCTCGTTACGGAATAGCACTTCCGCCATACGGGGGCTTAGTATGATTACCTTGCGTGTAGCGTTCATATCCATCTTATTGATGAAGCGCCCGTTCTGGCTCGCTACATTAATATATATAATGGAATTGTAATCCTCGGATACGCCCCGCAGGTCGCCCACGATGTATTCTTCCCCATACGAGATGGTATCTGTTTGCGAAATGGTAGCCGAGCAGTATTCTATTTCCGGGAATGCCATCTTGATGCCGCTGAGATCCGCTTCCTTGAACTCGATCCTGCGGTTCGTGGGGTTACCTTTATAAGGCATGGTGGTATAGCGCCCCCAAACCTCCACGGTATTGGCGGAAAACCTCCGGAAGTTGAATATGATGCCGTTTCTCAATCCATTTCCCGCTCCCAACAGGGTAATCAGCATAAAGATCCCCCATGATACGGCGAAACCGGTCAAGAAGGTACGGAGCTTGTTTTTCTTTATCGTGCTCCATATTTCCCTAAAATTGTCAAAATCAAACATGCGATTCTTCGTTTACGGTGTATTCAATCAATCCGTCTTTTACCCGGATAATCCGGTCGGTAGCTTCCGCCACGGATGGCTCGTGGGTAACGATCACCATGGTCATACCTTCTTGGTTTACGCTACGGAGGAGTTCCATCACTTCCACGGTCGTGGTACTATCCAATGCCCCGGTAGGCTCGTCGGCCAATATAATCTGCGGCTTGGCGATCAAGGCACGTGCGATGGCCACACGTTGCTTCTGTCCGCCGGACATCTCGTTCGGCATATGATGCGCCCAATCCTTCAATCCCACCATGTCGAGATATTCCAGTGCCATGGCGTTTCTCTTCTTCCGGCTTACGCCTTGGTAATAGAGTGGGAGAGCTACGTTCTCCACTGCGTTCTTAAACGAGATTAAGTTAAATGATTGGAAGATGAAGCCGATCATACGGTTCCTCAGCTCGGCGGCACGGCTTTCGCTTAGATTCTGAATCAACTGTCCGTTTAATAGATAGGTGCCCGTGTCGTACGTATCCAATATCCCCAAGATATTCAATAGGGTTGACTTCCCGGAACCGGACGCTCCCATGATAGATACCATCTCTCCCTTCTCTATATCTAGGTCGATACCTTTCAAAACGTGCAGTGGGGCTCCGTTAAAGTACGTTTTGTTTATTCCTTTCAGTTGAATCATCATATTATGTAGTTACTTTATATATTAGACGTACAGTTTGCTAAATAAGTTACACTGTTGGTGAACACTTTTATCATCTGGTTACAAATATATGTTTTACTAAGATACCTTGTATCGCAAGGTACTACTAATTATGTAATATTAACAAAGAGGTCTTGATTATAAGTAGATCCTTGTTCCTTTCCTCTGTATATTGTAGGCCAAACAAGCGGCTGTCTTACCCAATTCATAAGGATACATTCATCATGCACCAACTGATGCATGATCTTCTAACGGCTGGTGCATGATCATCTACCAACTGGTGCATGATCGTCCACCAGCCGTTGGACGATGAAGCTAACCTTATCTTTGCCCTAATAGATAAAGGGAAAAGCTTTAGGCTATACAGGCATAAACCCTTAACTTTGCGGCGAAATTCAAATAGCAGAAAGATTTATGGTAACAATTGGTACGCCCAAATCGGCTACGGCAACTAAAGTCGTGCTTTGTGGCTCGGGCGAATTGGGGAAAGAGTTTGTAATAGAGTTGCAGCGTTATGGCGTGGAGGTAATCGCCTTGGATAAGTATCCGGACGCTCCGGCCATGCAGGTGGCGCATCGTTCCTATGTGGTCTCCATGCTGGATGGCGATGCCTTGCGGGAGATCATCGAGAAAGAGAAACCGGATTATATCGTGCCGGAGGTGGAAGCGATCGCTACCCGTACCTTGATGGAACTGGAGGAAGAGGGATACCATGTGATTCCTACCGCCCGTGCCACTTGGCTGACGATGAACCGTGAGGGAATCCGCCGCTTGGCGGCCGAGGAGCTGGGCTTGCCTACCTCGCCGTATCGTTTCGCCGAGACCGAGGAGGAATTTAAAGAAGCGGTGAAGGTAATCGGTATGCCTTGCGTGGTGAAGCCGATCATGAGCTCAAGCGGACACGGACAGAGCGTGGTTCGTGAGGAAAAGGATATCGATCGTGCTTGGCAGTACGCCCAAGAAGGAGGACGTGCTGGAGCGGGTAAGGTGATCGTGGAAGGTTTCGTGGATTTCGACTATGAGATTACCCAGCTGACGGTTCGGCATATCGGAGGAACGTCTTTCTTGGAACCCGTAGGACATGTTCAGGTGGACGGTGATTACCGGGAGTCTTGGCAACCGCAAGCCATGAGCCTTGCCGCTAAAGCGAAAGCCCGTGAGATCGCCGGTAAGATCACCGAGGCTTTAGGCGGACGTGGTATTTTCGGCGTGGAATTATTCATTAAAGGAGATGATGTCATATTCAGCGAGGTTTCCCCCCGTCCGCACGATACCGGAATGGTGACGATGATTACACAGGATTTGTCTCAATTCGCTTTGCACGCCCGTGCAGTGCTTGGCTTGCCGATCCCTAATATCGTGTTTCATGGAGCGGGAGCTTCCCGTGCCGTTGTAGTGGAAGGGGACAGTGACCGGTTGTCTTTGGGGAATCTGGATAAGGTTTTGGAACAACCCGATACGCAGATGCGTTTCTTTGGAAAACCGGAAGTTCATGGACATCGCCGTATGGCCGTCTTGCTGGCTCGTGGTTTGGATGTGACGGAGGCAAGGGAGAAGACCGGAGTGATGATGGAGCAGTTAAATGTTAAATTGTGATGCTTCCTAGGATAAATGAACGTTTTGGTGTGTGTTGTGAATAAAATGTGAATATTTACAGACCTATTTTTCTATCAAAATAGTTTATTTTTGTCTCAAGTTTTTAAAGAGACATTTGATAATCTATAAACGCAGATTACATATGTTTGTTTCACTAAAGAGTGAAATCTGATTGCCGAAAGTTTGTACTTATTTTATGAATACAACAAATGGAAATATGGGCGTTGATTTGAAACGCTCTATTTCTATTCTCGGTGAAGATAAAAGAGTGAGCAAACAGATCAATAGCTAAGGGTGGGTAGATTTAACCAAACAGACATCCTTATCTCCTTTCGCCCACCCTAGCTATTGTTCTTATTTTACTTGGATTCCTTTTGTATTTCTCATGGTTTCCATCACGGCATGCGTATCTACTTGGGCCTTTTCTTGTATAAACTCCGGGAGGTTGTAAGTCCACAACAGGTCTTTATAATATTTTACGGGATTTTTTTGCGGCAGGAGGAATGGTTTATGGGCCGTACCTTTATCATCGATATAGGTAAAGAACGGGCGTGTGTATAATCCATCCAACCTGCGACTGCTAAATACCAGCCAACGATTGTTGTGACTCCATGAATGGTAGCTTTCTCCTTCGGCGCTGTTCGCCTCGCTCAGCGGGTACGTCTTTCCGTCGGATAGGCGGATCATATATAATTCAGCGTCTTTATGCCAAACCCCGAAACCGCCATATTCCTGTAGGGTAAAAGCCAGATATTTACCATCCGGTGAGATTCTAGGGAAGGATACGCTTTTGTGATTGGCCCGGCCATTGTATAAAGTATCTACTTGCTGGCCTAGGGTGCGGGTTTCCGGGTCAAAGTCGACACGGCATAGGCTGTAGGTCATTTGTCTGAAATTCTTAGAAATAGAATCTACGGCGGCGGTCGAACTGAAATAGAGGCTCTTCCCGTCGGGAGAGAACGCAGGGAATATTTGCCATGCGTCTTTGGAATTTAACGCTTCGCAAGAGAATACCTCGTTCTTCTTCACGTCGTAGATCACGATATCGGAGTTATGATCCAATACTTCCAGCGTATTGGGATTATTGATGAAGAAGTTTTGGTAGGTATCGCATACGGTGGCCGCCAGATAGTTACCATTCGGATGCCAATACATGTAGACAAAGTTTGAGACGGTCTCGGGAGTCTTGGTATTTAGCTTGGTGATTTTCTTTCCATCAATCAGTACGGAACCAGCGTGTTTGCCTCGCATATGGAAAATCATTTTATCCGGGTTCCCGGAGGAAAACGTATGGCAGTTTACGCAGTTATAGTCGGTTAGGCTATTCTCATAAATCACGCTTTGGTCATAATTCTCCAAGTTTCGTTGATAGATACCCATCCTGTTCCACATATCATTGCTCAAGGCTAATAACCGATAGGCTATATATTTATCAATGGAATGAATCATTTGCGATGTCCATATGAAAAGGCGTATAGGCGTTCCATTCGCCCTGTATGCGTTTAGCAATGGTCAATTCTATTTGGTTTCCGGCATTCTCTTTCAATAAGGCTTTCCATCTCTTTTGTGGGATCTCAAAGAGCCCCTCATCACTATAAACTTGGAGTTGAGTCTTTTCCCCTTTAATGATAAGGCAGTGCTCACTGCTATCGGCGATAGAGAAATTGAGCGGGGCGATGTTCACAGGGATGGTCACATCCTTGTAATCCGGATAAATGGTTATTTCCTTGTTTAAGCTCTTGGCGATCTGTATGTCGTTTTTGGAGCATGAAACCATCAAGGCGATGAGAAAAAGGAAAAGATATCGGTTTGTATTTGTATAAGTCTGTCTTTCCATATGTGTTTTATTTAGAGAGTATCAAATAGTACCAGAAAGTAGGTTGATAGTCGGCTATTCCAGTCGCTAGATTTTGTCGGGCATGCCTTAGTCCCAATACACGTTGCTTGAATATCGAGAACTCGGACAGGACTTTATCGGTTACCCCATACTTGCGGCAATATTCCGGATCATGCTCCGCATAAGAGATCACGGCTTGTTGCAAGGGTTCGGGTAATATAGGGAGTACTTCCGTCCCACTGAATCTTTCAACAAACGTTTTTATAGCGGGCAGGTCTTTCGATAATAATAACGTACCGATCGTATAATCCAATGCGGCTTTATTCTGGGGATTCTCTTCCAATATAATCATCAGGTTATCAAACAATCCGATTATATTGGCGAAAAGGTCTTTGTCGCTGGATAGGCTTTTTCTTTTTGTACCTAATTCCGGGTCGCTCTCCACCGCTTGGTCATTATATAAGAACTTTCGTTGCGAGGAGGCCCATTCGTGATAGGCCCATGTCTTTTCCAATAATGATATAAACTTCTCGGCTGCGGGATACTGTCCGTATATCAAATGGGATTTTATTAATAATTTGGTCATGACGGGACTGCCGTATGTAATTCCTACCGAGGTACCAAAAGCGAAATTGTATGCCAAGGACGTGATTCCTACATGGTAGTATATCTGGCTGAATAGGAAACTTTCCTCTATATGCGCTTGGTACTTTGAGACCAAAGATTGTATTCCGCTTTGCGGATATTTGAATAAATCAGTCTGCATGACACCCTTGTGGGATAAGGCAAGGTTTAAGCAATTCAGGTGTAAGTAGTTATTATAGTTTAGATCGGCGGACGAGATTATGGCGTCCCATTGCTCGGTATCTATGTAATGAAACATTTGCATCAACGTATAGAAATCTTTATTCCTCTGTTGAAGAGCCGTTTGCGTATAATACATACCGGATAAGGCAAGTAATGCTACGGCTACTAAAGCTTTTAAATAGGTTTTTATGTGATCTAAGTAACGTGATAGGAAGAATAGAAGCATAACGAGTAGCGCTACTTGCCAAGAGAAGCCGTAGAATGGTTCCAGCTCAATGAAATACTCTACGTAATCTTTCATCCAAAATACATAGTCATAATCGGGTTTACTGCCTCCTAGGACACATAGGGAGCCTACGATAAGTAGCAGCAGCAACGGGATGAAGCTTGCGTACCAGCGTTCGCATTTTTGTAATACATCAAATAGTAAGATGCTAAGGGCGAATAATATAGCTACAGATCCCATCGTGTAAAACAATCCGGTCGCCAGCAAGCAACCAATTAAGGTACGGTACGTCCAATTAAATCTTCGTGCGCTGTAACTATATACGTTAAGCGCCAATGACCAAAACAACATGGCTATCAGTCCTTCATAATGATAGCTATCTTTCATTAGGTAAAGATATTGGAATAGGATGGGGAGAAAGGCCAAGGGCATAAGATATAATGCCGGATGTATCTTTCGTAAGGTCAGCCAGAATAACCAACCGGAGATTCCACCGATCAAGGCGGTCACCAGCGATCCGATAAGCGGGATCCTGAAAAACTGTATCAAGAATTGAGAGATAAAAGTCGCTAGCCCCCCTATCTG
>OGDP01002099.1_pt1 | contig 10835 bp, 9 predicted proteins | sample 1570441 | NCBI WGS metagenome assembly OGDP01 (sample SAMEA2581961, study PRJEB24529) | metagenome | biome: Human gut stool | place: China | collected 2011
CTTTAACTTTGTACAAAAACTACGATAACATGGAAGATAAAACATCGACACTTCGTTTGATCTATCCCCAATGGCAAGGTGGGATCGTGAATCATTGGATGCCCGACCTTCCTGCGGACGACGCTTCCAGAGGGTATTACCTAGGAGCTCAATTACTCAATATCCTCGCTCCCCCAAGTCCCCAGAAAACCGTGGAAGTACCCATCTCACTAGATATAAACGATAGAGAAACGGATCTAGGGGTCAGCGCCCGCAAGGTTATTCTGAAACAAAGCAGCCCTCGAATTACTGCACGAAAACGCTCCAGAAAAGATTGTCACCTTAGGGGGCGAATGTTCGGTAAGTGTCGTACCCTTCACCTATCTGGCTGCTAAATATCCGGATGATATAGCCATTGTCTGGATAGACGCACATCCGGATATAAACTTGCCGTATGACGAGTATAAAGGATATCATGCGATGGCCCTTACAGCCTGTCTAGGGATGGGTGATGAAGAGATTCTTCAATTATTACCGGGAAAGTTCAAGGTCTCGAATACCTTAATCGTAGGTTTACGCTCGTGGGATGAGGGCATGAAAGAACGGCAGAAGAACTTAGGTATAAAAGGTTTATCACCAGAGGAGGTGGCGAAGGATAGTTCCTCCATCCTCAAGTGGTTAAAAGGGACGGGCGCATCCAAAGTTGTCGTTCACTTCGATATGGACGTAATCGATCCGGCGGATATGATAGCGGGAGTCGGCGTAGAGCCTAACGGGATGAAAATAGACGAGGTCGTACGTGTTATCAACAATATAGCATCCAAGTATGATCTGGTAGGTCTTACGGTAGCCGAGCCGATGCCTCGTATAGCCATCAAGCTAAGGAATATGCTGGACCGGTTACCCTTATTGAAATAATAAAAAAGACGTAGCCCTTAAACAGAGTTACGTCTTTTTTATATTACATTATTATAACTTTCGGGATTTATTCCTCATTATTATCTTCCTCATTCTCCTCGTCTTCTTCCTTTGGGGCTTTTTTCACGAAGAACGCACTCAACTCATACAAACCGTAGAGCGGTAAGAATACGATACTTAACGTAAACGGATCACTACTTGGAGTGATGAACGCCGCACCAACTAACAAGCCGACAACAGCATGCCGTCTGTATTTATGAAAGAACGAGCGGTTTAGCAGCCCTATCTGAGATAATAGCCAAGATACCAATGGCATCTCAAATACGATTCCCATCACGAATATCAACATCAAGAAGTTATCCATGTAAGAATCAAGGGATACCTGTTCCGTAATGGCGGCACTCAACTCGTAAGTCGCCAAGAAACGTAGTGTCATCGGGAACACCAAGAAATAACCCACCGAGCATCCGATAAAGAACATTATCGTTCCGAACAAGAATACCCAACGTACATTTTTCTTCTCATTCTCGTAAAGAGCCGGACTTACGAACTTCCAGATCTCCCACATCAAATAGGGGAAAGTCAATAATAACGCCAACCAGAAAGAACTTGTCATATGCGTGAAGAACTGGGAAGCCAGCTTGATATTGACAATGTTCACATGGAAAGTATCATTACAAAAGTCCGGGAGAAAAGAAAAATGAGAACTAATCTTACACATTTCCCGATAGACGATGAAATCGGAGCTACACGGGGCCATCACGACATTATCGAACAGCCACGGCATTACCGAGAACCCGGCTATAGCAAAAACAAAGAGCGCTAAAATAGAACGAAACAAAGTCCAACGAAGTTCTTCTAGGTGATCCCAGAATGACATTTCTTCTTGTTGCATCTTCCTTTACTTCTTTTCCGTATCGTCTAATTTGATATCGTCTTCCAATCCTTTTACACCGTCCTTGAAATTCTTCACGCCCTTACCGATACCTTTCATCAGCTCAGGAATTTTCTTACCACCGAAAAGCAATAACACAACAATGGCGATGATCACGATCTCGCCTGTACCTAAGTTTCCTAAAAATAGTAATTCATTCATGATATTATAATATTAGTCATTAATATTCTCGTTTCTATGGGGGCAAAGATACAATTTGTAATGAATAGTAGCCTCATTATTCCAAATTTATTACCTTTGCACCGTCTTAAAAAACTGAAATTAGAAAAAAATTAGAAAGATGAAAGCGTACGTATTTCCCGGTCAGGGGGCACAGTTCGTAGGTATGGGCAAAGACCTCTACGATAATAATCCTCTTGCTAAAGAGATGTTTGAGAAGGCTAACGAGATCCTTGGTTTCCGTATCACGGATTTAATGTTTGCCGGAACAGACGAGGATCTGAGACAAACCAAAGTTACTCAACCAGCGATCTTCTTACACTCTGTCATTCTCGCGAAAACATTAGGTGATCAATTCCAACCGGATATGACCGCAGGTCACTCATTAGGAGAATTCTCTGCCTTGGTAGCTGCCGGAGCATTGTCTTTCGAGGACGGCTTGGTATTAGTTTCCAAACGTGCCATGGCTATGCAAAAGGCTTGCGAGGCAACTCCCTCTACAATGGCCGCCGTATTAGCCTTGCCGGACGCGACGGTTGAGGAAATTTGCGCGAGCATCAAGGACGAGGTAGTGGTTTGCGCTAACTATAATTGCCCGGGCCAATTGGTAATCTCCGGCTCTATCCCCGGTATCGATCAGGCTTGCGAGAAGTTATTGGCCGCAGGCGCTAAGCGTGCCTTGAAGTTGAAAGTAGGTGGAGCGTTCCATTCTCCATTGATGGAACCAGCTCGTACTGAGTTGGCTGCCGCTATCGAGGCTACGACGATCAATAAACCTTCTTGCCCGGTTTACCAGAACGTAAGCACGAAAGCCGAGACTTGCCCGGAAACAATTAAGACTAACTTGATCGCACAGTTAACCGCCCCGGTACGTTGGACCCAAAGCGTACAGAACATGATCGCCGACGGTGCCACTCATTTCATCGAGTTAGGCCCGGGTGCCGTTCTTCAGGGATTGGTTAAAAAGATCAATAAGGAAATGACTACGGAAGGTATGCAATAATTTACCTTTCAATGTAATAGGATAAAAGTCCGAAAAGGATGGAGGGTGATTTTCCTCGTCTTTTCCGGACTTTTTTATATACGATGATGATTCGAAAAGATCTTGAATGCTAAACTAATCAAAGGCCAACGTTGTTTTATACTATAAACACAATTCAGAATATAGAAAATGGAAACAATACAACAGAAAAATAGGATTATCCTACTTTGGCCGGATGGAGCGCCCACTAGTAATGGATTGGCCGGCGTAGAATTGGAAGATGCCCCGAATGCCATATCCAATATATCGAACCCTTCCCTATTGGTTTATCCGGCGACGAAGCCGAATGGCAAGGCGATCTTGATGTGTCCGGGTGGCGGACTTTCCAAGATTTCGATCGGACATGAGGGGCGTGATATGGCCGCATGGTTTAACGCGCAAGGTATTACTTATGCCGTATTGAAATACCGGATGCCGAACGGACATAGGGAAGTTCCTCTGGACGATGTTCGCCAAGGTCTCCGCATCCTCCATAATTACTCGGAAGAGTGGAAGATTACGAAGGTCGGTGTCATGGGTGCCTCCATTGGCGGTTATATCGCCGGGCATGCCGCAATATTCGGGGTAGACGACGCACGTCCAGATTTCCAAATACTCCTTTATCCGGTTATCAGTATGCTACCTCATTTAACGCACCTTAAATCGAGGGAACGGCTATTAGGAGCGAATCCCACGCATGAGGAAGAGGAAGCTTTCTCTTTGGAATTGCACGTAAACTCACTGACACCTCCCGCCTTTATAGCGTTGGCTTCGGATGACGAGGCGGTTAGCCCGGAGAATAGCGTGCTTTATTATCTCGCTTTGCTAAAAAACAAGGTGTCCGCCTCCTTGCATATTTATCCAAAGGGCGGCCATAGTTTTGGGTTCCGGGACAACTTCGTATACAAACGTCAATGGACTGACGAACTGGAGAAATGGCTAAGCACGATTGAGTAAATCTCAAAAAAACGGTGCCACACAAATAAATGCGTGACACCGAAAAAGTATATATAAAACAGACCAAGCAGGTTCGCTATTTAGCGTTCCACCAAAGTGGAGTAGTCGTCAAGTCCGGGCCGCCCAAAAGCTGGAGAGCTTGCGCATAACCCGCTTGATTATTCGTTTGGATATTCGCCGGATAACGATAACGTTTCGGGTAGAAATCCCAACGGCATTCCTTAGAGGTAGCGACCGTCAAAGGAACTTGATTCAATGGGTTGTAATCCTTCTCTACCGCTTGGTTCTCGAAGAAAGGAAGACCTAAACGACGATGATCGCTCCAAGCCTCTTCCGGCAACCAAGGAACTTGCGCTATATATTTCTGGGTGATAATCTTCGTAAGGGCGTCATTATTATAAGCGCCATTCCGATAGATCGAGTTATGGGGATATTCATACGTACGGCTTTTTACCTCCTTCGTATAGGGGTCCGTATAACGGATCGTATATGATTTCGCCTCTGTCGTATGGTCGAAAGCGACGGAAGTACCTACACGGTTGTATTTCTGAGACGATAGGTAATCACCGACTTGGCTCAATAAGCCATGATACTCAAAACTAGCCGTAACACCAGACTCATAATTGGATTTAGCTGTTCCCGGAACTTTCCAGCCTTTCACCGCAGCCTCCGCCAATAAGAAGTAACTTTCCCACGGGCCGAAGAAGACACGCTTATTGGTGCTCATTCGATATTGTTTCGATATAGAGGGATAATTATAATTCTTACCTGTCAGCTCACTTACCAGACCGGCTTTCACGTCCCATTCTCCGGCGACCCAAGTGCCCCACGTATATTTCGGATCGATCGTCAACATATTCTGGGTATTATCCGCCGGATTCTTCAAGTGAACCGGCTTCACCTCGCTGGCCGCACCGATATAATCGGAATAAACCACACCATCATCCCAGCCCACTACACTAAACAACTTCGGGGCACGGGGATCTACATATTGAGGTATACCGTCGAAATAGAAACCGGCGCACGGATCATTCGTCGTCAGCGGGAAGTGCTGGTTCAAATATAAACCTTGATAATCGTATGGATTCTTCAAATGGCTTTTTAAGGAGTCCGGCAACGGAAATTCCTGTCCACCCAAACCAACTACCAAGTTCTTAAACGTCACGGACATTGCCTGCCCGTTCCAAGGACGAGACATCACGCTCGTCAACTCATCCCACCCCTCTTTCTCCTGCACGGAAGCGATATCGGTTGGCTCGGAGATAAATGTCTTAGAGGCGGCATCCTCAAATTCCGCTCTCGCCAAGGCAGGATCGACAGCCGAGATACGCATCGCCAAACGCATACGCAAAGAGTTGGCGTACTTTTTCCATTTCGTAACATTTCCCGCATAGAAAGCATCCTCGTTAGCCATAGCGGACATATCCAAGGAGGGGTCTAACGCAGACTCAGCTTCCCGTAACTCTTTCAATATAAATTGATAGATAGCTTCTACACTATCGTACTCAGCCGGTACACCGGAGAAAGCGGCTAACGCTGGGATCGGCCCGAAACCGTCAGCTACTTCCGAGTTCAAGTAAGCACGCCAGATACGGGACATCTGGATCACGTTCTTATAATAAGGATAGGTATCCGCCTCGCCATTGGCAACCATCTGCTCTCCTAACTGGATCGCTTTGGTCACTTGATTCAGCCAACCTACGGCGTAATCATTACTCAAGTAGATCGTACTATAATCATTGTTATCCGTACCGATCGTAAAACCACTTCCCCTATTGAAACGGGAAGCACGGTCCCAGTACAAGATAAAGATACGCTCGGCTATCTCTGGGTTCATCTGGTCTCCCATGATAGAGGCATTCAGGAACCATTGGGGCTTCACCTTATCCTCTCCCACAAGATTCGGGTCCTCATTGATCTCCTGAAAGTCATTACAGGAAGAAAGAAGAGCAGCCACCGATACCAATCCGGTAAAAAGTATATTTCTTGTTTTCATCTTCATCATTTTTATCGTAATTCAAATTATCATGTATTCCATTAGAATCCCACGGTTACGTTAAACGTATAGGAACGGCTGGTCGGCGCGGCTCCATTCTCGAATCCGGTAGCGTTGGTATTCGTGGCGGCAACGGACTCGGGGTCGATACCCGGCAAGTTATAATGGATCATCCAAACATTGTTACAAGTAGCGGATAGACGTACACGCTGGAAAGGCGTTTTCTTCAACATCTGTCGATTGAACTCGTAGCCAAAGGTGATATTACGCAAACGGACATTGGTGGCGCTATAGGTATAAACCTCTGGTAAACCATAATTTCCGGTAGACCCAATACGCTCCCAATAGTTCTGGGGAGTGACGGCGACCGTATTCTCCGCATAACCACTACCCTGTTGAACCACGGTATTCGGTACCACGAATTCGGCACGATCCCCATTCACCACTGTTCCGGCGGCGTTACCCCGGGTATACAGGTTGGAGGCTGTCGCCGAATAGATGCTACCACCGATACGGAAGTCTATCAAGAAGCTCAGGTTAAAACCTTTATAAGAGAAATTATTGGTCCAACCCATCATCCAATCCGGACTCTGGTTTCCTACTTTCGACTTCTCGGTAGAGATCAAAGGCAAACCATCATCACCTACGACGATCTTTCCATAGTGAGGACTATTCTCATCGGTCACACGCATAAAGGTCTGCCCGTAGATCTCACCATAATAACCACCTACCGGAGCTACGATCTGGATAGCGTCGAACGTCTTTATATCATATAGATTCACGCCCTCGTATAATTCCTTGATCTTATTCCGGTTCAAGGAGAACTGCGCCGTAGAGCTCCAGCTCAATCCGGCGGGATTGTCTAGAATCGTACCGTTCAAGGAGATCTCCAAACCCTCGTTCTGAATGTTACCCGCGTTAATCTTACGGGAAGCATAGCCGGAGAACGGGTCCATCGGTAAATCCAGTAACTGGCGGGTAGCGTTGGACTTATACCAAGCGGCATCCAAGCCTAACCGGTTATTGAAGAAACGGATATCGAAACCGGCCTCCCATGATTTAATCAACTCACTACGTACATCCGAGTCGTAAAGTACCTTACCCGGTTTCGCCGTCGTATTCCCGTTGGGGTCCTTGCCTACAGAGTAGAAGTTATATAATTGATACGGGTCCAAGTCGTTACCTACCTCAGCGAAGGAGGCACGTACCTTAGCGAAAGAGAACCAATCCGGCATGCTTCCGCCAATCTTCGGCAACATATCGGAGATCACCGCAGACAAGCTGACAGACGGATAGAAATAAGAGCGGTTGGCTTTCGACATCGTAGACGACCAATCGTTACGTGCCGTAACATCCAAGAACAACCAACCATCCCAGTTCAACTGGAGAGATCCGTACAAAGAGTTCATTTTACGCTGGGTCAAAGAAGATGTAATAGAAGGTTTATCAACACCATTATTGACATCAAACAAATCAGGAACCAACAACGTTCCCGCACTTGCATTCATTTTGGTACGTTTCTGCTGCATGATGTTACCACCAAATGTAACAAAACCACCCAATTTGCTGATCAAATCATCCTTACGCGCCGTAGCCAAGAAGCTAAAGTTATTCTCATAGAATGTCTCAGAACCTTCAGAATAGCTACCTTCCGGCTTCGTATTACCTCCTGAATATAACTTTTGAGTAGTCGTGGTAGTATAATAGTCAGTACCTCCTCTCAGCTCGATATCAAACCAATCCGTAGGAGCATATTTTAAAGAAGCATTTCCTAAAATACGATTACGCGTATCGTCGTTCTGACGGTATTGAGTTACCCAATAAGGGTTCTCCTGTGGACTATTACTTTTATCATACCAAACCATTTTCCCTTGATCATCCACACAGTTCTCAAAATCAAGAACATTCAAAGAGCGAGGCAAATTATAAACGGTTGAAAATGCGTTGGATGGGTTTATACCAATGATCGGACGATTATGGGCGTTTTGGTTTACATAGTTCACCTTCGCATCCACCTTCCATTTCTTAGCCTCATCCAAAAATGAGGTAGCACGTAACGTTAAATTCGTCTTATTCAGACTTTGCTCTGGGGTTACACCCGAGTCATCTTGGCGATTGAAAGAAAAGAACATAGAGGTTCCATTCACATCTTGCTGGAAACTTACGCCTTCATTGAAAGAGGTACCTGTACCAAAGAAAGCGCCAATATTGTCATAAGCGGCCATTGGCACTTGACGTCCGTCATACGTAGTAATAGTCTGTCCTTCAATCCTCGGACCCCAGCTCAGATTGGTTTGGTCATTGTAAGCACCAACAGAACCCTGTCCGAAAGAACTTTGCAGTTCCGGCAACATAAAAGGAGTATCCGCCGTAACTCCAAAGTTCACATTGATACCCAGACCATCATTCTTCTTTCCTGATTTCGTCGTAATCAAGATAACACCATTACCGGCACGAGAACCGTAAAGAGCGGCAGCGGAAGCACCTTTCAATACAGACATAGACTCGATGTCTTCTGGATTGATATCCGAAAGACCGTTACCCATATCCGTACCGGAGTTACCCCAAGCATCATCTACACCACCGGTGAAGTTATCCATCGGAGTACCATCTACAACTACCAACGGCTGATTAGAACCCGTCAAAGAGTTCGCACCACGAAGTACAATCTTCGAAGAACCGCCTACACTACCACTAGAACGAACGACCTGCAAACCGGAAACCTTACCGGACAACGCATTGGCGATATTGCTCTCGCGAGAATCCAGCAAAGCGTCTCCCTTCAACTCTTGCATCGCATAACCCAAGGACTTCTCAGATCGCTTCATGCCTAAGGCCGTAACCACGACCTCATCCAATTTCTGGGTGTCTTCCGCTAATTTGATAACGCCTACCGGTTGGCCGGTATACGTAATTTCCATGGTGGAGTAACCAATGAATGAGATTTGGATTACATCACCATTCTTGACACCTTCCAAGGTGAAATTACCGTCCATATCGGTAATCGTACCATTGGTCGTGCCTTTCACGACAACTGACGCTCCGGTCACTGGGCCGAAATCATCTTCCACTGTACCTGTTACTTTCCCGTTTTGCTGGGAGATAGAGGTACCTTGCTCAACAGGTGCGATGTTGGCATACATGCTTCCCGAGAAGCATAACGCACCCGCACATAGAATTAAGCTGACAGGTTTAAAGTTTTTCAACATAACTGATGGTTTTATTGATAAATAATTAGACAATGTCTTGGCGAAACATTTGTCTTTTAAAATTATTCACATACATACACTCACTCCTGAGTTCTAGCGTAATTAAGTTCAAATAAAAAATGGGCTAACTATCGGAGTCCTACATGAACTTTTCTTAAGTAGAAGTTGTTTTATTTAGTTGGCGCCAAAATACCTAGCACATTTTATATCGGAGGCAAAGATATGAAATATTCATTATATTGTGTTATTATAATTAAGTAAATCTTTCCTTATTTTTATGTTTTACAATATAAAATTAGAAATATAAACGGTTTTAAGTTAAAATCGACTTGAGTTCATGTAGAACTAAGTATCTGCGGTAAGATATGAAATCACAGTAATTCAGGCGTTTTTTCAGAATATAAAAGCAAGCCAGCTTCATTAGCAAAGTAAGTTAATTAAAATGCCAAAGTAAGTTAACTTACTTCGCCGATGAAGTTAACTTACTTTTATTAGATATCTTCTATTGAAAAAGAAGTATAATCTCTAAAAATCTTTCTCATTCGCCATATACCACATATTAAGGAACGAGGCCTTCGTGATATTCACCACCTTGTCCCAATTAATCCGGTCGGCATGGTCGCTCGGTTGATGGTAATCCGGATGCCCGTCGGTATGATACCAGATAATAGGGATACCTATCTTTGCGAAGGAACCGTTATCACTCCCTCCTACCGGGTTATCCCACGGACGATAATCCGGTGCCAGATTCAAGTTGTATTTCTTGATATCGTTCTTCAGCCAATCGCCGAAAGCAGGGTGCGCCTCCGTATAGAAATAAACCACATGGGTAGGCTTCGCCTCGTTATTGTTACGGCCGATCATATCGAAATTCAAATATCCTTTCACGTTCTTTATCTCTGGAAAAGACTGAACGAAGGCTTTCGATCCGAGAAGCCCTTTCTCCTCACCGTCCCAGAAAGCGAATACAACGGTTCGCTCCGGTTGCTGGCCCGTGGCAAGGAAAGCCCTCGCTATCTGCAAAACGGCAGAGACTCCGGAAGCGTTATCGTCCGCCCCGTTATAGATCTGGTCGCCATCCAGCATCGGGTCGATACCCAGATGGTCATAGTGAGCGCCGACAATCACGATCTCGTTCGGGTTCTTCCCCTCTATCTTACCCAATATATTATTCAAGGATAGCTTCTGGAAAACACCGGTCTGCTTGATAGCGGCCACCGAGTCCGGGTGGACTTGCCAACGGGCTCCTCTTTTCTGGCGTTCCAGATGGTAAGCCTCGAACGGATGGTAATAGGAATCGCCCACGGGATCGATACCTAAAGACTTCAAGTTCGCCACGATATAATCTCCCGCTATACGGCCTCCACGGAAACCGGCCTCACGGCCCTCCAGATCATCATCGGCCAAGAAACCGATATGCGCCTCGGCGGTCGATCTATTTATCACGTCCAAACCTTTCTTCTCCGGACTTTCCGCCCAAAGAGCCGTACTTAATGCCAGCGACATTAAGAGTAATCCTGCTTTTTTCATCGCTTTTGTGTTCAAATGATTATTGTTTTAGCTTTTTCATCCACAAATATAAGTAATTTCCCTGATACGCGAAGGAGAAGGAAAGGAAAGGGCACAAAAAAAGGCTCACCC
>OGDP01002105.1_pt1 | contig 10805 bp, 16 predicted proteins | sample 1570441 | NCBI WGS metagenome assembly OGDP01 (sample SAMEA2581961, study PRJEB24529) | metagenome | biome: Human gut stool | place: China | collected 2011
TGTGGGCGTATGTGTGTGCGGAAAGACACCATGAGTACGGACCGGAGGCACCTCACGTTAACCAAGCAGTAGATGATCATCTGAAGATAGTTGCGCAGCAGGCGTTTGAACAGAGATATAGCCATGAGCTGTGGATGCAAGAGTTTGGAAGGGATTATCTGAAGGAGGCGGAACAGTATGATAAAAATTGAGATGGTAGACGCGATCGGAAAGCCTGCAATGTATGAGCAACTTGCAGAAGAGGCCGGAGAGTTGGCCCATGCCGCCCAGAAGATGGCGCGGATTCTGCGCGGAGAGAATCCTACACCGGTGACGGAAGAGGAAGCAAGGAGAAATCTGGTAGAAGAGTTTACAGACACCATGCAGAGCGCGATTGAACTTAATCTTGGTATTGATGCACAGTTGGCAAAGGAGAAGCGAAAAAGATTCTGGGAGAGATGGGAAGAAAAGGATGATACAAGAATCGCCGAAAGATCCGTTGCAATTAGGAAGAGCAAAGCAATCCGACCACTTTATGAAATCGACCCGGCTGATTTAGTACACCCAGTAAAAGAATGGAGATGCCCGACTTGCGATTCGTTTTACGGTGAGCCACTTATGAAATGGAGCTACTGTCCTTGCTGCGGACAGCACATTGATTGGACGGACGAGACAATACTGAAATGGAGAAAAGAGCATGGAAAGAGAACGTTGTGATAACTGCCTATACGAATATGCTTGCGGCTGGGGTAAGGCAGGAGAAGATCTGAGATGCGAGGAGTGGAAACCGGAGAGAATAGAAGATGATGGATCACGAACGAAGGAACATTAAATCAATTCAAATTTGGAGGTATAGATGGATAAGAAAGAATATGAAGAGATAGAAAAGAATGCTAATATCCTGCAGCACAATGCAAGCATTAACTGCAATGCGGATATCCAAAAGGCTCAGAATTATTACAACGGATACCAGCAGGGGGTAGAGGATTTATTAAAGTACATAAGACAGCGCCGGTATTAAGACTTAAGAGAGGAGCAAGTAGAATGGTAGCAGTGCCGATGGAACTTAAAGACGCGCAGGCATATATTAATGAACATCACAGGCATCATCAGGCGGCACATAGAGACAAGTTTCGCATCGGAGCCATGCAGAACGGCAAAATCGTCGGTGTGGTACAAGTCGGAAGACCCGTCTCACGTGTGCTGGATGATGGAAAGACTCTGGAGGTGCTACGACTGTGCACAGACGGCACAAAAGATGTGTGCAGCTTTTTATATGCCAGAGCGGCGCGAGTTGCGAAGGAGATGGGATATAAAAAAATCATAACCTATATTCTGGAATCCGAGCATGGGACAAGCCTTAGAGCGGCTGGATGGAGCCTTGAAGCGGATAACGTCGGCGGGTCCGACTGGGATACTCCGAGCAGACCGCGAGAGGTTATTGCAACACAGATGAGCTTGTTCCCAGAAAAACCGAAATACCCAATCGGAGAAAAGAAGCAGCGCTGGGTTAAGGAACTAAGTTGATGTTCCAAGGACGAAATGTTTGTTCTGTAAAAATAGATAGTAGGCGATCAAAAGATAATTGTTAGATTTGAGTAAGGAGAACGGGATGGAAGTAAAGATAAGACCGAGAAAAGCTACTGATCGGGGAGGCTACTACTGCATGCCACTGTACACCAATGTCCAGCGTGGGAAGCCGGGATGGAGAATCACACAGTGTCCGGAGTGTGGGGAGAAATGCTGGAGGATCCCACTGGCAGAGATCGCAGAGAAGCAGGGAGCCCGTGGATTGTGTACGATGTGTGCGATTAAGAAGGGAGTGGGAGCATGAAGACGAAGAATGAGCATAGAGCGCTTAAAAATCTCGTGCATAGAAAACGGGAAGGCGAGTATGAAGCCATGATTGCGGATCCTCGCCCTAAGAGCTGGAGCGCCGCGCACCCGGCATATGAAGGGACCGATGTGAGTTCGAAGAAAAGCACAGAGAAGTAGAGGATACAGTCATGAATGATAACATTACAGCTCGTATAAAATGCCCATTTTATGTGGCACATAATCGAGGTACAGGAAATTCTATCACAATCACATGCGAGAACATAAAAACCAATATGGGGTTCAATATGAAGAACCGGTTATCATTCGTGAATGAAAAACAAAGGTTGGATTACATGGAACTGTTCTGCATGGATGTGAAGATGTGTGAACATTGCCCGTACTATGAAGTGATATATAAAAACAAGTATAAGGAGTGCTGAGATGGGAATCGTAAATGATCTTAGAAAAGAAGTTGAGAAGGGAAAGAGGAAGATTGCAGCAGCAGAACGGATCATGGAGCTCTGGAAGAAAAAAGCCCGAGAGCAGAAGGCGCGAGCCGACATGGAAGAACTGGTTATGACTGCTATGGTCTTGCAGAGCGGTGGGGAAATCAAGTTGGAGGCGGAAGATATCACAGCTGCCGCAGAGCATCATCTGGATGGAAGCATCAATGATACCGAGGCTGGAAGAGAATATATCTACCGTGCCAGACCAGACAGTGAGGAAAGATAGGCAGCAGGAGATATAAGATTCATGGCAAATATCATCAAGCCGCAGGAGAAAACAAATCCGGCGGCTTGATGCTATTTAAGTCAATCCACATGTAAAAATTTAAACCCTACCATTAGTCCCACCAGAATTTTTAAAAGAAAATAGGGCAGTATCTTTGCCGCCTGCGCTCAGCTATACTCTTACGCAGGAGGGATGCACTATGCCACCACTTTTCGTATGACGGGAGAAATCCCGTCTTTTTTTAGGCACAATAGCAGGTAGAGAGGCAGGTGAGATCATGGCAAAAGGGAAGTATGAGGAGTGGTGTAACGATCCGGACAAGAAGCTTTTATTGTCTGGATGGGCGAGGGATGGGCTGACCGACGATGAAATAGCGAAAAAGATAGGAATTTCGCGGTCCACGCTGTCCGAGTGGAAGAAGAAGTATCCGGACATTTCGGACACCCTAAAAAAGGGGAAAGAAATTGTGGACACTGAAGTCGAGAACTCCCTGCTCAAAAGAGCGAAGGGATATACCGCCAAGGTAAAGAAAACCTTCAAGCTCAAAAAGATCGAGTATGACAAGACTGGAAAGAAGGTTAAAGAGGAGGAAGTCCTGGAAGTAGGAGAAGATGAAGTCCACATTCCCGCCGATGTGACGGCCATGATCTTCTGGCTCAAAAACCGTCTACCGGAGAAGTGGAAAGATAAACGCTTTGCTGTATCGGATCTTGCGGATGCAGATGACGCAATGCAGACCGGTGTGATCATGATGTCAGATATAGATGAGGAGGCGGGAAGTGGCAACCAGGAAATCTAAAACGGTATCTCCGCCGAAGAACGTCAATATCATCTGGCGGCCACAGCCCAAGCAGGCGCTTATGATGTCCCGACCGGAATACGAGGCACTGTACGGCGGAGCTGCCGGCGGAGGAAAAAGCGATTATCTGCTGGTGGAGGCTCTACGTCAGGTAAATATCAAAAACTACCGTGCAATCATATTCCGTAAGACATACCCGGAGCTTCAGGACCTGATCGACCGGTCTGATGAGCTTTATCGGGCGGCATATCCGAGAGCGCAGTATAACGACACAAAGCATAGATGGAGCTTTCCCTCGGGTGCGAAGATTGCGTTTGGAGCGATGCAGTATACGCGAGACCGCAAGAAATATCAAGGTAAGCACTTTGATTTTATTGGGTTTGACGAGCTAACGCACTTTACATACGACGAGTACAGCTATATGTACTCCCGTAATCGTCCATCAGGCCCGGGAACCCGTGTGTATATGAGAGCGACCGCAAACCCTGGAGGCGTCGGCCATGGATGGGTAAAACAGTATTTCGTCAAGGCTTCCAAACCAGGGACACCGATCACAACAGAGGTTGAGATCTTATCGCCGACAGGCGAGAAAATCAAGCAGCGCCGGACGAAGATTTTCATTCCGTCCAGCGTTTTTGATAACAAAATCCTGTTGGATCAGAACCCGAATTACCTTGCTTCTCTGGCATTGTTGCCTAAGCAGGACCGGGATGCACTGCTGTATGGAGACTGGGATTCCTTCGAGGGACAGGTCTTTACTGAGTTTGTCGATGATCCGGATGGATACCTGTCACAGCGCAACACACACGTGATTGAGCCGTTCCGGATCCCGGATGACTGGCTGATCTATCGAGGGTTTGACTTTGGATATGCCAAACCTTTTTCTGTAGGCTGGCATGCAGTAGATCATGAAGGGTGTATCTACCGGATCAAGGAGCTGTACGGATGCACAGGGACACCGAATACAGGTGTCAAGATCGAGCCATCAGAGATTGCAAGACAGATCCATGAGGTGGAGGATGCAGATCCGAACCTGCGTGGGCGTAAGATCATTGGGATCGCTGACCCGTCTATCTTTGATGAGTCCCGTGGAGAATCCGTGGCCGCGATCATGGAGCGGTGCCGAATCTACTGGTCACCGGGTGACAATACGCGAATTGCAGGGAAAATGCAGTATCATTACCGTCTCGCGTTCGACGCGAACGGAAGAGCGATGTTTTATGTGTTCAATACCTGCAAGGACTTTATCCGTACAATCCCATCGCTGACCTATGACGAAAAGCGTGTGGAGGACATTGATACAACGCAAGAAGACCATATCTATGATGAATGCCGGTATGTGCTGATGGAGAACCCGATTTCTCCGCGTAAGAATGTGAGAGAACACATACCACAGGAAGACCCGCTAAACATGTACCAGCACCCAATAACACAGGGAAATTATTACAGAATCTAAGGAGATTGAAGTTATGGAAGTAAGAGATATGCCAACACCAACGGCAAATTTGGAGACTGACCCAGGACAGACCGGCACTATGCCAAGGGTGACAAGTGGAGCTATAAAAATTACAGATGAGGATGCCGGAAGAGCCATGACCCTGCTTCAAAAGTATAAAGAGCAGAAAAAGGCTCTGGATGAAAGACTGGTGGAGAATGAAGAATGGTGGAAATTCCACGAGTGGGATCTTGTAAACGGAGGAAAGACAGAAGCGGAACGCGTGGATCCGGAGCCGACATCTGCCTGGATGTTTAACTCCATCATCAATAAACATGCGGATTTCATGGACAACTTCCCGGCTCCTAATATTCTGGCACGTGAGGAGTCAGACAAGGATGCCGCGAAGATCCTCAGCGAGGTGATCCCGTGCATTCTCGATCAGTGCGAGTATGAGGATACATACAGCGATACGTGCTGGGATAAAATTAAATCCGGAAGTGGTCTGTATGGGATTTTCTGGGACAGATTCAAAAATGGGATCGGAGACATCACAATCAAGCGGTGTGACATCTTACAGATGGCATGGGAGCCGGGAATAGAGGACCTTCAGGAGTCACCGAATCTTTTCTACCAGAGCTTTGTAGACAATAAGATTCTGGAAGCCGAGTATCCGCAGATGCAGGGACAGCTCGGTGATGGGATCCTGTCGGAGGTTCAGGATTACCTGGGAGAAAACAAAAAGTTTACGGAGGGTAAGAGCCTTGTAACAGATTGGTATTATAAGCGCACGAACATTACTACGGATGCTGATGGGATACAGCATCAGATATCGACAGTACATTTATGTAAGATCTGTCAGGGAAAAGTTCTGTATGCAACGGAAAATGACCCTAAAATGGCAAGCGGACTGTATGAGCATGGGTTGTACCCGTTCGTACTTGACACACTGTTCCCGGATAAGAATACTCCGGCCGGTCGTGGATACATTGACATCATGAAGGACTGTCAGATGTACATCGATAAGATGAGTCAGGGAATCCTTAAGAATGCAACCCTCGGGGCAAAACCGCGCTACTTCTCGAAGGACGGTGGTGGAATCAATGAAAAGGAGTATACAGATCCAAACCGGGAGATCGTGCATTATACAGGAAATCCGGATGATCTCAAGCCAGCAGAGCATTACCCGTTAGACGGAGTGTATGTGACCGTGCACGCAAATAAAATCGATGAATTAAAAGAAACATCAGGAAATGGAGACTTTGCGCAGGGTACGACGACATCAGGTGTAACAGCCGCTTCCGCGATCGCTGCCCTTCAGGAGGCGGGAAGCAAATTATCCAGAGACATGATCAAGACATCCTACCGTGCACATAAGGCAGTCGTGTTTCAGGTGATCGAGCTGATCCGGCAGTTCTATACCACTTCAAGGGTATTCCGTATCACGGGAGATAATGGGCAGGAACAGTATGTGACGCTGGATAATCAGATGCTGCAGGCGGAACCGATCGAAGAGGACTTTGGGCTCTATCTTGGTGGACGGAAGCCGTACTTTGATATCAAGATCGTACCGCAGAAGTCAAGTCCTTTTACTAAGATTGCGCAGAATGAGCTTGCGAAAGAAATGTATAATCTTGGATTCTTCAACCCACAGTTGGCGGATCAGGCGCTTGCATGCATCAACATGATGGACTTTGATGGCAAAGAAGAGGTTGTCCGCAGAATCTCGGAAAACGGGACCCTGTATCAGCAGATCCAGCAGATGCAGGCATCAATGCAGCAGATGGCGGCGCTGATTGCAGACACCACAGGAGATACAAGGATTATGGATGCAATGGCAATGCAGAATGGACAGGCAGCGGCTGGTACTCCGTCTGTATCGTCAAAAAGCCAGACGGCAGCGGAGACCGATGATTTTGGAAATGTAGCCCGTGAAACCAAGAGCAGCACTGCGGGAAAGGCAAGAGAAAGGGCGGCGTCCGCATCTACGCCGAAGGTATAAGGTATGACAATCATTCAGATTGAAAATGATCCCGGACATTATAAACTCGTTGCCCTTGGGCACGCAGGACGTGTGGAAGGAGAAGAAGAAAATTTAGTATGTGCAGCGGTGTCCGCACTTACACAGGCCTTAGTGCAGTTCTGCCGGGATCGATCAGGCAGGATAGCGCAGTACAATGACCGGATCGGCGATGCAGATATCTTTATTCGTGCCTGTACCACAAGGCCGGATCCGGAAATTTCTGGAGCATTTGCCCTGGTGGAAACGGGACTTCGGATGGTTGAGAAGAGCAATCCGGGGCGGATCCAGATAGTGGGGGGAGAATCTATGCATACAGAATGATAGGATGTGCACAGAAAGACGCGTGGGAAAGACCATGGAAAAGGAGACCACTATGAAACTGAATCTTACGTTATTTGATGGCGGTGCAGGTGCAGGAGCGGCAGCAGGAGCCGCAGAAAGCACAGGTGCCGCACAGGCGGAAAGTACAAACACGGGCGTTAAAGAGGGCTCTCAGGGCGCCGCTGAGGGGGCAACAGGGAAAGAAGTCGCCGATCCGACCCAGCCAGCAGAAGATCCGGAAGCACGCCGTCAGGCGTACCGGAATGCAATCGAGCAGTACAAGGACCTTTATCAGGAAGATGTTCAGGGCATCATTGACCGCCGCTTGAAAGGCACCCGAGAGTCCAAAGAAAAGCTGGACAGGGCGATGGGATTTATCAATATCCTCGGAAATCGGTATGGTATCACTGATGGGAATATTGATAGCATCCAGAAGGCAGTAGAGGAAGATGATGCTTACTGGGAGGAGGCTGCGGCCAAGGAAGGCCTCAGCACAGAGCAGTACAAGCACATGAAAAAGCTGGAGGCTGAGAACGCACAGTTCCGCGAAGCGAAGGACAATGCGGAAAGACTCCAGCAGCGGGAGCAGATGTACCAGAAATGGAACACAGAAGCACAGGAGTTGTCGAAGTTGTACAAGGGATTTGACCTGAATACAGAAGTACAGAATCCGGATTTCGTGAAACTCCTCGGAGCCGGAATCCCGATGAGAACCATTTTTGAGACCCTGCATCACGATGAGATCCTGTCCGGCGCGATGGCATATACCGCAAAGCAGGTAGCAAAGAAACAGATCGATGCGATCAAATCAGGGCAGAACCGCCCGTATGAAGGAGCAGCAGGAGGAAGCACCAGTTTTCCAGGAGTGAAGACGATCGAGAACATGACTGGTGATCAGATCAAAGAACTTGCCCGCCGCTCCCTGGCTGGAGAGACCATCGATCTCAGTCACGTATAGGAGATATGAGCATGGAAATCATGATGAATTTAAGACTGTTTGACACACCGTTAAACACAACAACATCTTCCGGCATGACCGCGGAGATGAAGACCTTTTACTCCAAGTACCTGATCGAGAATGCAAAACCGGCATTAGTGTACGATCAGTTTGGACAGAAACACAATATTCCGAAAAATGGTGGTAAGACCATTGAGTTTAGAAAGTACTCGCCGCTTCCGAAGGCAACAACTCCGCTGACAGAGGGCGTTACCCCGGCAGGAAAGGCATTAACGGTATCCACTGTTACCGCAACTGTAAAACAGTATGGTGATTTCGTACCGTTAACGGACATGCTGTTACTCACTGCTATCGATAATAACCTTGTGCAGGCACTGGATCTCTTAGGAGCACAGGCCGGAGCCACACTTGATACCGTAACCCGTGAGATTTTGATGGGCGGAACAAGCGTGCAGTACGCAGAGGGACAGGTTACAAGCCGTGCGACGCTGACGGCAGAACACAAGCTTACGGTCAAGGCGGTTCGTCTGGCTGCACGTTTCCTTAAGAAACAGAATGCCCCGAAGATCGATGGCGGATATGTAGCAATCATCCATCCGGATATCGCATACGACATTCAGGATGATCCGGATTGGAAAGAATGGAACAAGTACACGACCTCCGACAAAATGTTCCAGGGTGAAATCGGTAAAATCGCAAATGTTAGATTCGTTGAGACAACCGAGGCGAAGATCTTTGCGAAAGCAGGAGCATCGAATCAGGATGTCTATGCAACACTGGTTTTAGGTGCAAATGCATACGGAACCACAAACATCGAAGGAGGCGGTCTGGAGACCATCGTGAAGCAGCTCGGATCCGGCGGAACAGAGGACCCATTAAACCAGCGTGGAACGGCAGGATGGAAGGCAACCAAGACGGCAGTCCGTCTTGTGGAGCAGTTTATGGTGCGTGTCGAGACGGGATCAAGCTTTTCTGATGGAGTGGAAAACTAGGAGGTACATATGGCAGTAAAGAAAGAAACCGCAACAGTAGAGGCTGCGGAGATCGTAGAAAACACAGATAGTTGCACCGGTGCAACAGATATGGTTGAAATTGAGATTTTCAAGGACAGCGACCGGTACAAAGATGACGTAGTAGTAGCCTTAAATGGCAAGGTATACGTGATCAAAAGAGGGGTCCGCGTCAAAGTACCGAGAGCAGTCAAAGAAATTCTGGATCACTCTCGGGAGCAGGATCAGCAGACAGCACTGATGACGGAAGAAATGGAGAGCGATTTCCAGCAGAAAGCTGAAAAATACAAGTAATACAAAGGGCCGCCGAGTAAGCGGCCTTTTTTAGCAAAAGGAGAAGCACATGATACTGATCAAACATAAAGAGTTGCTGTTTGCCAATAGAGAGCAGTACATCGCCGCGGTGGGAGATACCAACGCAGCATGCAGGACCTTTTGCCTGCAGAGAGTCACCATTGACGGTGTGGATCTGGCAGACCTGTCTTTCCGACTAAACGCGGAGCTGCCGGACGGATCTCCTGATTCTGCGTTTCTGGAAAAGGAGATACGGGATGATGAGATCCTCCTGACATGGACTATATCGGCAACGATGACCGCACAGCCCGGAACCTGCTTTATCAATCTGCGGGCCCACGATGACAATGGATCCTTAAAATGGGCGTCGTTTAAAGCTCCGGTGTACGTGGAAGGGACGACTTCTCAGCCATCCGCAGGCGGACTGTCGGAGATTGAGGAGTTAGAAAGGCATATCGACCAGAAGCTTGACTCTGTAGATTCTGCTGAGCAGGGACGTACAAAAGCAGAGCAGGAGCGGGAACAGGCGGAACAGGCACGCGTCGCGGCCGATGAGGAGAGGACCCGGAAGACTGACGAGGTGATCAACACTTTCGGCGAGAATATTGAACTGGCGAAGAACTATGCAACTGTGGCAAAGAGCTATGCCGTCGGTGAAACCGGTACGCGTGTAGGCGAGAACGGTGACAATGCAAAAGAATATTGTCGTCTGGCGAATATCGAGAAGGGGAGCGCAGAAGCTGCAGCAGAAGAGGCGAGAGCTACCAGAGATGATTTTATCAAACGGCTGGATGCAGGAGAATACACAGGCACTCAAGGACCGAAGGGTGACAAAGGAGAGAAGGGTGACTCAGGGGTGAGTATCCCAGGATCAAGCCTTCTTCAAATCTACACGGATCAGGAGGACAACTGCGCGATCCATTGTGTGTATGATGATGCTCTGTATGCAGCCCCGCCGATACAATATCGGGAAGCTGACGGCGCGATCCTGTGGCAGTATGACGATGGCAAGTAAAGGAGGTACAGTATGGCGTTAAAGGATGTAATTATCGGATATGCAAAAGGAGATAAGGGAGATAAGGGGGATACCGGAGAGCGAGGAGCAACCGGGCAGACCGGGCCGCAGGGTGAGCCTGGAAATATTGCGGATGCAGCAATTACGGACACGCAGGGACTTGATGTGGCAAAAGGAGCAAAGACAACGGCTCAGAAGCTCTTTGATGCAATCGCAGACCGGATTGTAAATAAGCTTGTTACGAATGATACATTGACCACAAAGCTTGCTGATTATCTGCTGAAATCAGCTATGAGTAGCACGAACATAGACAGTACAACGAATGTTCCGACGTCGGCGCTGGTGTATAGTTTGATGCAGGATGTTAATAACAATTTGAGTAAGTTGAACGGAAAAATGTTAGGAAGTAATTACGTCATGA
>OGDP01002114.1_pt1 | contig 10756 bp, 2 predicted proteins | sample 1570441 | NCBI WGS metagenome assembly OGDP01 (sample SAMEA2581961, study PRJEB24529) | metagenome | biome: Human gut stool | place: China | collected 2011
CTGTTCACATCGGGCAGCTCCCGGCGCTTTACCCTGTTCGTGGTGCTGGGCATGGCCACCTGCCTGCTTTCGGCTTATGTCAGCAGCTTTTTCATGGGGCGGCACCAGTGCAGTGCCGTGACCACCGCCATAGAGATCGCACCTGTCTGCGAAGAGATCCTGAAGCTGCTGCCTCTGCTGCTCTACTTCTTGATCTTTGAGCCGGATTCCCACAAGCTGACTCCTGCGGCCATTGGCATTGCCGTGGGCTTTGCTACCTTTGAAAACGTCTGCTATCTCATCCAGAACGGCGCGGACCGCTTCTCCTTCATCTTCTTCCGTGGCTTCGGTACAGGGGCTATGCACGTCCTCTGCGGCCTGACCGTGGGCGGCGGGCTTGCCTATGCGTGGCAGCGGACGTGGCTGAAGATCGCCGGCACCTGTGGGCTGCTGGGCGCGGCCATCACCCTCCACGCCATCTACAATCTGCTCATCGCCTACGGCGGCGCGGCGCAGTACATCGCCTACGCCCTGCCGGCGCTGCTGGTGGCGGCGGGAAAGCTGTCTGCTTTCCGATTATCGCGGAAGCAATAACCGAATATCCACTCCTTGAGAGCTGCTTTTTGGCGGCTCTCAAATTTTTTTGAAAAATTTTGCGTTTTGGGTGAGAGTTTTTTCGATTTTTTGTACCTATATAAGTGAAAGGGTTTTTATCACAGTTTCAGACAAACCGGAAAGGGGGTTCGAACAATATGTACGATACCGCAAGACGGGTCGCACTCGTCAAGCAGCGGGTGCGGGAAAACACCCGCCGGAGGCAGCGGCGCGGCATATATGGACTGAGCGGTGCGTGTATGCTGCTGTTCGCGGTGCTGATGCAGGCGGCAGGCACGGTCGTCGGGCCGGGGCAGACCGCCGCGTGTGGCGTGTTCGGCGCGATGCTGCTGCGGGAGGACACGGGCGGCTATGTACTGGTGGGTGTTGTATCCTTTACGGCAGCGGCAGTCATCACCGCGCTGTGCTTTCGGCTCAGAATCAGAGAAAACCAGAAAAAAGACGGAACGGACAAGCCCGCCCGACACGAACAGGAGGAGAAAAGCCAATGAAGAAACGAATACTCAGCATCCTGCTCCTATGCTGCATGGTGCTGACACTATTGCCGACAACTGCGTTTGCCGAGGGTGAGCTGCTGAGCCTGTGCATGACGCTCACGCTGCTGCCAACTACGGCGTTTGCAGCGCTGAGCGATTCGCTGGGCAACACACCCAAGGAAAATCAGGCGATTTTGGAGCAGCTCTCCGCCTTGACCGGCGGTAGCAGCGACCAAGTGCTTTCCATGCTGAACGCTTTGGGGCTGCTGGATGAAGACGGCAATTTCAAGGTGGATCAAACCATCACGCTGGACGGCCAGGTGTTGACACTGGCGGCTGTCATGGAGCTGCTGGAAAATCCCGCCACGGATCTCACCCGCATAGCCGACGTGGATGGGACTCCGGTGGCGCTGGGCGATTTGAAGACCATGATCCAAATCGAACAGGAGCTGCAGCGGATCAAGGACACCTATTTCTCCGGCAGGGAGTTTACCGAGGAAGCTCTGGAGAATCTCAATAGCCTGATGGAGCAGCTGGAGCTGCAGGGCATCAGCTTGCAGTATTCCGCCTCTGCCACAAAGCCTGAGGGCGTTGAGACGGTGGATATGCGCGGCATGATGAGCCAAACGCTGGAGGATCTCGCAAACAACAGCTGGGACTCCGGGACTTTTACTGTATACGGCGGAAAACCGGTCGGCTTTTCCTACCGCATTCAAAAAGGCCAGCTCAGCGAGTATATCACCGATGTGGAGGTCTTGATAGGCGAGACGAGTAAGGTCGTCGAGCAAAGCGACGGGTCCTACAAGCTGACCTATGACGTAGGCTCGACTTCCAGTTTAGGTGGTTGTAAAATCACTGTCAAGGTTACAACCAAAGGAGGGAACCCAGCCTGGCTCGAGAATTCTTATTCCTATGGCGACCTGCTGGGGATGATTGAATTTTACGATGCGGAAAATCTGGTGTTCTATGACGGCGCCAGCTATGCCGACCACCATCAGCTCAAGCTAATAAAGACGGTTGACGCCCCCGCAATAAAAACATCAATGACCGCGCCGACCTATAATAAAGAATACAAAAATACAGACGTATTATATGATGATATGTTTATTCCTTTGCTGGCAGAAGGATACACTGGCGGCAGTGCCGACAATTCGGACTTCGTTGCGCTAAGCGATACCATCAGAATTTTGGATGGCGCCCGCAACTCGGTGCTTCCCAGCGACTCCGACCCATTTTATCAGCCATACCAAATCGACGCCAGCATCAAGTTTGACTGGACTAGAAACGTAACTGCCTATACTGGCGATGCGCCGTATGGCTGGTATCAAGACCAGCCCTATGCCCCGTTCTATCTGACGGAGTACAAGTTCAATGGAGACTCTCTGGATCTCAGCGACAACAGAATGAAAGCGCGGAACTGTACGATTAACAAGGGCGAAACAGTCAACATCTCCCTGCAGTCTACCACGCAAAACAGAGGGGATCAGCAGTACTGGCTGCCCTTCCGACTGTATATGAAGGTTAATCAGATATGCGGAACCCAATATTCCTCCGCCACCGTCAATACCAGCAACGTCACCGCCAAGCTGGTGGACACGGACAAGCCCATCATTCAAAGCGTCACGGCCCCGGCGGGAACCTATGCCAGCGGACAGCACGTGCCCATCACAGTTACCTTTAGCGAGTTCGTGGATCTTAGAAGCGCCCGCGTGACCATCAACGGCGAAGAGTATACCGCCGCTGCGCTTTCCATGAACGACTACGGTGTCACGGCAATGCTCTGGTACCCGGTGCAGGATACGGATGCCACCACGGTCACCGTCAATGGTATGACCGGTGTGGAAGATTTTTTCGGCCATGAGCTGGATACCGCACACTATCCAAGCGAGCCGATTACCGACGTTACGCTGGAGAGCGTCTTGATGCGCAACGCTCCCACCGCACTGACCGCCGACTACGCCAACGGCAAGGCATCGTTCACGATGCAGGCCAACATGGCGGAGGCCTACAGGACCGTATACAACAATTATCACACCCCGGAAGGCACAGAGCCGAGGGAAGCCCCGTTCCAACTCGAACTGAAGTACGGCTCCGCGGAGGCACCAATCCATCTGCAGGTCTATCTGGACACAGAGAGCGGAGGCTTCACCGTTAGCGACCACGCAATCGAACCCTCTGCTTTCGACCGCACCTATACGGTGACGCTGCAGGCCAACGAGGGCACGAAAGACGATCCTGACTGGGTGAATGTTCTTCCCCTGACCCGGCAGTTCACGGTGGCAAAGAAAGTTTCCGCGCACACGGTGAACGTCGTCCCGGAAGCGAATGACGCCGACTATACGATTTCCCTCGCCACAACCGTCCGCCCCACGCTTCAGGCCAAGGTTTTGGGGAAAAACGGTGAGACGGCCAGCTACACCACCGGTAAATGGAGCAGCAGTGACCCGCTCATCGCCACCATCAACGAGGATACCGGCGTTGTTGCCACCACAGGAACCAAGGTGGGTGCCGTCACCTTTACCTTTACGGCGGACAACGGGACTGAGGACACTGCCGATGATGTGACGGGCAAGTCAAAGTCCTATACCGTGACGGCAGGCGATTCCCTGGCACTGGTGATTCCCGGCGGCGCGTCCATCGTGACGCGGGTAAATCAGCCCGCCACCGTGCTGTGGAGCTCCAACGCCGCGCAGATGGCACCGAACAAAGAGTTCCATTACAGGATCGACCTGTATGAGGGCAACTACAAGAATGAGGCGGCGCTGAGCGGCCGCAATCCCGTTGCGACTTATACCGCCAGCAAGGATAAAAACAGCGTGCGGATCGAGGAGAATGTGCTCTCCAAGCTCTCCAACGGCAATACCCCTGCCTACACGGTATTGGTCTCCATGCCGCACCCCAATGCCGGGGGTGAGGACGTCCGCCTGTCAGCACTTGCCTGGATCATCGTGCAGGCACCGCCTGCCGCAGCCAAGCTGACACCGCCCCAGAGCATTTACCTCAAGGATACCGACGGCACCGTCAATATCGACTGGTCGGTGGAAAACGCCACTGCCGGCACCCCTCAACAGCCCACGCTGACCATTACCCGGGTCACAGAGGACAACTCCACCCAAGAGGTGGCCCGTGAGCGCCTATCCGGCACCTCCGGAAGTTACTCCCTGCCATTACGGAGTGTGAAAGACGGCAATCTAAAGGACACCTATCAAGTGGTTTTGAGCGTGGAGAATCCTGGTGAGGAATCTCCCAGCACCGACTCCTTCCCCCTGTATGTCTACGATGCCGACGCACTGAAGGTGCAGAACGACAAAGGAGACACGATTTCTAAGCTGACCATGGACAATACCTCCAAGGTCAGCGGCACCCTGCCCACCGATACAGCTAAAATTTTGCAGCTGCGCCAGGAGCTGGGGCTGATCGAGTACATAGGCATCAACTATGACGAGTACGGATGGAACTCCTTTAAAGACGGCATCCGGTGGCTCTCCAGCAACAACAATGCCATTTCCGTCAACTACAAGCAGGGCGGACTGTATGAGGACATCAGAAACTTCTCCTTTGATTCCTACCTTCCCGAAACCAAAATGGCGCTGTCCGGCTTGGCCAACGGCACCGCAACCGTCACGGCTACCCATGCCGCCACGGGCATGAGTGCCGCCGTACAGGTGACAGCGGAGACGCTGCAAAATAAGTTCTATCTCTTCCAGCTGACGCCTGCAGCGAAAACTACGCTGCAATACACCGACGGCAAAGGCGCGTCCAAAACGGTCACGACCAACAGTGAAGGCGTGCTGGCGCTTTACGAACCCAACGGAATCGCCAGTGAGGTGTCTCTGCGGTCCGGCTCCGGCGCGGATATTTATCTGGGCACCATCTATAAAGAAAATCTGCGTTCCGGCGAGCGGGATGCCACAAAACTGCAGCTTTATCCCTTGAATACCTTCAGCCTTCGGCGAGTCGCCCGGGCATCTGTGACGCTCATCACGCCGGGCGGCGATCCGCTGGCGAACAAGACGGTGACCGTTCGCGGCGGCGTTTATAAAAACGGAGGCTACTGCGAGACAGCTCTGCTGGGCTCCAAGGCAGGAGCACTTGTCAGCGGCATCACCGGCGACACCTATACCACGGATGCGGCGGGAAATATAACCGTCTATCTGGATTCCACCCAGTTCTGGTCGGAGGAAAAGGGCGAGAGCAACACCACGGCGCTTTCCGCTCTGGATCAGCTGGAGTACATTCTGGAGATCAGCGAAATTGACAGCAACAATTACTATCCGCTGCTGCTGACCGTCAACGGCAAGCTGGGCGTGGACGATGTAATGCGCACTGCAGAGGGCATTGTCTCTCTGGAGAGCGTGCCGCCGGGGGAGAAAAACAAACCCTTTATTGTGGCGCAAAGCGTTGATTACGGTCTTGCCAACGGTCAGAAGGTGGATGTCCGCAGCTCGACCGGGAAGATCGGCCCTAACAGCAGCTTCAAAACAGCAAGCCTGCACACCACCATGTTCCTCTGGGGCGAGGATATTGCCAAGGCGCAGAATTACAGTCTCAAGCTGGCGGACGAATACGGTGTTCTTCCTGCCGCCCAGAGCAGCAGTACCACGCAGTATCCCTTCTCATCCATCCCCGTAGCGGAAAACGATCTGACCCTCACCGAGGCCACCATGACCACCTCTGGATGGATCGCCGACGGCAAGGATGTGGGTATGAAAACGCAGCTGAGCCTGAACGGCAGCCTGCTGCAGGAGAAAATAATGCCCTTCCGGGTCGTTGATCTGACCCGAGTGCCCAAGGTGACAGAGGATGAGCGCGTCACCGGTATTCTGGCGACGATGGAAGCCTCCAGTATAGTGGAGGGAGTCAACTTTGGCGGAGTGGGCGACAGTAACATTCTCAAGGTGCTGACCGGACGGCTGGATGATCTGAGCGGTCCGGTGGACAGTTCCGTGTTCAAAATGATTATCACCCCCAGCGAAGATCCCTCCGTGTTCCGTGCCATGATTTGGGCCGGGTACAATACGCTGGAGATGGAGGACATGGACTATTCCGAGGACGGCGTGGCGTTGGGTGCGAATGTGCTGACGCAGAACCTGGAGGTGGGCGTGCCCAGTACCGGGGACCTGAGCCAGATGGCCCAGGGCACCTATGATCCCAAGGGGGAATACAAAGCCAACTCCATGGCTGGCAAGGTCACCAACACGGATCTCAACTTGCAGTTGGAGGGCTTTTACGAAGCGGAAATCCGCTATAACACCGAAAAGAAGGAGTGGGAGGTTTTCACCGTAGGCGGCGGATTTACCGCCGGCGTTGGTGTGGGCTTCTCCTTCAGCGTGAACGCCATGGCTGGCCCCGTGCCGTTGACAGCAACCTTTGAGCTGGGCGGTGCCATTCAGCTGGATTTCCGTACCGCAGTGCGCTACGGCCAGCAGGGCGAGGGTACAGAGCTTGCCTGGAGCGATTCCACGGCCACGGCAGTGAATGACTTTTTGACCACGCTGCGTATCAACGCCTATGTCCACGCGTTTGGCGGCATTGGCTTTGACTATTCGGTCGTGGCGCTGAAGATCGGCCTATTCGGCAATTTGGATGTGGACAGTCAGAATAAGTTCCTTTCCCGCACCTATCTTGCCGACGAGACAAAGCGCCAGATCAACGGTCAGGCCCTGGGGATTCAAAGCGAAGTGGGAATCAAATTTGTGGCCACCTTCCTGTTTATCTCCTACGAGGCGGTGATCGCCTCCGGAACCCTTGGAGCCACCAGGACTTTTAATAACTGGAAAACAATCGATGACTACTGGAATAACGCCACCAGTGGGCTGAGCCTTGCCTCGCTGCGGATGGCGGCGGCCCAGAGCGGAATGCAGGTGGCTTCTGCCAGTGCAACGCTCCAAAGCCGGGACTATCTGGAGCAATATGCCCGTACTTGGGGCCAGCCCCAGCAGCGGATGATGCTGTTCTCTCTGAACTCCCCCAGTGGGCTGGAAAGCATCCAGACCAATGCAAACCCCACATCCTATCCACAGCTCAGCGATGACGGGAAGGTATTGGCCTACATCAACGACGGCAACAGCAGCAATATTTACGCCAGCCGGGCACATTTCTCCACCCTCACTGGCGGCGTCTATTCTCCCTCCAGCCAAATTGCCGATCCCACAGGGTTCTCCGGCTACGGCGACACGAGCGTTTCTTTGTCCGGCACTGGCAGCTTCGCGGCGGCGGCTTGGGTTCGCATGGGCACCGAGATACCGAATAAAAATGCCGCTGATGCCGTGACATTGGAAGAGCAAAACCTGCTGATGAACAGCACGGAGATCGTAGCGTCCGTCTATAACGGCACAGCCTGGACCTCCACCCGCCTAACCAAGGACGGCACGCCGGATCTGGCCCCGGCCACGGCAGTGGGCGGCGACGACAAGGCCATCGTGTTCTGGCGCAGCGTCTACACCCCCGATCCCGTGAGCGCTTCAGGCAGCAACAACCTGCTGAACTTCACGACCAGAGATTGCATCATGTACAGTTGCTATGACAGCAGTAACGGCCGCTGGAGCGATGCCAAAATGCTTTATAACGGTGCTACTGGCAGCGTGAAGGCGTTGCAGGCGGCCATGCTGCCCGACGGAACCGCTATGGCGGTTTACTCGCTGGACCGCAGCGGAACCGGAGATACCTCCGCCTACGAGATCGCCTATTGTACCGTGGCTGCTGACGGAACGCCCGGTACAGCCATGCTGGCGACCTGTGACAGCAATCTTGATGAAAACCCCCAGGTCGTTGCAGCCAACTTTGGCATCGGGGATGACCGATTTGTCATCGGTTGGCATAGTGTCCGAGACGGCAGCAGCGATATCCAGCTGTTGGCTGTGGACGGCAGCGGCACCATGTCCAACAGTTTCCCCGGCTCTCTGTCTGCCCTGACCAGCAGCGGCAACGCTGTCGTGGGCGGAGACTTCCGCTTCGCTTCCCTCAGCGGGAATCATCGCAGCATCAATGACCTTACCATCGTCTGGAATGAGACTGTCAATGACGACAAGGGCGCGGTAGATCACGGCATTTTGAAGGCGGCCAAGCTGCGCTATGCCGCAAATACCTACACGCTCTCCGCACCATTGGAACTGGCAGAGCTGCCGAAGCGTACGCTGGCTGACCACTTTGATGCCTATGTCAGCGGCAGCAATCAGGTGCAGGCTGCCATTCAGGCCACCCGGTATGACGATGAAAAACCGGAGGTAATCGGCGGCGTGACCGTTCCGGGTGAGGAAACGATCCTCTATACCGCTACCTCTGATTTTGTCACCGATGCGGTGGCAGTGGAACAGATCGGTGTGGATTATGCAACGCTGGCGTTGAACAGCCTGACACCCATTCGCTTTACCATCCGCAACACCGGGCTGAACGATGTGACAAACCTAACGGTCAAGCTTGGCAGCGGGGAAACCGCCACCCTTACGAAAAAACTGCTGCCCAATGAAAGCACCACCCTTACCGTCTGGCACCATGTGAAGGACCGCGTGACCGACCCGAGCTATACCATCACCGCCGCCGGCGGCATCAACGAAAACGGCACAGTGTATCTGGATTATCCCGACATTGGCATCTCGCAAATGGAAGTGATTGCGGAGAGCGCCGGCAAGCGCACGGTGCGCATGACCCTCTATAATTCCTCTGCCGCCACGCTGGCCGGCGGAAAGAACCGCGAGGTGAAGCTTGCGTTCTATGCGGATGATCTGCATACCGAACCTGCAGAGGTAGCCTGCACCACAAACGGCGTATCGGTTAGCGGTAATGAAATCACCATTTCCGGAGACGATGCCCTCGCCCGCATCGATCAGGGAAGCTTTACACTGGACCTGACCTATGATCTGGGCGAGTATATGAACTCCATTGGCAAAACCGAGATCCCCAATGTGGGTACCTATCTGTACGCCGAGGCGTGGGCGGAAGGTCAGATCGGTGGAACGGGAAGCAATCAGCGCCTGCCGGAGTATGACGGCAGTGACAGCGAGGCCAGCGTCCATATGACCGGCGCACTGGCCCGCACAGGAGAGAAGCTAACGATGGATGTGGCACAGGGGAACGACGGCAACGGTCACAGCACCGCCGCCATTACCCTGCGCAACAACTCCCTGCGGTCTCAGAATAGCGCAGAGCTGGTGGCCACGCTGCTGGATGCTGCCGGGACCGTTCTGGAAACGCAAAAGACCGGTATTGGCGGTGCCATCTCCGGGGAAACCTTCCGGACGGAAACCGTCACCTTCTCCCAGCCCGGCACCCGCGTAGTGGTGCGAGCCGCAGTGCCCGGTAAAGACCTTCTGACCTTTGAAGGTCTGGCAGTGGGGCTCGGCGATTTTACCGCCAACGGAACGAACTATACCTATACGCTGCAAAATGATAGCGGAGCAACATCTACGCTAGTCACAGCGGTGTCTAGAAACGGCGAGCCCGTGAGCATCAACGGACAGGCTCTGTCCACCGGCGGCAGCGCAACCGTTGCCATCCCCAACAGCGGCACAACCGACATTGTCGTGGGAATCGGTGCTAAAACCTACACGCTGACGATTCTGCGCAATAGCGGCACAGGCGGCAATGAAGGCGGTGGCGGCGGAGCGACCAGCTACACGCTGACCTTCGATACCAACGGCGGCAGCGCCATTTCCAAGGTATCTAAAACCAGCGGCACAACTGTTGATCTGACCGGCTATACGCCTACTCGTGACGGCTATACCTTCGATGGTTGGTACAGCAATAGCGCCCTGACTGTCAAAGTCACTTCTATCAAGCTGACTTCCAATACCACCATTTACGCAAAGTGGACGACAAAATCGGATATGTCTTTCACCGATGTGGCAGACAAAGCATATTACAGAGATGCCGTTGAGTGGGCTGTTGAGAACGGCATCACGAAAGGCACCACCGTAACGACCTTCAGCCCTAACGCTACCTGCACCAGAGCGCAGGCCGTGACCTTCCTGTGGCGTGCCGCTGGCAGTCCTGAACCCGAAACCCGCGCCATGCCGTTTACCGACATCCCCGTGGGCAGCTATTATTACGACGCTGTGCTGTGGGCGATGGAGAATGGCATCACCAAGGGCACCAGCGACACCACGTTCACCCCCAACATGACCTGCACCCGCGCCCAGATCGTGACCTTCCTGTATCGCACCATGAAGTAACTTCATACGCAAGCAGCGGGAAACCTCATTCGAGGGTTCCCGCTGTTTTTTGCTGCCCGGCCGGGGCACGGTTTACAGGGACCGACTCATCCGACTTTTGCAAAATGGTAACCGTCAAAGCTAACGGCGTATAGACTCCTATGGGATAATAGTGGTGGGACGTTGCGCAACGTTCCACCACTATTAACGTCAGGGGGGATACGCCATGACATCCATAGAGTTGAAGCACCAGGCACGGCTGCAGGAATGGGCGGGAGCCATTCGGGATTGCAGAAGCAGCGGATTGTCAGTCAGGCAGTGGTGCAGGGAGAGAGGAACCACACCAACTACATACTATCGCTGGGAACGTGAGCTATTGTCTGTTGCCAGTACAGCGAAGGCACTGTCTGAAACGCCTGCGGTTGCATTTGCAGAATTACCAGTACCGAAACAGGTGTGCTGCAACACAACGGAACGTTCCGCTACGCTGCGCGTCGGCAAAGAATGATTACCTACTGTCAAGAGATGGTAAGTAAA
>OGDP01002116.1_pt1 | contig 10738 bp, 8 predicted proteins | sample 1570441 | NCBI WGS metagenome assembly OGDP01 (sample SAMEA2581961, study PRJEB24529) | metagenome | biome: Human gut stool | place: China | collected 2011
GATATTCAGAAGCTGCAACGCAGGAAGCAAGACAGACAGCTGGTGCGGCCATTGTCCGAAATGCCTTTTTGTATATCTGATCCTTTCTCCATTCCTTTCCAGAGAGGAAGTAAAGGAGATTTTCGGAACAGATATGTTAAATGATCCGGATATGCAGCCAACCTTAGAACAGTTAGTAGGAATTCAGGAGGAAAAGCCTTTTGAATGTGTGGGAAGCAGGGATGAGATCAACACAGCTATTGTTATGACTATAGATAATCTGGAAAAATCTGGAAAAGAGCTTCCTTATCTTTTAAAATATTACAAGACCACAGGCCTGTATGAAGCTTACAAGGCAAAGGGAGATCAGTTCTCTTCTTATTTTGATAAACAAAATCTGGTTCCGACTCCATGGGAGAAGCTGGTAGAGAAAAACTGTAAAGATGAGGCATAAAACTATGATGATCGAAAGAATAAGACCCTGGGTCCAGGGGAAAAAGGTCCTGATCCTTGGATTTGGCAGAGAGGGAAAATCTACCTGGAATGTACTGAAAAAGCTGGATTGCTGCTCTTTCGTAGATGTGGCAGATATGGCAGAACCGAAGGAAAAGCCGGAGGGGATCAGAAACTGGATTGCCGGACCGGATTATCAGAAATGTTTAAATGAATATGATGTGGTATTTAAAAGTCCTGGCGTTGTATTAGAAAAGCCGGTTCAGTCTTATTCCAGTCAGATCCTGTCCCAGACAGAACTGTTTTTCCAGTGTTTCAGGGATCAGATCATCGGAATTACAGGCACAAAGGGAAAAAGCACGATCACGACCCTGATCTATCATCTGTTAAAGGAAGCAGGGATGGATACGATCCTGGTAGGAAACATTGGTATTCCTGTGTTTGATCATATGGAAGAAGTGGGAGAGGACACAAAGATCGTATGTGAACTTTCCTGTCACCAGCTGGAATATATGACTGTTTCCCCGCATATTGGAATCCTTACCAATCTCCATGAGGAACATTTGGATCACTATGGAACACTGGAGAAATATATACAGGCAAAACGCCATATTTATTTAAACCAGAAGGAAGAAGATGTACTGATCTGTAATGTACAGTGCCTGCCTGAACCGGGTACCTGCAAGTCGAAACTGATCGCAGCAAAGCCTTCTTTTGAAGAACCGGTATTTCAGATTTTGGGAGTACCTGGTCAGGGAGCTGTTTCAGAAGAAATGGTCAACATCTGGAAAAAAATGGAAGTTATACAGGAAAATGATACTACAGAGGCCAGATATGACGGCCATTCCATTGAAATTCCTGTATCCCAGATCCGCCTTTTAGGTCAGCATAATTATTTTGATATTGGGATCGCCTGGGCAGTATGCCGCCTTTTAAATATCAGGGACGAGGTGTTCTTAGAAGGACTTAAAACTTATAAACCGCTGCCACACCGCCTGCAGTTTTTGGGAGAAAAGAATGGGATTAAATACTATGATGACTCCATTTCTACCATTTGTGAGACAACGATCCAGGCTTTAAATACTTTAAAAGATGTGGACGCCGTCCTTATTGGTGGTATGGACCGGGGGATTGACTACAGTGAGCTGATCCATTTCCTGTCCGGTCATCCGGTACCGTATATTATATTAATGGAAGCAACAGGAAAACGCATTTTTAAGGAGATCCGGCAGGATTATCCGAATTTCCAGAAAATGGAACGTCTGATCTTAACTGATCACTTAGAAGATGCAGTAAAAGAAGCGCAAAAACTTACAAGACCGGGCCACAGCTGTTTAATGTCTCCGGCAGCTGCCAGCTATGGTATCTTCAAGAATTTTGAAGAACGTGGGGAAGTTTTTGCCCGTCTGGTATTAAAATAAGCCGGAAAACATAGAAAAATCACATTTTTTTAAGAAAATATAAGGATTTTAGGACTTGTGTACCAGAATAAAATAAGATACAATCTGTAAGAAGCTTTTGGAAACGTGAAAGGGAATAATGTGGGAACCTACGATACGCTGAATGATGTACTTGTAAATCTGTTTCGCGATATCAACAGTATAGAAGAAAAAGCGATAACCAGTCAGGAATATAAAGATCTGACCAATAACGATATGCATGTGATCAATGCCATCGGGGTCGGGACAACGAAAAATATGTCATCTATTGCAAAGGAATTGTCAGTGACGGTTGGTACACTGACAATTTCCATGAACAGCCTTGTGAAAAAAGGTTATGTGACTCGCTGCCGCAGTATGCAGGATCGCCGGGTGGTTCATATTTCTCTTTCGGAAAAAGGTGTCAAAGCTTATTATCATCACAAACATTTCCATGAACAGATGATACAGGGAGTGGTTGAGGTGTTGACGGAAGAAGAATTGCAGGCTTTGATCAAGGCACTGACAAAACTGAATTCCTGGTTCAGAAGTTTTGACAAGGATGAATAAGGAGGCAACATCAGAATGAAAAAATGGTTATTAGGTTTACTTACAGCTATGATGGCAGTTTCACTGGCTGCATGTACACCAACAACTGAAAAGAAACAGGAAACAACTACAACTGCAGCTGCAGCGAAGCAGGAGCAGATTGAAGCACAGACTACCGGCGGAGCCAGCGATAAGGTACCGGATCCAAATGTAGCACCTGTAGCGATCATTTCCGTATATCACAAGGGTGATGGTGACAGCCTGGTTCAGGATATGGATTCTTTGGACAATGATGAACTGGATCCACAGGCTCTGGTAAGTAAGATGACCGAGTATGGTATTTTTACAGAAGGCACACAGGTTTTAAATTTTAACATCACCGGAGAAGGCGATGTTAAGAAGGCAGTATTAGACCTGAACAAAGTGGAAAATGATGAAGGCGTTTCTGACAGCGTATTTCTGGTAGAAATTGGAAATACCTTTATTGAAAACTTTGAGTTATCCAGCCTGACTCTCAAGGAAAATGGAGCAGACCTGGCAGGAGCTACAGATCTTACTTATGTAGCTGATTATGAGAATGTGGATTAATAATGATTATAAATGATCGTAATAATGGATCATATAAAGACACCCTGAAAGACAAGATCTGGTTTTTCAGGGTGTTTTTGTGTTTACAGACAGACATACTTTTATACACACACTGCATACAATAAGTACTGACGTAGTAAGTCAGAACTGGCAAAAATGGGCTGTGGGAAGTGAGGAGTGGAAGTATGGCTGGTTATCGCAGGTTGATATCGTATATTTATGCATATGAAGGAGAAGAAAAAGGGAAAAACATTGGTTTCGCGAAGCTGGAAGCCAGGAACGGACAGTGCCGTCTGAGCATAAATGTAAAGAAGATCTATGCAGGGGGCAATGATATGGGAGTATATTTGCTGTCTTCTGGTCAGGAGATCTTTTTAGGAAATATTTTTATCCGCAATGGCAGCGGGGATTTCAGGACCTGCGTTAATGTGGAAAATGTAATGGGAACAGGCTGTTCTATGGACAGCTGTATCGGTCTGGTGATCCATGAAAAGGGAGAGGACTGGAGGATCTACAAAACTGTCTGGGAGGATGCAGTAGCCCAGACTGCAGAACTGGAATTTGCAGAGGTTACTTCTGAAAAGAGGGGAGATCTCGATGAGCTTTTGAAAAAGCACATTGAAGAGCTGAACCAGGAGATCGACCAGGCGGCAGAGGAAGCAGCCAGGGAGCTTGAAAAGCAGACATTGGAACAGGAAGCAGAAGTGCAGGAAACGGAGGCTCAGGAAGCAGGGGCTCAAGAAGCAGAAACGCAGGACGTTGAGACACGGGAAACAATAGAAGCTCCTATACCATCTGCACCAGCCCCACAACCCCAGACCAGGTCCAAAACATCTCAACCAGAAGAGATCCCCTTAGGCAACCCAGAAGAATTAGAACGCTTAGATCAGGAAGAAGAAAGATGGGGGCCGGACGAGCTGTGGAACAGGTTTCGGAAACATTATCCTAAAATGCAGGCCTTTGACAGTCCGGGAACTGTAGAGATTTTGTCCATCCGGCCGCAGGATATCGGCCTTCTTCCAAGGGAGAACTGGGGATACGGAAATAACAGTTTTCTTCTTCATGGTTATTACAATTACAGATATCTTATTTTTGCCCGTGTGGGAGATGAAAAACATGCCAGATCCAGGTACATATTAGGGGTTCCGGGACATTATTACAGCAATGAAAAATATATGGCATCCATGTTCGGCTTTCCTCATTTTGTGCTGGCAAAGACCCAGCCGGCCCAGGACGGCCGTTTTGGCTACTGGTATGCAGATGTAAGAATGGAAAATGCAGAGTAGGCGTTTCTCATTTTTCAGTGTATACTAAAACCTGTGGAATAATAAATATACAGCTCTGATACCGAATTGCTACGTGCTTTGCACTTTCGCAATTCTAAAAACATGAAAGGGATAAAAGATCTATGGATGAAGCAGCACAGAAAGGTCTTGTCACCAGACAGAGGCGCTGGGAAGCGAGAAATGAAAAACGCCGTCAGAAAGCGTTGGAAGAGGAAGCGAAAGCTGCAAGAATAAAGGCAGAAGACGAAAAATACATGAAGGAAGCCATTAAACAGGCCAAAAAAGCAGCCAAAATAGGAGATGTTCCCATTGGCTGTGTTCTTGTAAAAGATGGGGAGATCATTGCAAGAGGTTATAACCGGAGAAATGCGGATAAAACAGTCCTCTCCCATGCAGAGGTCACTTCTATAAAAAGAGCCTGCAAAAAAGAAGGAGACTGGCGCTTGGAAGACTGCACTCTTTATGTGACTCTGGAGCCATGCCCTATGTGTGCAGGTGCCATTGTACAGGCAAGGATCCCCAGAGTGGTCATCGGATCTATGAACAGCAAGGCGGGCTGTGCCGGTTCTGTCCTCAATTTATTAAAAGAGCCTGGCTTTAATCACCAGGCTCAGGTCGTTACAGGTATATTAGAAGAAGAATGTTCTGAAATGATGTCAAGCTTTTTTACTGAGCTGCGAAAGAAGAAGCGTCTTCCGGACACTCCATAAAAATACCCCGGATCACAAACAGGGACAATATAAAAGTGGCAATGTCTGCCAGTGGCTGGGCACACTGGATACCTAAAAGTCCTATGGTATAAGTCATGATCGTAAGCAGCGGGATCAGGAAAATTCCCTGACGGGCTGTAGATACCAAAGTAGCCCTGAAACCGTATCCAATAGACTGAGGCATCATATTTCCCATGATCACAGCTCCCTGGAGAGGCAGGGTGATCAACTGCAGTCTGAGAGCCAGCGTTCCGATTTCAATAACAGTCGGGTCATTGCGTCGGAATAGTGTGATAATAGAGCGGGCTGCCGGGAAACTGATCACGCTGAGTACCAGAAGGATAATGGTGCTTACACGGATGCAGAACCAGCAGGCTTTCTTCACGCGGTCGTAAAGTCCGGCGCCGAAGCAGTAGCTGCATACCGGCTGAAAGCCCTGGCCAAAGCCGATAATGACAGAGTTGATGAAAAACATAAAACGGCTGACAATGGACATGGCCGCAATCGCAGCGTCACCATAAGGCTGACACATAAAGTTCATCAGGATCGTAGCCACACTGGCAATTCCCTGACGTCCTAAAGATGGGATGCCTCCATAGAGGACCTCGCGATAGATCGCCAGTTTCGGGCGGAATTTGCGGATGCTGATGGAAATGCAGCTGTCCTGATGATTGCACATCCATAAAAGGATACAGAAACTGATAAACTGGGAAAGTCCGGTAGCTAAAGCAGCACCTGCAGTTCCCATGTCCAGAGTAAAGATAAACAGCGGATCCAGTGCAATATTTAAAAGACCGCCGACTGTAATGCCAACCATGGCAAAAGAAGCTTTTCCCTGGAAACGCAGCAGGTTGTTCATAATAAAAGAGCAGATCATAAAGGGTGCTGCAATGAAAATATAGTGGGCATAGGCTTCTGCATAAGGTGCAATGGTTTCTGTTGCGCCTAAAAGAAGAACCACCCGGTGGATGTTAAAGGTGGCAGAAACAGTGATCACCAGTCCCATGATGATACCTGTAAAAAAGGCAATAGAAACGATCTGTTCTGCCAGTTCTCTTTTTCCGGCACCAAGGGAACGGGTCATATAGTTGCCGCTTCCCATTCCGATCATAAATGCCAGTGCCTGTATAATGGACATGGCAGAAAAGATAACGCCTACAGCACCGGAGGCGCTGGTTCCCAGCTGACTTACAAAAAATGTGTCAGCCATGTTGTAAATAGAGCTGATCAGCATACTGACAATAGTAGGCGCCGCAAGCTTTGGAATGATATGGCTGATGGGGGCGTTTGCCATTTCGTAATACTGATCATGCTTTTTTTCAGTATGACTCATATAAATTTCTCCTTAATTTTTTTGTTCGTTCTGAAATTTATTATAACAGAGGAAAAAATGAAGTACAAGTGAGCCTTGACAAATGCTGGTCTCACAGGTATACTGGATAAGCATAAATTTGTCATAAAGTTTCCACGCAGCCGGGGAGATAGCGGTGCCCTGTATCTGCAATCCGCTCCAGCAGAGGTGATGCCTTGCCTCGGATCGGTCATTGCGGAGCTGCCTTATGTAAGTGGCGTTGACGTTTGGGTCTTACGCAACGGGAACCTGTGAACCGTGTCAGGGCAGGAATGCAGCAGCACTAAGCAGGAACTCTCGTGTGCCGTAAGGCAGCCTGGACCGAGTTAACTGCATGAGTAACGTCCGTGATGCCGGTACAAAGCAAGGCGCGTGGATTAAATATATAATTGATAACGAATGACCCGTCTGCGTCAGCAGACAGTGGAGCGCGATAGCGTGGGGGTCATGAGTGACTACAAGCACAAAAATAAGCAAGCCTGAGGACTGTCATAAAAGAAATATGGCAGATTTCCCCAGGCTTTTTTGTGTCAGGACACATTCTTTTTAACTTGCCCCTTGAAAATCTTTGCGTTATAATTGCAAAATAGGTATAGTAGTATCATTCTTATGGGCAACAACGAAAAATCCTGATTTCTGATTATGGAGGAAATGCAATATGAGAAGAATTGGTATCTTAACAAGTGGTGGTGACTGCCAGGCTTTAAACGCTACAATGCGAGGCGTGGCAAAATCTTTGTACAATATGTTAGATGATGTGGAGATCATCGGATTTGAAGACGGATATAAAGGTCTTATGTATGCAGATTATCAGATTATGAAACCAGCGGATTTTTCCGGTATCCTTACTCAGGGCGGAACCATTCTTGGAACATCCCGTCAGCCATTTAAGCAGATGCGGGTCCCGGATGAAAATGGCCTTGATAAGGTAGAAGCAATGAAACATACCTATAAAAAACTGAAATTAAGCTGCCTGGTAGTCTTGGGCGGAAATGGAAGCCAGAAAACTGCCAATATGCTCAGTGAAGAAGGCTTAAATGTAGTATCCCTTCCAAAGACCATTGATAATGACCTCTGGGGAACCGATATGACCTTCGGATTTCAGAGTGCAGTGGAAGTGGCTACCAATGCCATTGACTGTATCCATACAACAGCAGCTTCCCACGGAAGAGTCTTTATTGTAGAAGTTATGGGACATAAAGTAGGTTGGCTTACTTTGTATGCAGGTCTTGCAGGCGGAGCAGATATCATTCTTCTTCCGGAAGTTCCATATGATATCCAGGTAGTATGTGATGCGATCACAAAGCGTACCAAAGCAGGAAAGCGTTTTTCCATTCTTGCAGTGGCAGAGGGAGCTATTTCCAAAGAAGACGCCGCTATGTCCAAGAAAGAATTAAAAGAAAAGAAGAAAAACGGCGTAGTTTATCCATCTGTAGCTTATGAGATCGGCGCCAAGATCCAGGAAGTGACAGGAAGTGAAGTACGTGTCACTGTTCCGGGCCATATGCAAAGAGGCGGGGAACCATGCCCTTATGACCGTGTGCTGGCAACCAGACTGGGAGCAGCTGCGGCAGAGCTTATTATAAACGAAGAATATGGCTATATGGCAGCTTTGAAAAATAATGAGATCACTAAAGTACCATTATCCGAAGTAGCTGGAAAATTAAAAACAGTAGATCCTAACTGTTCTATGATCAAAGAAGCAAAACGGATCGGTATCAGCTTTGGTGACCAGTAAAAAATAAGGAGTAAGAAAATGTCGTATACGGCATTATATAGAAAATGGCGTCCTGTCTCTTTTGAAGATGTAAAGGGACAGGACCCTATTGTCCAGACCTTAAAAAACCAGATCACATCTGAACGTATTGGTCATGCCTATCTGTTCTGCGGAACCAGAGGTACAGGTAAGACCAGTATAGCGAAGATCTATGCCAGGGCTGTAAACTGCGAACATCCGGTAGATGGAAGCCCCTGTAACCAATGTCCTTCCTGCAAGTCCATTCTTGCAGGAACTTCTATGAATGTAGTAGAGATCGATGCAGCATCCAACAATGGTGTGGAAAACATCCGTGACATCAGGGAACAGGTACAGTACCCGCCTACAGAGGGAAAATACAGGGTTTACATCATCGATGAGGTCCATATGTTATCCATCGGTGCATTTAATGCCCTTTTAAAGACTCTGGAAGAGCCGCCGTCCTATGTAATATTTATTCTTGCGACCACAGAAGTCCATAAGATCCCTATTACCATTCTGTCCCGGTGCCAGAGATATGATTTTAAACGTATTTCCCTGGAGACTATAGCTGGCAGACTGCGTCAGCTGACTGAGGCAGAGCATATAGAGGTGGAAGATAAGGCTCTTATGTATGTTGCCAAGGCAGCAGATGGCTCCCTTCGAGATGCGTTAAGCCTTTTGGACCAGTGTGTGGCATTTCACTATGGAAAACTGCTGACTTATGAAAATGTACTGGACGTTCTCGGAGCAGTAGACTCTGGTGTATTTAGCGGTATGTTTAATGCAGTGATCGAAGGACGTACCAAAGACTGTATTACCCAGTTAGAGGAGATCGTGATCCAGGGCCGTGAATTAGGTCAGTTTGTAACGGATTTTATCTGGTATCTGAGAAATCTGCTGCTGGTACAGAGCGCAGATGATGCAGAAGGTCTTCTGGATATGTCAGAAGAAAACTTAAAACAGTTAAAAGAAGACTCTACAAAGACAGATGGAAATACGCTGATGCGTTATATCCGTATTTTCTCAGAACTTTCCAATCAGCTGCGCTATGCCAGCCAGAAGCGGGTTATGGTGGAAGTGGCTTTGATCAAACTTACCAGACCGTCTATGGAACCGGACCTGGACTCTGTTCTCCAACGTTTAAAACAGTTAGAAGCAGCTGTAGAAGATCTGGAAGCAGGAGGTTTCAGACCTGGGACCATGGTCACGGCTCCCATGGGGGCAGTCCCTGTAACTGCAGGTGTACAGCCTCAGATATCAGGAACACAGGGACAGATGGCAGTTCCAGTCCAGGGGGGTCCTACAGGAAATCCGCCTGAAACAGCTGGCGCAGCCGGTATTACGCCTCCAAATCAGGTCAGCCTTCCACCGGCCCAGTTAGAAGATCTGAACCTGATCCGCAATGAATGGGCAAAGATCATACGAAGTGCTGGAGGCAGCGCAAGGGCATGTTTCAGGGATACAGTGGTAGAACCTGGCGGAGAAGGCTGTCTTACCATTGTATTTCTTGACTCTATGAGCTATGATATGGGAAGGCGTCCTACGGTGATCGGCCAGTTAGAACAGCTGGTCCAGGCTAATTATGGAAAATCTATTTATTTTAAGACCCGGTTAGCCGGTCGCGGAGAGCGCCTGGACACAATATACGTGACAAAAGAAGATCTGGAAGATAAGATCCATATGGATATTACTTACGAAGATTAAAACGAATTTATTGAATGAAGAGATGATGAGGAGGAACACACCATGGCAAAACGTGGCGGATTCCCAGGCGGTATGCCGGGAAATATGAACAATCTTATGAAGCAGGCACAGCGTATGCAGCGCCAGATGGAAGAGACAACAAAAGAACTGGAAGAAAAAGAATACACAGCAGCTGCTGGCGGCGGCGCTGTTACAGTAACTGTTTCCGGTAAAAAGGAAGTAGTTTCTATTAAGTTATCTGAAGAAGTAGTAGATCCTGATGATATTGAAATGTTACAGGATCTGATCGTTGCAGCTACCAATGAAGCATTCCGTCAGATGGAAGCTGCAAACAGCGAAGCTATGTCCAAGTTAACAGGTGGACTGGGCGGTGCTGTCGGCGGAGGCTTTCCGTTCTAATGGACTACTATAGCAGTCAGATCACCAAGCTGATCGAAGAGTTATCAAAGCTTCCGGGAGTGGGGGCAAAGTCTGCTCAGCGCCTTGCATTTCACATTATCAATATGCCGAAAGAACAGGTGGATGAGCTGGCTGGTGCTATGACAGGCGCCCGGAATAATGTGCGTTACTGCAAGGAGTGTTTTACACTGACAGATAAAGAGATCTGTCCGATCTGCAGCAGTGACAAACGAAACCATAAGGTCATTATGGTAGTGGAAAATACAAGAGATCTGGCAGCTTATGAGAAGACCGGGAAGTACAATGGGGTGTACCATGTGCTTCACGGTGCCATTTCTCCGATGTTGGGGATCGGACCCAATGATATCAAATTAAAAGAACTGATGCACCGTCTTCAGTCTGATGTGGAAGAAGTGATCATTGCCACAAATTCCAGCCTGGAAGGTGAAACTACAGCTATGTATATCAGCAAACTGATCAAACCTACAGGCATCAAAGTGACCAGGATCGCCAGCGGCGTGCCAGTTGGCGGAGATCTGGAATATATAGATGAGGTGACTCTT
>OGDP01002120.1_pt1 | contig 10727 bp, 10 predicted proteins | sample 1570441 | NCBI WGS metagenome assembly OGDP01 (sample SAMEA2581961, study PRJEB24529) | metagenome | biome: Human gut stool | place: China | collected 2011
AAAGTATGTGATTTTCTGGGATGCAGATGATTTATTTGAGCATAATGCATTAGAGGTTATGTATGCACAGGCGGAACAGGAAAACTCCGATATATGTATCTGTGAGGCTCGCAAGTATGATAATGCGAAAGAAAAATATATCCCTTCTGATGCATATTTAAAAGAAGATCTTCTTCCGGGAAAGCAGACGTTTAATAAGTTTGATGTTCCAGATTACATTTTTAACTTAACAAATAATGTACCGTGGAATAAGTTGTATCTCAAAGAATTTATAACAAAAAATAAGCTGCAATATCAGGCAATCAAACAGGCGAATGACACGTATTTTACGATTATGGCATTATTTCTTGCTGAGAGAATCACATATGTGAAAGATGTGCTCATTGCTTACAGGGTAAATAATGATGGGAGTTTATCAGGCAAGGCTTCTGATACAGTATTTTGTGCTTATGATTCATGGCTGTATGCCAAAGAACATATAGAGAAGTATCCAGACTTTAATCTTGTCTGGTTCAGTTTTTTGAATCGTGCCTTGAGCGGATTTTATCATGCATTGAATATTCAGACAACTTTTGAATCCTATGAGAAACTTTACCGTAAGCTTGTGGAAGAAGGTTTTCATGAGTTCGGACTAGATGAATGTACAGAAGAGAATATTTATGCAGTGTGGATGTATAAAGATATGCAGAAGATGTATGAGACAGAACCGGCAGATTTCCTCGTACAAAAGAGTATTACAAGACGTGTTAATAACGAGAATAATAATGTGCGCCGTAAGATCTTAAGAGAGAAGAATGCAGTGTTAAGAGAAAATGTGCAAGCACTGAAAGAGGATAAAAAGACTCTGCAGAGCGACAAAAAGAAACTGCAGGAAGAAAAGAAAAAACTTGAGGGCGAGAAAAAAAAGCTACAAAAAGAAATAGACAATATTAAGCAGTCTAAAGCATATCGTCTTGGAAATAAGTTATTGTGGCTTCCGAGAAAGGTCGTAAAAAGAGGATAAAGTGCGAGTTACTCTTGATTTTCTTCTTATTTTGGATATAATAAAGTAGTATAAAGAAGTAATAAATATTTACAAGGGTGGCCAAAGAAGGTATATTTATGTAAGAATAAGTATACCTTCTTTTTCTTTTATACTTCTTTGAGAGTAGATACTTGATATGCTTTAATGCGTGTAATACATAGAGAGGTGATATGTGTGAATACTTTACAGACAAATGACTGGCTTATTTTGAATTCAATTATTTATGAGATTTATACAACAGCCGATTTTGATGGAATGAGAAAAAAGTTTTTGGAGCAGATGAAAATGCTTGTAGATTTTGACAGTGCGGATTTTTATCTGGCAGCAGCGGACGGCGAGCATAAGCTTACAGCACCGGTTATGTATCATTGTGACGAGGATTTATCGGATGTATATGATACCATTGATTATGGCCGCGGAATTTTATATAGCGGAAAAAGTATCGTATACAGAGAGACGGATATTATGGCAGATGAGGTGCGGACAAAAACGGAGTATTATGACAAAGTATATAAGCCGAACAGATGGCATTATTCCTTACAGATGATTATAGCAAAGGATAAGCAGTTTCTTGGTGTAGTCACCTTATATAGAAATATTGGAAAAGATGATTTTAACCATGATGAAGTATTTCTTGTGGATACGTTAAAGGAGCATATGGCATATCGTCTGTGGCAGCAGAGACAGAACCGTATACAGTTTGGTGAAAAACTTACCGTATCAGCAGCGACAGAGAAATTTGGCCTTACAAGACAGGAACATAACATTCTGCACCTGTTAATGGAAGGAAAAGATAATAGCTTTATCTGTGATTACTTAGCAATTAGTATCAATACGTTAAAAAAGCATATTTTAAATATTTATCGAAAACTTGGTATTCGAAACAGGGTGCAGTTGTTTAAGAAAATCAGGGAGAAAGAGTAGAAATAGTCTTTATTCTGTCAAAAATATGTGCTATAACTATGCCGTGCTCAGGAGAGAGGGGCATGAGGGAGCCGCAAGGCTCCCGGGAAGACTCCGCTCCTGATGCACATCTCATAAATTTTTTACCCGACCCGAACGCCGGGATTGGAGGAATGATTTATGTTTATGCCGACTATTTTCCATGAAAACCTGTTCGATGATTTCTTTGACCCGTTCTGGAACGATGGTGCGCTGGAGCGTGCGATGAACCGTGAAGAGCGTGAGACCTTCGGCAAGCGCGGTGCAAACATGATGAAGACCGATGTGAAGCAGACCGCCGACGGCAGCTATGACGTTGCCGTTGACCTGCCCGGCTGCAAGAAGGAAGACGTTCAGATGGAGCTGAACGACGGCTACCTGACCATTCAGGCCGTCCGCAGCCACAGCAATGACGAGAAGGATAAAGAGGGCCGCTACCTGCGCCGCGAGACCTTCTCCGGCACCTGCGCCCGCAGCTTCTATGTGGGCGACGCCGTGAAGAAGGAGGACATCCACGCAAAGTTCGAGGATGGCATCCTGCACATCACGCTGCCCGCACCTCAGCAGCAGAAGGCTCTGCCTGTGAACCCGAACCTGATCGAAATTGAATAACTGTTATGTACCGGTGTAAAATACCGGTGCATAGGACTTGCCCCCGGAGAGCTGCCCAAAGGCTCTCCGGGGGCTTTTTGCGTTCCGGCATCTTTTCGGCAGGGAAGAGCATGGTGTGATCCGGATGGCATAGGGCAGGGGTCAGGCCCAGCTCCTTCATCGCCCGCATTCCCCACGATATTCTCAGATGCTTCATATCAAAACCTCCATTCCATCTTTATGATCTGCAATTTCATCCCATGGCCGCCGACTTTGGCGAGAAGGCGAAAGAATCCGCTACCGCTCTTGACAAAGAGTGGTTTTGTACTATGATTGTTGTACATACAACGATGCAGATACATCTTTTTGAGATAAGACCCGGAGGCTGTCTATGGATATTACCGATGAAAAATGAGAAGACCTTCCGCCCGGACCGGGTGTTCTCTTATTTCCGGGTCGAGTGGCTCCCGCTGGCCTTCGTGACCCTGTCGGGCCTCATCTATAACATCGGCCTGCTGGCCACCCCGTGGTTCGAGGGCCGTCTGGCCCAGTGCCTGGCGGACATCCTGAGCGGCAGCGAACCAGCGGCCCAAATGGCGCTGCTGGTTCTGGCCTATATCCTCGTCACCCTGCTGGTGCAGGCGTCGCGGTTCATCAAGCGTTTTTATGTCCGCCGCTTTGCCAACAACATCAACCGCCGGATGAAGGGCATCCTCTACGCCAATCTGGTGCGCCAGAGCCGGGTTTCGCTGGAAAAAGAGGGCGCCGGTGAGCTGATGACCAAGGCCATCTCCGATGTGGACGACTGCGTCGAGGGTATGCGCAAGTTCACCACCGAAGTCTTTGATACCGGCGTGGCGCTGGCGGGTCATGTGGTCATGCTGCTGGTGTACGACTGGCGGCTGGCTCTGCTGAGCCTGCTGTTCACGCCCTTCTCCTACGTCTGCGCGGCATGGATGAAAAAGCCGGTCCAGCGGGCCGGTGCGGCCTACAAAAAGGCGGCGGGCGCACTGAGTGCCACCACCCTCGACCGCGCCCAGAACGCCGTGACTTACCGCATCTACGGCTGCGAAGACGCCCGCGTGGAGCGGTACGAAGAGGCACTGGATACCTACGAAAAGACGGCAGTGAAGAACAACGTGTGGCAGTCGGCCCTGCCGCCGCTCTATCTGGCGGCGTCAGAGGCAGGCGTACTGTTCATTTTGTGGTTCGGCGCAAAGAATGTCCTCGGCACCGGCTGGCGTGTGTGGGACATCGCGGCTTTTACCACCTTCCTTTCCTGCTTCACCAAGCTGGTGGTCAAATCCTCCAAGGTGGCCAAGCTCTTCAACTCGGTGCAGAAGGCCGAGGTCTCCTGGAGGCGCATCAAGCCTCTGATGAAGTCGCCGGAGCAGCTGGACGCGCTGGATGTCCCGGCGGCGGAAGATGTGACCCTCAGGAACCTCTCCTTCGCCTACGGCGACACCCCCATCTTCTCGGGTCTGAGTCTGACAGCCCACCCCGGCGACATCATCGGAGTCACCGGCCCGGTGGCCTGCGGCAAATCCACCTTTGGCCGGGTCTTTCTCTGCGAGGCCCCCTATGAAGGCTCGGCGCAGTTTGGCAGAAAGGAGTTCTCCGCGCTGACCCCGCGTCAGATTTCGGCCACCGTCGGCTATCTGGGCCACGACCCGGAGCTGAGCGCCGACACGGTGCAGAACAATGTCCTCTGCGGCAGCAAGCAGGACGCTATGCCCTATCTCGCCGCTGCTGCGCTGAAAGGCGAGGTGCTGGCGATGGAGAACGGCCTCGATACCGTCATCGGCAGCAGCGGCACCCGTCTTTCCGGCGGACAGGCCCAGCGTCTGGCACTGGCCCGGACGCTGGCCCATCCGCGCCCTGTCCTCATCCTCGACGACCCGTTCTCGGCCCTCGACCGGGACACGGAGGATACGGTCTTTGCCGACCTGCAGGAATACGCCAGGGATAAGGTCGTCTTTCTCATCTCGCACCGCCTGTACCACTTCCCGCAGATGCAGAAGATCGTCTTTATGGATGGCGGAAAGACCACCGTCGGCACCCATGAGGAGCTTTTGGCATCGGCCCCGGTCTACCGTCAGCTGTACGAAAGCCAGACAGGAGGGAAACAGCATGGAGAACAGGCGTAAAAATGGTGTGTTTGAGGCCATCCGGATGGCCGCCGTGACCCACCGCCTTCTCACAGCGGGGACCGTCCTGTGTGCGGCGGCATCGGTGGCGGCGTCTCTGGTGCCGCCGCTGCTGCTGGCCCGCATCATCGACGGGCTGACGGCCGGACTTCCGCTGACGTTCCCTGCGGTGCTTCTTTATTTCGGCAGTCTGGCGCTGGAAGGGATGCTCTCCTCGGCGCAGGAGAGCCTGCTGGTGCTCTTCGGCCAGAAAATGACCCACGCCCTGCGCTCTGAAATGTCCCGGAAGCTGACCAGGCTTCCCACCGGCACGCTGGCAGGGCAGAACCCCGGCGAGGTGACCGCGCGCTTCTCGGGCGATGTGGATACGGTGGAGGCGCTGTTCACTTCCGGAATCATCAGCATGGTGGCGGACGCCTGCCGCATCCTCTCCATCATGGCGGTCATCGCCGTGAAGAATACCGGCCTTGCGCTGATCTTGCTGCTGGTGCTGCCGCTGTTCGCCGTGTTCACCCGCCATGTGCAGACGCGGATGCTGGCAGCGCAGCTGGATAACCGCCGGGCGGTCGCCGCTGTGTCCGGCCAGGTCCCGGAAACACTGCACAACATCCGCACCATCCGGGCTCTGGGTCTGGAAGACTACATGGAGCGCCGCTATGACCGGTGCATCGGCGAAAGCTATGCCGCGATGGAGCGGACGAATTTTTACGACGCGATCTATTCGCCCGTTGTGCTGGTGCTGAATGCCGCCGTGGTCGGCATCGTCATGCTCCTCTCGGCTTCCGGCAATGCGGCTGTCCTGACGTTGTTCGGGATGTCGGTCGGCACCTCGGTGGCCGTCATCAACTACATTTCCCGCATCTTTGCGCCCATCGAGAGCCTTGGCATGGAGATACAGACCATCCAGTCGGCGATGGCGGGTGTGAAGCGCATCGACGCCTTCCTTGACCAGCCGGAACGCACCATCCCCAAGGAGAGGGAGACCTCTGCCCGGGGTGATGTGGTGCTCTCTCATGTGACCTTCGGTTACGGCGAAAAGCACGTCTTGAACGATTTTTCCATGACCGTCAAGCAGGGCGAGCAGGTGACGCTGGTGGGCCGGACGGGTGCCGGAAAGAGCACAGTCTTCAAGCTGCTGATGGGACTTTATCACCCGGAAGCCGGGTCGGTGACCATCGGCGGCGTGGATGTGGCGGACATCACGGACGCCAGGCGCCGCACCTGCATCAGCTGTGTGGAACAGCATTTTGCCCGTGTGCCGGGTACGGTGCTGGAACAGATCACGCTGGGCGACCCCGGCATCACCGAAGAAATGGCAAGAAACGCCGCGAAGCTTGCCGGTCTGGATGCCGCCATCCAGACCCTGCCGAACGGCTATGATACGGTGTGTACTGACGGGATGTTTTCGCAGGGCGAGTGGCAGCTTCTGTCCATCGCCCGTGCCGCAGCGGCAGACCCTGCCGTGCTGCTGCTGGACGAGATAACGGCCAACCTCGATGCTGAGACCGAGGCTCGTGTCCTTGAAGCGCTTCGCCGCGCGTCCGAAGGGCGCACGGTGCTCTCCGTCTCCCACCGCATCTATGAGAACCTCGGCGGCCGGACGGTAGAGGTCAGGACGCAAAACGCATAAGAAAAAGTGAAAAATGAAACAAGAAAAAGCTTACTATCATCTGCCCGGACTGTTCGAGTTCTACGAGCTGTACCGGGAGTTCCTGCCCCTGTTCCGGGCGCACAGAGAATACTTTTACGACTGGTGCGACATCGGCTCCATCTACGGCGCACCGGCCGACTGCGTCTGGGGCGGGGGACGGGCTGGCTTCGGGGAGCATGACCCCAAAGAAGTCCTTGCCCTGACGCGGGAATACGGCATCTCGGCGCGGCTGACCTTCAGCAACTCGCTCCTCCGGGAGGAACACCTTTCGGATAAAAAGTGCAACGCCCTCTGCGCCCTGTTTGAGCAGGAAAACCCGGTACAAAGCGGCGTCATCGTCCACTCGGAGCTGCTGCTGGACTACCTGAAAACACACTATCCGCAGCTTTATTTCGTGTCCTCCACGACCAAGGTGCTGACAGAGTTTCAGCAGCTCCGGGCGGAGACGGCCCGGGAAGAGTTCCGCTATGTGGTGCCGGACTTCCGGCTGAACAAAGCCTTTGGAGAGCTGGACAGTCTGACACAGGAACAGAAAGACAAGGTGGAATTTCTCTGCAACGAGTGCTGCTGGGTCGGATGCCGGGACAGAAAGCGCTGCTATGAGAATGTCAGCCGGAAGAATCTCGGCGAAGCCTGCCCCGAACACATCTGTACCGCACCGGGTGCGGAGGAAGGCTACCGCTTCTCGAAGGCGATGGAAAATCCGGGTTTTATCGGCATCAGGGACATTCAGGATGTCTATATGCCGATGGGATTTTCCAACTTCAAGATCGAGGGCCGGGGCCTGGGCAGTGCGCTGGTACTGGAATTTCTGCTCTACTACATGACAAAACCGGAATACCAGCTGCATGTCCGGGAAGCCATCTATCTGGACAATATGCTCGACCTGTTCTGAGGAACCGCACGACGGCTGCGACGAGCCGGATGACACCGGGCAGAACGCCAAGAGCGGCTATTGGAAAGGCGTGGGCGGATCAATAAAACAAGGGCTGCTGTACAACACGGTACAGCAGCCCTTTGCAGTTATTTCCGGCTCGTCAGCTTGTTCAAAAACATCACAGCCAGCACGATGACGCCGATGACCAGCACGATGCTCACCATTCCGATGACCATGATGGGCAGAGTCGTCATCCACGAAGTAAGATGCAGCATATCAGTCCCTCCTTTAGCTCAGCAGGGTCAGCAGCAGTCCGCCGGCGATGACAGAGGCTATCTGGCCCGAGACGTTGACACTGATGGAGTACATCAGCAGGAAATTCTGGTTGTCCTCCTCGAGGCCCAGCTTGTTGACGACACGGCCGCTCATGGGGAAGGCCGAGATGCCGGCTGCGCCGATCATGGGGTTGAGCTTTTTGCCCTCCGGGAGGAAGAGGTTCGTCAGCTTTGCGAACAGCACACCGCCGGCGGTGTCAAACACAAAGGCCACGAGGCCCAGTGCAAGGATGAGCAGAGTGTCGGGCCGCACGAACTTGTCGGCGGTCATCTGGCCGGCCACGGTCAGGCCCAGCACGATGGTGATGAGGTTTGCGAGGATGTTCTGCGCCGTTTCACTCAGGGTGTTCAGCACGCCGCATTCCCGCAGCAGGTTGCCGAACATCAGAAAGCCCACCAGTGCTACACTGGCCGGAGCCACGAGTCCGGCGATGATGGTCACGACGATGGGGAACAAGATCTTGGTCAGCTGGCTGACACTGCCCTTCTGGTAGGGCATCCGGATGCGGCGCTCCTTCTGGGTGGTCAGCAATTTGATGACCGGCGGCTGCACGATGGGGACCAGCGCCATGTAGCTGTAGGCCGCCACCATGATGGCACCAAGGTACTGGGAGTGCAGGACGTTGGCCACGAAGATGGCGGTGGGGCCGTCTGCCGCGCCGATGACGGCGATGGAAGCGGCGTCCTTCAAATCGAAGAAGAAGCCCGCGAGGAAGAGGGTGAAGAAGATGCCGAACTGCGCCGCTGCGCCAAAGAGCATCAGCCACGGCTTCTCGAGCAGCGGGCCGAAGTCGATCATCGCACCGATGCCGATGAAGAGCAGCAGAGGGAACAGCTCGTTGGACATTCCGGCCTCAAACAGAGCCGAGATGGGGCCGACGGTGTCGCCCTGCGTGATAGCGCCCGATAAGGGCAGGTTGACGAGGATGGCTCCGAAGCCCATGGGGAGAAGCAGGCTCGGCTCCATCTTTTTTACGATGGCGAGGTAGATGAGCAGGACGCCGATGCCCCACATCACCACCATCTGCCAGGTCAGGTTCCCGAAATTGGAAAAGAGACTGGCGAATGCGTTCCAGAAATCCATGTCATTGCCTCCTTTGAAATCTGCGGCGTAATGACGAAAAAAGAGACTTCCGCCACAGCACCAATTACTGTGACAAAAGTCTCAAGCGAACACATGACATCGGGCATTTCTGCCGTGTTGACGCTGCCATGCAGCGCTCCCATAAGGTGGAGCGCCCTTTACTCCCTTTTATCCAATTCTATTAAACCAGAATATGCGAAGCCTGTCAAGAAATGTGCGGGACTTTTAGCTGAATCTTAGGGGGACTCTGGATATAGAGTGAAAAAAGAGGCTGAAGAGTATGAAAATGCTTTTTGCACTTTATTCTTTTACAACGGCAACCTTCTCAATGCCATAGCGGGCAAAGAGGGGGAGGGCCTCCGGCGGGACCGTCTCACCGCTGACCACGATGGGGATAGCAGGCGGGCAGGAGACCGCCGGTGCGGCGCAGATGCGGCCCACGGCCTCGGCGGCAGGGATCATCTCCTGCGGTGCAAGGACAGCTTCCCGGATGGTGAAGCGGCGGGGCTGTGCCTCGAGCGCCCCGGCCAATGCCGCGAAAGCGGCAGGATCGTCAGCCGTAACGGAGACATCGGCAGCAGGGGCCTCATCGCAGATGGCGTGCAGGGCCGCTTGCAGGCAGGCAAACTCTGCCGCAGAACTCTCGGCGGAGGGCATCAGCACGACGTAACGGGGGTCGGCATACTCGCACTCCACACCCCGCGCCCGCAGAGCCTGCGCCAGCTGCTGGCCGGAAAGACCCAGCACGGCGGCGTCCAGCGTCAGCTTGAGGGGCTCACGGTGCGCCCCGGTGAGGGGGAGCGCCAGCCCGGGCCGGAGGGCATCCAGCTCCCGGCAGAGCATCCCCAGCCGCCAGCGGCAGATGTCCAGCTTCTCCCGGAAGCCGTCGGCCAGAACCGCGTTGGCGGCGTCCAGCGACTGCAAAATGAGATAAGAGGGGCTGGTGGAGCCGAAGAGAGCCAGCGCATTGCGCACAGCGGCCTCGTCGGCCTGCACGGACGAGCCAAGGTGCAGATACGCACCGCCTGTGAGGACGGGCAGGGTCTTGTGAGCCGAGTCACAGCAGAGGTCCGCGCCCAGCTGGATGGGGTGGCGGCTGCCCTCCTTCAAAAAGTGGAGATAGGCGCCGTGAGCGTTGTCCACCAGAAGGGGCAGGCCGTGGGCGTGGCATACCGCCGACAGCCCCGCGATGTCCTGCACGAAGCCCAGATAGTCCGGGCTGGTGAGGTAGACGCCGAAGGGCGTGCGGCCCTCGGCGGCCAGCTCGTCCAGCGCAGAAGAGAGCGCCTCCGGCTCCACAGGGCAGGTGCAGAGCGCCCCGGCGGCATCCGGCGCAGGCCAGAGCCACTGGATGTCGAAGTCCAGCAGAGCTGCCGCGTAAAGCAGGGCTTTGTGGGCGTTCCGCGCCGCCAGCAGGACAGGCCGGCCTGCCTTTGTGGGCCGCATTTGGAGCGCAAGGTGGAGCATGGCCCGGATGCACTGGCTGCTGCCCTCGGTGCTGTAATAGGTGCGGGCGGTGCCGAAGAGCTGCGTGGCGTTGGCCTCGCTCTGAGCGATGATGCCCTCGGCTTCGTACAGCTCGTCTGCGCCCGCAATTTCGGTGATGTCCAGCTCTTCACAGCCCAGCGGGCCGCGGCCCTTGTGGCCCGGCATATGCATCCGGGTGGTGCGCTGCCGGGCGTAGCGACGGACAAAATCGACGACAGGAGTGTTCATGGCTTTATTCGCAGGCTTCGCCGTCTGCGCAGGCGTTGCAGGTGCCGCCCAGCTCGATGGGAACTTCGATGCCCTGAGCTGCCAGCTCCTGGTTCTCAGCAACTTTTATCATGATGGCGCACTCGACACGCTTCTTGAACAGCTCACAGCCGTACTCGTAGACGCCGGTGATGCTGCCGGTGGCGTGGTAGGCATTGGCTGCACAGCCGCCGGAGCAGTAGAGCTTGGCCCAGCAGTCCTTGCACTCGGGGCGGGCGTAGGCGTTGCAGTGCTTGAACTCATCCCGCACGGCGGTGTTGGTGACGCCCTTCCAGATGTCGCCCATCAGGTACTTGGGGTCGCCCACGAACTGGTGGCAGG
>OGDP01002121.1_pt1 | contig 10714 bp, 9 predicted proteins | sample 1570441 | NCBI WGS metagenome assembly OGDP01 (sample SAMEA2581961, study PRJEB24529) | metagenome | biome: Human gut stool | place: China | collected 2011
GCCTGACGGGTGATCTGGAGGCGAAGATCGTCTTTGAGCCGGAATTTTCCAATCCTGAGGCCATCCGGGGAATCGAAGAGTTCTCCCATCTCTGGCTGATCTGGGAGTTTTCGGAGAACGTCAGAAAGCCGGGAAACTGGTCAGCGACGGTGCGTCCGCCGAGACTCGGGGGAAACATGAGAGTCGGTGTGTTTGCCACGAGATCCCCGTTCCGTCCGAATCCCCTGGGACTTTCCGTCGTGAAGCTTAAAAGAGTGGAATACCTGGAAAACGGCGCTCCGGTCTTAGTTGTCACGGGGGCGGACATGATGGATGGGACGCCTGTCTTTGACATCAAGCCCTACGTCCCCTTTGCGGACAGCCACCCGGAAGCGAAGGGCGGCTTCACGGACCAGACGAAAGAGTACGGGCTTGCGGTGGAGATCCCGGAAAAACTTCTGGAGTTCCTGCCGGAAGAAAAGCGGGATCCGCTCCGTGCAGTTCTGGCCCAGGATCCCCGCCCGTCCTACCAGGAGGATCCGGACCGGGTTTATGGCATGGAATTTGCCGGATATGAGGTGAAGTTTACCGTGTCGGAGAAGGTTCTCCATGTGAAAAGTGTGGAGAAATGTACTGTTTGAGCAGTGCAGAAAAATGATTTAGAAGAAAAAGTTATGGACAATGATCGTGATGACGATCTTTGTTGTCGCCATCGGTTCCCCTGGAATCGCAGGTATCCCTGGAACAGCGACCATGGCTGCTTCCGTCGGACTTTCCGGTGTCGGCATGGGCGCCCAGTTCGGTATGGTCAGTCCGATCTTAGCCATAGACCCGATCATCGACATACCGAGAACCATGATCAACGTCACCGGTTCCCTGACGAATGCACTTGTTGTAGATAAGATGATGGGAAATCTGAATCTGGATGACTACAATGATATGAGTTTAAATACTCTGGACAGCAAAGCAAACAAGGAAAGCGCAGAGAAATAAAATAGCTGCAAAGAAGCGTAAATTCCCCGTGTGTATCTGTAAGGCAGGTATGCGCGGGGGATTTTTTGCGGAAAAACAGTGATGATTTCCGTAAAATGGGCATTCAAGTATGAATTTAACATACAAAAATGTTAAATTCATAACTATATCCGCTAAAAATTCGAAAAAACTGGACAGGCTCATATTTTCCTGTATAATAAATACTCGTGGTCTTTTTTCGGGACCAGACAGTTACTTTTACACACAGGTAAGAAAAAGGAGAATATTGAGTATGGAAAAAATACGTCCAATGTTGTTCACAACATTGAAGAAGTATTCCGGTGCCCAGCTGATGTCTGATGTGGTAGCAGGTATCATCGTAGCCATCATTGCCCTTCCGTTGTCCATCGCGCTGGCACTGGCGTCCGGCGTAGGTCCGGAGCAGGGAATCTACACGGCCATCGCGGCAGGCTTCGTGATCTCATTCTTAGGCGGAAGCCAGGTGCAGATCGCGGGCCCGACAGCGGCGTTCGCGACGATCGTAGCCGGCATCGTTGCAAGAAGCGGCGTGGAAGGTCTGGCAGTCGCTACGATCCTGGCAGGTATCATCCTCGTTATCATGGGATTCTGCCAGCTTGGTTCCTTAATTAAGTTTATCCCGTTTACGATCACGACCGGATTTACCTCCGGTATCGCGGTGACCATCGTGATCGGACAGTTAAAGGATTTCTTCGGTGTCACATATCCGGCAGGTATGGAGACCATCGAGACCATGCAGAAGTTAAAAGCTTTTGCCGCAGGTTTCGGAACCATGAATGTTCATGCGTTGATCGTAGGTCTTGTCTGCCTGGCGATCCTCATCGTAATGCCGAAGATCACGGAGAAGATCCCGGGATCGCTGGTAGCGGTTATTGCAGGTATTTTAATGGTAAAATTCCTGCCGCTGCATGTGAATACGATCGGCGACCTTTACACGGTCAGCAACAAGCTTCCGGCGTTCCGTCTGCCGGTGTTTAGCTACGATGTGATTCAGGGTTCCCTGTCGGATGCGTTTACGATTGCAGTTCTGGCGGCGATTGAGTCTCTGCTTTCCTGCGTGGTAGCGGACGGCATGATCGGCGGAAAACACCGCTCCAACACAGAGCTTGTGGCCCAGGGTGCAGGAAACATCGTTTCTGCTTTATTTGGCGGAATCCCGGCAACCGGTGCGATCGCACGTACAGCGGCAAACATCAAGAACGGCGGACGCACTCCGGTAGCCGGAATGGTCCACGCAGGTGTTCTTCTTCTGATCCTTGTGATCCTGATGCCTTACGCAAGCTGGATCCCGATGCCGACCATCGCGGCGATCCTCTTCATGGTTGCATACAACATGTGCCAGTGGAGAACCTTTGCAAGACTCGCAAAGACGGCACCGAAGAGCGATATCGCAGTTCTTGTGATCACATTCTTCTTAACGGTAGTCTTCGACCTTGTCGTAGCCATCGAGGTGGGCATGGTGCTTTCCTGTCTGCTGTTCATGAAGCGTATGAGCGACGAGATGGGAGTCAGAAGCTGGCTTCACGTGGAAGAAGTCGAGGAGCAGCAGCGTGAAGCGGAGGAAGTTTCTAGGGGAGCGAAGAAGACGATGTCCGTGGAAGAGGCACAGCTTAAGGCAGCAGCCGAGGAGATCAACCCGGCAGAGCTTCGTCAGATCCCGATGGAGCTTGCAGTCTATGAGCTCACAGGACCGTTATTCTTCGGCGCGGCTGACCGCATCAATCAGATCACAGTGGGGGAAGGCACAAGATGCCTGATCCTCCGTATGCGTGCGGTTCCGGCAGCCGACAGCACAGCGATGAACTCCATGACAGCCCTCTACGAGCGCTGCAAAAAGAACGGAGTCACCCTGATCCTGTCCCATGTCAACGAGCAGCCGATGCGCGCGATGGAGAAAGCCGGATTCGTGGATCTCGTGGGAAGAGAAAATTTCTGCAGGAATATTGAGGAAGCACTTGACCATGCGGACAAGGTGCTTGAGAAGTAAATAAAACGCGGAGACAGATTTTCTGCGCAAGGCTGAAAAGAGCTGTGTGACTATATGGGGGTCAGCAGCTCTTTTTAGCGTTTGTAGGGAAGACCAGACTGCAAAAATTAAATGATATTTTTGAAAAAGTCTGTTAAGACGACGCAAAATACGAAAAATACATACAAAAGTTACAAAAATCCTGACGAAATATATTGTATCTGTTATTTGCAAAATTTGCGTTAAGGAGGGAAAATAAGCGATTAAGGAGCGGCTAAAAAGCAGGCTAAAAGGTAGCAGGGATAAAATTTCTGTGATATATATGTTCCGACTTAAAAACAGGAGAGGAATTTCATCTTGTCAGATTAAAAACATCCCGAAAAGAGAAATTTCGCAAAGATTCTTTGCAGGAAACAAAAGCGGGGTGGATGTAAAAGAAAAATTTGGGAGGTATATATCATGGCTAATTTATTTTCGATCCTTTTCATCATCCTTGTTGCAATCGTAGGCGGTATCCCGACCATCGTGATCACGGGGTATATTCCGGTCATGATCGCACAGAAGATCTACAGGAAAGTGAAATATGGATATTCTTTGTATCGTTAAAATATGATAAAGCGCAGGAGCACAGTCAACAGCGGGCAAATGGGCATGTTGATTCAGAATGCGCAGGAGCAGCAAGATCGGTTATATTTCATGCAGCAAATAGAGTATAACCAAAATGGGTGATTTTCCGGAAAATTATCTGCAATCTTAACACGAATTTAGCAGAAATTATGTTATAATAGTCCAAAAGAAAAACAGCCGGCGTTGAAGGTGCCAGTTGTTTTTTGTGGATCATTATAAGAAACCGGAGGTTCCCTATGAGCACAAAAGTCAGATCAGTGTTAAAGAACAGCGGGATCGCGTTCGGGATCCTGGGAATCGCGACGGCATTTTGTTTTCTTGTCCAGAGGATCTCAGAATCAGACACGCACGTCCCGCTGTTGTTCGTTTTGGCGGTGCTGTTTGTGTCCCGCTTTACGGATGGATATGTTTATGGAATCGTCGCATCGATCATCGCTGTTTTCGGTGTGAACTACGTTTTTACGTTCCCATATTTCAAACTGAACTTTGCGATCACGGGATACCCGCTGACCTTCGTCGCCATGCTGGCCGTGGCCTGCAGCGTCAGCGCCCTGACGACCCAGATCAAGAAACAGGAACAGATGCGGCTGGAGGTTGAGCGGGAGAAGATGCGGGCAAACCTCCTGCGGGCGGTGTCCCACGATATCCGCACCCCGTTGACGTCGATCGTCGGCTCCGCGTCCGGGATCATCGACAACTATGACGCACTCTCTAAGGAAAATATCCTGGAACTCCTTGAGGACATGAAATCCGAGGGTCAGTGGCTCGTCCGGATGGTGGAAAACCTTCTTTCCATCACGAGGATCGGGGATGGAACCGCCAGAATCAATAAGGAAGATGAACTGGTGGAGGACGTGATCAGCGGAGCGATTACGAAATTCAGAAAACGATTCCCGGATATCGAGGTAGTCCCGAAAGTGCCTGAGGATGTCCTGCTTGTTCCTATGGACGCGATCCTGATCGAGCAGGTGATCGTAAACCTCCTGGAAAACTGCGTGCTCCACGCGGACGGCATGACAAAGATCTGGTTGATCGTGACGGAGGACGGGGACCAGGTGAAATTCTCCGTTGAGGATGACGGTGCCGGGATCAAGGAGTCCGTTCTTCCGAGAATGTTCGACGGAAGTTTCGAGTCGGAGGACGGAAAAGAGAGTGATTCCAAGCGAAATATGGGAATCGGACTTTCGGTATGCATGACCATCGTAAGAGCCCACGACGGAATCATGAAAGCAGAAAACAGAAAAGAAGGCGGTGCCAGAGTGATGTTCTGGCTGCCGAAAGGAGTGGACACGGAATATGGAGATTAAAGACAGAGTGCTGGTCGTGGAAGACGACAAGAGGATCAGCAATTTCATCAAGACAGTGCTGGAAGCGAACAATTACGATGTGATCGTTGCGCAGACGGGAGCGGAGGCATACAGCATGGTGACCTCCCAGTGTCCGGACGTGGTGATCCTGGATCTCGGTCTTCCGGATATGGACGGCATGAAGATCCTGCAGGGCGTGCGGGAATGGTCCGCGATGCCGGTGATCGTTGTGTCGGCGAGAACCCATGAGAGGGATAAGGTGGAGGCACTGGATCTCGGAGCCGACGATTACATCACGAAACCTTTCGGAACATCCGAGCTTCTCGCGAGGATCCGCACTGCGATCCGCCACACAAGGTCTGGGATCCCGAATCAGCCGGGCGGACAGACGGGAGTTTTTAAATCCGGCGGATTGACCATCGATTATGACAAGCACCGCGTGTTTATCGACGGTGTGGACGCGGGGCTGACCCAGAACGAGTATAAGATCGTGAGTCTTCTTGGAAAGTATGCCGGGAAAGTCATGACTTATGACTATATTATCAAAGAAATCTGGGGACCGAACATGAAAAATGATAACCGGATCCTGCGTGTGAATATGGCGAATATCCGGAGAAAGATCGAGAAGAATCCGGCGGAGCCGCAGTATATTTTTACAGAGGTCGGTGTCGGATACCGGATCGTGGAGCCGGATTAGGACGGGATGCCGCGTCGCAGCGGAAATGGAATAAGATATGGTAAAACACCTGCTGTGCCCTCTATAGATTTAGAGGGCAGCAGGTGCTTTTGGTATGTGTGAAAATGTCAGCTTTCGCTGTATGAAGCGGGTGAACGCTGCAGACCAGGGGATTTCAAACCTGCTGAAATGATTGTGTGGCGGCAGTCTTCTGTACAAGTTCCTCCAGTGTCCCGAATCGGTATCCCATCTCCTCCCATTTCGTCAGCAGCTCATCGAGGATCTCCGCGTTTGTGGACGAAGTACTGTGCAGAAGCACGATGGCACCGGGATGGATGCGGCCGAGAAGCTTTTTGAATGCTTCTTCCTTTGCCGGCTGCTTATCCTGATACCAGTCCACATAGGCGAGACTCCAGAAGAAGGTCTGATAGCCGAGATCCTTTGCCATCTGAAGATTCACTTTGCTGTATTTTCCCTGGGGCGGCCGGTAGTATTTCCGCATGGTCTCCCCTGTGATCTCTGTGTAGAGTGCTTCGAGGCTTGAGAGCTCTTTTGCGAAACTTTCCCGGTCGCTGATCTTCGACATGTCCGGGTGGTGATATGTATGGTTTGCGACAATATGTCCCTCGGAGATCATGCGCTTTACGAGGTCCGGGCTGGTCTCCAGGTAGTTCCCGACAACGAAAAACGCGGCGGGAACCTGATGCTTTTTCAGGGCATCCAGGATCATGGGGGTATTGCCGTTCTCGTATCCGGCGTCGAAGGTCAGGTAGATGACCTTTTCGCCGGAAAGATCAGCGTACCAGGCATTGTACTGCTTTAATTCATCCGCCGTTGCGTTTGCCACAGGCGGTTTTCCCTCCTGCTGGAACGAGAGCCCCCAGTTTCCGTCAGCGGAGGCCGGGACTGCCGGAATAACGGTGGCGGCGAAAGCGCCGAGGACGTAGGAGAGGGGGAGGAGGATGAGAGCCAGGAGAAACGTTCCGAGACGGCGTGGGCTCTGAATGCGGGAGCGGCAGAGCGGAAGATGGATATGTTCCCGCAGAAAAGAGAAGGAAGAAAAAATCATAGTGATAACCTGTTTTTTACAGTATATGCGTCCTCAGATATTTGTATTCCACCGCAAAATGTGGTAAGATGTGTTGGTGTGCGTATTGGGTGCCGGTTTGCGGCAGCACAATACGGCGGAATGAAAGGAGAGAGGCAATTGAAGATCAGGATCCGGAGGATTCTTTTTCCAATTCTGTTCTGCCTGGCGGTGGCGTGTCTCATCGAACTTCCGCTTGCGCAGACGATGCTGTTCGGGGACGATGTGATCCTGTGGGATACACTGTTCCGGGCGATCGTGGCGGTTCCGATGCTGGTACATCTTTATAGAGAGGATTCGGTGTTCCGGGGAAAAGAACACTGGAACGGAAAAATCGCGGCAGCAGTATTTTTTGGCGGCGCAGGAATATCCCTGGCATTCGGCTTTGCGGTGAAAACACTTCAGATCCCTGGCGCGGTGTTGGCGGATGAGAGCCTGTTTACGGGAAATCTCTGGCTGGAGGCTGTGGTGCTTCTGGCGGCATCCCCTGTTCTGGAGGAATACTTTTTCCGCGGCGTTCTCTATGGAAGGTGCAAGGAACTTGTGTCCGCCCCGGCAGCAGCATTTATGACTGCGGCATTTTTCAGTGTGTTCCACTGGGATCTTGTGCAGGGAATCTACAGCTTCTTTATGGGGCTGATCCTGGCATATCTTATGGAAAAGACGAACACGGTGAAGGCACCGGTGGTGTTCCATTTCGCGGCGAATCTGGCGGCACTTGTTCTGGCGGTTCTCTAGCCTGATGGAAAAAATGTGCTTATATTTCCGTATCAGAATCGATCGGTTCCAGTGGTTTTGATGCCGCAAAGATGGCGAAAAAGGCGGCAGATTGCCGTAAAATCGTAAGGGAATTGTAATTGAATCATCAAAATACAGATGATAAAATAGTTTAGGCAAAAAGAAAGGCGGGAAAACGATATGAAAAAAAGAACCTTATTCCGCAGCGGTGCGGCGTTTCTTATGGGACTGCTGATGACCGCGGCGGTGGGATGCTTCACGAGCTTTGCTTATGACAGTGCATGGCTGAAGGCTTGTTCGGTAGAGAACGGAAACAGCATTTCCGTCACAGGAACAGCCACGGCCGGCGCTTTAAATGAGGGGGAAACTCCGGATGATGGCTATTATTATCTGTTCGAGCTTCACCCATATGAGTCTGAGATAGGCTCCAGAACGGACTACATCGCATGGAGCAACAAATCCGACAAGTTAAAATTCACCTTAAAATACAGCGGTGATTCCACGGATACGATGCTCTATTCCAGATTCGTGGTTGCGTTAAAGACCGGCAGCACCTACACCCCGATCAGCAATGCGATCTATGTGACGAACCCGGGCGATGTGGCAAAATATCGCGAGGATTACCCGGAGCCGATGAGCAAAAAAGGACTTCTGATCCAGCTCGATATGCTCGGCGACGCGCTGAACCTGGGTGTAAAGCACACGACGGTCAATATCCCGTATCACCAGCTTGTGGGCGGTAATTTAAAATACAAATACAACGGAAAGACCTACAACTTCAACGGTGATCTCATCAAGGATTATGATAAGATGATCAGTGCGTTCTCCGCGAAAGGAATCGTTGTGACGGCGATCCTTTTAAACGGCTGGAACGACAACTACCCGGAGCTTCACGAAGCCGGGCTTGCGAAGAGAAAGGAAGCTTTCTACTATGGTTTTAATGTCTCCACGGAGCAGGGATATGAGACGACCCGCGCGCTGCTCTCCTTTATGGCAGAGCGCTATTCCGGTGCCCACAATGACTATGGCCGTGTCAGCAACTGGATCGTCGGAAATGAGATCAACAACAACTTAAACTGGAACTACACCGGTCCGATGGACATTGATTCCTATACAAAGCTCTACTCAAAGGTATTCCGTGTGGCCTACACGGCGATCAAGAGCCAGAGCCGGAACGCGCGGGTCTTCTTCTCCACGGACTATGAGTGGAAGCGCGCAAACTCCAACCTGATGTATGGCGCAAAGGACTTTATTGACCGCTTCAACGCCGATATCCGTGACGAGGGGAATATCGAATGGGGACTTGCCTACCACCCGTACCCGCATCCGATGACGGAGCCGGAGTTCTGGGATGATGATCAGACGGGAGCTGTCAATAATACCGAAGATTCACCGGTCGTAAACTTCAAAAACCTCAACGTCCTGACGGATTACTTCCAGAAGGACATCATGCGCGATGCAGGCGGAAATGTCCGTCATATCATTCTCTCTGAGGAGGGCTTTACATCAAAGAGCGCGACCCGGGGAGATGTCTATGATATCCAGGCGGCGGCATTTGCCTACGCGTACTATCTTGTGGACAACAACCCGTATATCGACGCGTTTATCTTAAACCGTCAGGTCGATGCGGTGATCGAGGTAGAGCAGTCCTGCTCGTTTGGTCTCTGGACAGTTGACATGTCAAGCCCGAACAGGGTCATCGCCGTTATGCCGAAGAATATTTACAACGTATTCAAATATATTGATACAAATAAATCTCTGAAGTATACGGAATTTGCGAAGAAGATCATCGGAATCAACAAGTGGAGCGATGTGATCCCGGGATTTAAGCTGCAGGAATAATTCAAAAAATAAAGCTGGTATTTTGATTCGGCAGGATACTTTCGGATATGTGTTCTGCCGGATCTTTTTTGCTTACAAATACCAGTTTTACTGGATTTTATTGACAAAATCCTGACGAGGGCTTATAATGCGCTATGACGATTATTTAGTACGACAACTCAGGAAATGACAGGAAAACAGTTTTGTGTGTCAACATTTTTCAGGAGGATATCATTATGGCAAAGAAGAATCCAATCGCAGCCGCAGCAAAGAAAATGGCTGCAGCACCGGTTAGCAATAGCACTGTAGAAGTAAAGGCAGCAGAGACAAAGACAGTAAAGGCAGAAGCAAAGGCAGAGGCTCCGAAGGCAGAAGCTAAGAAAGCAGAAGAGCCGAAGAAAGAGACAGCAAAGAAAGCTCCGGCAAAGAGAACAACAGCAAAGGACATCAAGACATCCGTAGTTGTACAGTTCGCTGGCAAGGAAGTTACAGAGAAAGACCTCATTGCAGCTGTTAAGAAAGCCTACACAAAGAAAGGCAACAAAGTCGGCGATATCAAGACCATCGAGATCTATGTAAAGCCGGAAGAGAGCGCTGCTTACTATGTAGTAAACGGTATCGGCGCAGACGATTACAAGATCGAGCTGTAAGTTGAGATGATAGTTTAGCTATGTCCGGATGGACATATGGATGGGCAAATGTGTTTAGACACAGTCTTGCAGATGGACATATCCTGGATGTGCCGCCTGCAAAAGAACAGAAACTGTAACTGTTCAGTAGGTCTGCGCACTTGCTGCGCTGACCGTAAGAAAACATAGGCTGGAGGGCAAAAATCCCATCAGCGAAGCTGATCTGGAATGGATTTTTGCGTGTAACTATGAAGGTACTGAATAGTTACCAGAAACTAGGATTTTAGGACTTGAGCGCCCGCTGGGATCATCCCCGGCGGGCGTTTTTGAGATCAGGAGATTATGGAAAAAGAAACGAAGAGAGAGCTGCCGGAAGCGTTCGTGGAGAAGATGGAAAAGCTTCTCGGCAGTGATGCGGAAGCATTTTTTAAGAGCTATGACGCGGAGCGGAAATTCGGACTGCGGGTCAACCCATTAAAGCAGAAGAGCGGGGAGATGCCGGAGGAAGGAGAACCCCTCGGAGATTACCTGAAGGGACTCGCAAAAGTTCCCTGGGCAGAAGAGGGATTTTACTACGAGGCAGACATGCGCCCGGGACGCCATCCGTTCCACGAGGCGGGGGCATACTATATCCAGGAACCAAGCGCCATGTCTGTGGCAGAAGCACTGTCTCCAAAGCCCGGAGAGCAGATCCTGGACCTCTGCGCGGCACCGGGAGGTAAATCTACCCATCTTGCCGGAAAAATGGGCGGACATGGGCTTTTAGTCTGCAACGAGATCCATCCTGCCCGCGCGAAGATCCTGTCCCAGAATATTGAGCGCCTTGGCGTGAAAAATGCTGTGGTGACGAATATGGATCCGTTCCGGCTTGCC
>OGDP01002122.1_pt1 | contig 10714 bp, 9 predicted proteins | sample 1570441 | NCBI WGS metagenome assembly OGDP01 (sample SAMEA2581961, study PRJEB24529) | metagenome | biome: Human gut stool | place: China | collected 2011
AGATGCAATGACGCTGTTCCTGCTGATAATGCAACTGCGTATTTGCAGCCGATATATTCACATGCCATTCTTTCTACTTCATTGATGTTCTTACCAACTGTGGACATCCAGTTTGTTTCATACGCTTCTTTCACATATTCAATTTCCGGGCCATGCATGGTTGGGCTGCTCAACCATACTTTAGACTCAAATTTTTCAAATTTATTATTTTCTTTAAACATGACTTTCTACCTCTTTTCGCCCAATCTCATTTTTTCAGAATGTATTAACTTGTTATTAAGCAATCTCTTTATTTACGTCTTCCGGTCTTTTAAATGTTGGAACAACACTCCGGAGAGCTTCTTTTGCAATTAGATCATCGCCTGTATCACACGCATCTCTAAGTACATCAATCTTTTTATAGATTTCTTCTTTACTCAGTGCATTATCTCTTTCAATGAAAATCATACTGTTGTCTGTTTTATCAAGTTCTTCTGTCTTAACTAACAGCTCCTCATATAACTTCTCTCCTGGTCTTAATCCAGTTTCAACAATTTCAATTCCCTGGACACCAGATAAACGGATCATGTTTTCTGCCAGATCCATAATCTTAACCGGCTGTCCCATATCCAGAACAAAGAGTTCTCCGTTCTTTGCCATCGCACCGCTCTGTAATACAAGCTGTGATGCCTCTGGGATTGTCATAAAGTAACGAATGATATCTGGATGTGTAACTGTTACCGGACCACCATTGGCAATCTGCTTCTTGAACAACGGAACGACACTTCCGTTACTTCCAAGAACATTTCCAAATCTTACAGCAACGTATTCTGTATCGTATAAGCTGTTCATGTATTGAATGACCATATCAGAGATCCGCTTGGAAGCGCCCATGATATTTGTCGGTCTTACTGCCTTATCCGTGGAGATCAGTACCATTCTCTTTACGCCGCTCATTCCTGCTTCTTTGGCTATGTTAAATGTGCCAAATACATTGTTCTTGATCGCATCATGCGGGCTGTCCTCCATCAATGGCACATGCTTATGTGCTGCTGCATGAAATACGATATCAGGCTTATGATCTTCGAAAATATTGTGTATTCGCAGATGGTTCTGGACAGATACGATCAATACTTTCAGATCTAGTTCTGGATGTGTTCTCTTTAATTCCATCTGGATCTCGTAGGCGTTGTTCTCATAATTATCAATGATCACTAACTTCTTCGGCTGATATCTTGCGATCTGTCTGCAGATCTCACTTCCGATCGATCCGCCTCCCCCTGTGACAAATACGACTCTGTCTTTGACATAGCTCATGATTGATGGAAGATTGGCTTTCACTGGTTCTCTTCCAAGCAGATCCTCAATCTCTACTTCTCTTAGAGCAGATACCGTAACTTCACTGTTAATCAACTGATATAAGCCCGGAAGAATACTCAGACGACATCCTGTCTGCTTGCAGATCTCAAGGATATCCTTGCGGTCCTTGGGTTCTATTGTCGGAATTGCCAAAATGATCTCTTCAACATCAAATTTAACTGCATTGCGCAGGATCGTATTACGATTGCCAACCACTGGTATCCCAGATAAATATGTTCCTTTCTTCGCTGGATCATCATCTATGATGCAACGGATCGTTTTAGTCACATATGTACTCTTTTTGATCTCATTTAAAATGATGCTTCCTGCTTCTCCTGCTCCGATCAACATTACCGGAACTTTCTTCTTGCCAATGTCATTCACTTTGAGTGGTTCACTTCCCTGAATCAATCGGACAAGTAATCGGATAAAAAACATTCCCAACAGCAGATATACCAAATACAAGAAATAGTAACTTCTTGGTATCTCCCATTGTAACATATAAATTCCGATCAACTGGAAAGCTGCTGCGATCACAGCTGCTTTAACGACATTAATAAAATCGGAGATTCCTGCATACTTCCATTGCGTTGAATACAATCGATATGCCATAAAGATCACAATACTGCAAAAGAGATTCAACGGCATGTATTTTGCAGCATTTTTCAAAAAAATCGGTGCGATCTGTGATGGATAGAATTCAAATCGCGTTAATAATGCAAGATATGATGCTATGATCATCATTATGATATCTGAAATCCCAAGTATCATATTCCATTTCTTTCTTTGGATGATTGTTTTTAATTTCTTCATATACTTTCCCCTAACATATGCTCTCACATATTTGTTTTAAATCTATTATACCATTCCTTTTCTTAATTTCCTATATCTACTCCTGCTCATTTCCTGCTTTTTGGTAATTTTTTCTTAAAATACAGCAAAAAGAGATGGAAAAATCTATGTTGTTTTGATCTTTCCATCTCTTTTTATGTTAAAATTTTATCTTTTTATACGTTGATCTCAGCTGTTAATCCAAGTACTTCTTTATTCTCTTCCAGAATTGGATTGATCACTTCATTCACAAATTCTTCTGTCTGCTGTGGTGCACGTCCTACGAAGTTCTCTGGTTTCATGATCGCCTGTAACTGTTCCATGTTCATACCAAATGCTGGGTCTGCTGCGATTCTTTCTAACAGATCGTTTGCTTTTCCTTCTTCTTTGACAACTTTTCCTGCTGCCATAGAATGTACACGGATCTTCTCATGAAGTTCCTGTCTGTCTCCACCAGCTTTTACTGCATCCATCATGATATTCTCTGTTGCCATGAATGGAAGTTCGCTTCTTAAGCGGCTTTCGATAACCTTAGGATATACAACTAATCCGTCTACAACGTTTAAGTAAAGGTCTAAGATACCATCGATCGCTAAGAATCCTTCTGGTACAGATAAACGTTTGTTGGCTGAGTCATCTAATGTTCTTTCAAACCACTGTGTAGATGCTACTAATGCTGGGTTCATGGCATCTGACATTACGTAGTTTGCTAAGGAAGCGATTCTTTCACTTCTCATTGGGTTTCTCTTATATGCCATTGCAGATGATCCGATCTGGTTCTTCTCAAATGGTTCTTCTACTTCTTTTAAGTGCTGAAGAAGTCTGATGTCGTTTGAGAACTTATGAGCAGACTGTGCGATTTGGCTTAATACATTGATCACACGGGAATCAACTTTTCTAGAGTATGTCTGTCCAGATACTGGCTGGCATTTGTCAAATCCCATCTTCTTGGCGATCATTCCATCGATCTTCTTGATCGTTTCGTGGTTTCCTTCGAATAACTCTAAGAAACTTGCCTGTGTTCCTGTTGTTCCTTTTGATCCTAATAATCTCATGTTAGCGATCACGTGATCAAGATCTTCTAGATCATATACGAGATCCATCAGCCAAAGGCTTGCTCTCTTACCTACTGTTGTAGGCTGTGCTGGCTGAAAATGTGTAAATCCAAGTGTTGGAAGATCTTTGTATTTCATTGCGAATTTGGATAATTCGTTGATCACATTTAATAATTTTACTCTGACAAGCTTTAATGCTTCTGTCATGATGATGATGTCTGTATTATCACCAACATAGCAGGATGTTGCTCCTAAATGGATGATTCCTTTTGCCTTTGGACATTGTACTCCGTATGCATATACATGAGACATAACATCATGACGGACTAATTTTTCACGTTCTTTTGCTACATCGTAGTTGATGTCTTCTGCATGTGCTTTTAATTCGTCGATCTGTTCCTGTGTAATATCAAGTCCTAATTCTTTCTCTGTCTCAGCAAGTGCGATCCATAACTTTCTCCATGTCTTAAACTTCTTGTCTGGAGAAAAGATGTACTGCATCTCTTTGCTTGCATAACGTTCTGATAATGGGCTCTGGTAACGGTCGTTCATAAAAATCTCCTTATCCTTATCTTTCAAAATTTCCACGAATATCTCTTGTTGGCGGTTTCATTGGATACTCACCTGTGAAACATCCTTTACAGATCGGTAATCCCTGTACCATCTGTGAAAGTCTCTCTTCTCCTAAGTATCCTAAACTATCTGCTCCGATCACTTCACAGATCTCGTTGATCGATCTGTTATATGCGATCAGCTGTTCTCTCTCTGGAATATCAGTTCCAAAGTAGCATGGCCACAGGAATGGTGGGGAACTGATCCTTACGTGAACTTCTGTCGCTCCTGCATCGCGTAACATCTTCACAATGCGGTCACTTGTTGTTCCTCGTACAATGGAATCATCGATCATGATGACTCTCTTTCCTTTGACTGCTTCTTTTAAAACATTTAACTTGATCTGCACGCTTGATTCACGGCTGCTCTGTCCTGGTTTGATGAAAGTTCTTCCAACATAACCGTTCTTGACAAATGCGGTTCCATATGGGATTCCTGATTCTAAGGAATATCCAAGGGCTGCTGCATTTCCTGATTCTGGTACTCCGACAACCAAGTCTGCTTCTACTGGTGAATCCTGTGCGAGGTATCTTCCTGCCTGAATTCTTGAGTGGTATACCCCAACTCCGTCAATCTCACTGTCTGGTCTCGCAAAATAAATGTATTCAAAGATACATCTTGCTGTTTTTTCCTTTGGAAGGCATAAATCACAGTCTGACTGAATTCCATCCTTTGTGATCGTTACGATCTCTCCTGGATTCACGTCACGGATAAATTCTGCTCCGATCGTATCTAATGCACAGCTTTCAGATGCTAATACATAAGCATTATCTCTCTTACCGATACATAATGGCTTAAATCCATATGGATCTCTTGCCCCGATCAGTTTCCTTGGTGACATAACGATCAGGGAATACGCACCTTTGATCTTCTGCATTGCTCTGGCTACTGCCTTCTCAATTGATGATGTATTCACGCGTTCTCTTGCGATATGATATGCGATAACTTCAGAATCGATCGTTGTCTGGAAAATAGCTCCTGTCTTTTCTAATTCTTCGCGAAGTTCTATTGCATTGATCAGATTACCATTATGTGCAAGTCCTAAAGTACCTTTTACATAATTTAAAACCAGTGGCTGGGCATTCTCAGGAACACTCTCTCCTGCTGTTGAATACCTTACATGCCCCACACCGATATCTCCCTTTAATGCCTGAAGGGAATCTGGTGTAAACACTTCATTACATAATCCCATACCTTTTCGAGATGTGACATTACGTTTTGGACCATTCGTATCAGAAACTGCAATTCCGCAGCTTTCCTGACCTCGATGCTGAAGTGCAAACAATCCATAATAGATCGTTGACGCTACATCATTGCCATCGAAATCGTAGATACCGAAAACTCCACATTCTTCTCCCAACTTATCAAAGTTCTCTCTGCTCATCGTGATCTTTTGACCTTTCTGTTATACAATCTTTAGTTTCGTTTGTAAAATACACATTTTTGATAGTAACATATTCATTTTAAATCTGCAAGCATCCCTGTTATTGATTCTCTTTTAATAATGTAGTATCTGGAGGGATCTCTCCTCGCTTAAGCTTTGTATATATGATCCTTCTTACAGATTTATCTATTCTTGATTCTTTGATCTTGCCACTTTTTAGTGCCTTCTCAATTGCCTTGTATGCTTCTTTATAGTTATCCGGCATCACGATCAGGTCAACTCCTGCCTGAATTGCTTTCACTGCTGCTTCTCCGGAACTATAGTTATCTGTGATCGCTTTCATGTTCATCGCATCGGTCATGATAACGCCCTTATATTCAAGTTCATCTCTTAGAATATCTGATACAACTCTGCTGCTCAGGCTTGAAGGCTCCTTCTCATCTGTCACATTAGACAGCATCAGATGTGACACCATCACTGCATCAGCTTTTGCCTTGATTCCTGCTTTAAATGGTTTAAAATCTGTATCTCTTAATGCATTGATCGTCTGGTCAGTCTCTGTACTTCCGCGGTGTGTGTCTCCTCCAGTCTGTCCACTTCCTGGAAAATGCTTTAATGTCGCTGAGATCTGTTGTTTCTGCATGTTCTTTACCAGTGTTGTGATAATATTTGCAACTTTCTTTGAATCTGTTCCAAAGCTTCGGTCTCCGATCTCTGTGTTATTCTTATTCGTTAAAACGTCTGCGACTGGTGCCAGATTCATATTAAATCCAAGCTCTTTTAATTCCTTTCCCTGTGTCTTCCCCATCTGTGCGATCTTCTTGTTATTGTAAGTTCTTCCAACTTCCTGTGCAGATGGATATACTGTCATCTTCATCTCAGGGTTGGATGCGACTCTTGAAACCTGTCCACCTTCCTCATCCACTGCCATAAATAATGGGATATAGGAGGCATCTTGGAGCTCATCCGTCATCTTCTTTGTCTGATCAGGTGTATCAATATTCTTCGCAAACATGATCACCCCACCTGCTGGATACTTCTTCAATGTCTTCTTCATCTGACTCGTCACGCTTGTCTGATTCTTGCTTTCTGCCTCATCTAATTGATAAACAGATACCATAAATAGTTGTCCGATCTTATTCTTTAAGGACATCTCCTTTGTGATATCTTTTGCCATTCCCTGCAGGGTTGTCTCATCCAGATCTTCTGTCTTGAGTTTCTTTGTTGTACTCTTCTTCCCGCATCCTGCCGTCATGACAAGCATCAATACAAGGACAAGGCTGATTAAACGTCTCTTCATTCTTTCGTGTCCTTTCCGTGCATGCTTTTTTCTTTTTATTATACCAGAAGCATTTGTTTGTATCAAATGCTGTTACGTCTTATTCTACCTATGCAATAAGAAAAAAAGCCCCTCCAGATCTTAATGTCTGAAGAGACTTTAAAAGCAGATGTCTCCAAATACGCAACCGTTCCATAAGTCACCATGTATCAAAACTTCATGAAAAAAAAGGATTTAAAAACCACTCTCTCAAATGGTCTATTTGCATATTGTCGACACCACTAGTATATACTTTTATATTTATGTTTTCTACCCTTTCAACATAGTTTTTTTCAATTTTTACAATTTTGTCAAAAAACATATGAAATCTATTTGTTTACATCTAAATGTTGTTTAAATTGTATAGTAACCAGGAATTGATCTCCGTCTATTCTTATCGAAAACTCTCCTCCACAATTCTTTGTAAAACTGTCTGCGATGGAAAGTCCTAATCCGTTTCCTTCGCTGGTACGTGATTTTTCCGCTCTGGCAAACCGTTCCATGATCTCTTCTTCTGTAAAATTCATCTCATAGGATGCTGTGTTTATAACTTCTAATTTTATATTTTGATCTGCTTCGGTAATCCTTAGGAAGATCCTGGTTCCTTTGAGGGAGTATTTTAAGGCATTTTCTATGACATTTTGTACCACTCGGTACATGCGGCTACTGTCTCCGATAAATCTTGTGTGTGTAGCTTCGCACTGATATCTGATCGCAAATCCAGATTCTTCTATCTGATCTGCCATATCCCCCAGTGTCTGTTCTACCAGACGTTTCATATCCATTTCTTCCAGATCTACTTTCGCATCTCCACTTGTTGCTTTCGCAAGTTCAAACAGGTCAGAAATGATAGATTTTAAGCGTTCGGTCTTGTTGATCAGGATGGTTACATAATCTCTTGATTCTGCAGATAATGTCTGATCTCTGCTTAAGAGATCGACGTATCCGATGATAGAAGTCAGCGGTGTCTTCAGATCATGTGATACATTTGTGATCAGATCGATCTTCATTCTCTCGCCCTTCATCTGTGTTTCTAATGCTTTTTCCATTCCCTGCCCGATATTGGTCAGTTTCTGACTGTATTCATAATACGCAGATTCTTGTGAAATATCGGTCGTTGCCGTCAGTTCCCCATTGGAAATACGTTCGATCTGATCGACCAGCATGTTTAAATCTCTCTGTTCTTTTGCATATTTGTCTGAATATCTTGAAAAATATCTGATAAGAAAAACAAAGATGACTGCTGCTATAAACAAGAGTGGGGATGGAATATTCATTCCACTCATTCCCATGATGATACAAGCAAGTGTACCGACAGTTAAAATATATCGTAAGACCCTGTACTGTCTGATCCTGTCTCTTGCATGTTTTTGTGCAAATGACATCGCTTCATCTTCCAGCTTTCTTCTTGTCTTTGCCTGACGGCTCCATTTTCGAATATATCCCAGACAAAATGTTGAATCGAGAAGATTCTTCTGGCGAATCCTCCATACCGTAGTCTGAATACATACGGCAAATGCCATGATAAAAAATGGGACTGAGATATAACTCAGCGTCATGATCATCTCGATCGTTGAACCTGTGATCCCGCCCTGTGTATATTCTATCGTATATTCCCAGATTGCAAAGCATAATGCGATCGCCAGTCCAAGCAGCGTAGTTGCTGTCACTAGTATGATCTCCCACCAGAGCCTGTCAAGCCCTCTAAAAAATCTGGTTCGCTTTTCCTGAAGTGCAAATAAGATGCACAGCAGGATCGTTCCGATTACTTCAATGATCGAAACAACGATGATCGTTTTGATTCCCGTCGTGATCTGTTTTGTTGATCCTTTTCGGAAATTTTCAATCTCTGTTAGTGCTTTTTTTGTCAAAGAAATCTCAATGTCTGCATTTTCCAGACGCTGATTCTTCTCATCATTGATCAGAAGCTGTTCCGGGAATATATCCTGCAGCGTATAATTATCCCCATAGAATTCATAGTATTCTGTCTGATCCGCATTGTACTCATCGTATTCGTCATACGGATCCCATCCTTTGAAACTTCCGTCTTTGTTTAGTTTCTCTGTCTTGCCTCTTTCTATATGAAAATGTTCAATCCTGCCCCCAGTATAGTTCGCATTTTCTGTTCCATATGTTGATGTTGTCGTTACCATCTTTTTATCATATGGTTTGACCTTCATCGTTACTTTCACAAATGATTCTTTTTTTATCTTATTCAGTAAACTTTCTGATACATGATTTGCCTGTGTATAATAGACTTTATCACCTTCTTGATCCGCCCATTTATCAAACAGTGACATCTGTGTGTTTTTGATATAGTCTGATTGATCCTGTTCATCCAGACTGAAGCTGTTATCTCCTGTCACTGCCATGTTATGGATCGTATCGAGTCCATATATCCCTGACAGGGTCATAGCGATCATCACAAGTGTGATCAATACTTTGTTAGTCCATTTTCTCGATCTTGTATCCAATTCCCCACACCACCTTTAAATATCTTGGATTTTTTGCATCTATTTCTATTTTCTCGCGGATACGACGGATGTGAACCATAACGGTATTCTCTGTTGCATAGGCTTCTTCGTTCCATACGCGTTCGTAGATCTCATCTGCTGAAAATACTCTGCCCAGATTGTTCATCAGGAGACTTACGATCTTGTATTCGGTTGCAGTCAGTTTCACTGGCTCTCCGTCTACCATCATCCTTTTTCCTTTCATGTCAAGGATCAGTCCGCCATTGATGATCTGTTCCTTATTGCTTTCTGCGGCGTTCATTCCTCCAAACTGCATGTATCTTCGCAGCTGGGATTTCACTCTCGCTACTAGTTCATCTGGGCGGAATGGTTTGCTGATATAGTCGTCGGCTCCCATAGATAGTCCCAGGATCTTATCGCTTTCTTCTGTCTTGGCTGAAAGAATGATGATCGGGATGTTCTTGCTTTCCCTGATCTTCATCGTTGCGGATAGTCCGTCCATCTTCGGCATCATAACGTCTATGATCAGAAGCTGGACTTCTTGTTCCATCAGAATATCCATGGCTTCCAGACCATCATATGCCGTTATGATTTCATAGTCTTCCATTTCCAGACGTTTCTTGATCGCTCCTACGATCTCTTTGTCGTCGTCAACGACCAGAATCTTTGGCTGGTTCATACTTTTCCTCCTCGTATCTTTGATAGTTTTAGTGTATCAGGTGGTTCTTTCGTTTCTATAGATATAATTCTTACGAATTTCTTAATATGACTTCCTTAATTATACTGACACTCCAACGGCTAAAGCACGTTAGGTTCTTATATACGTTCACTTCCAAATATACTCGAAAGCATATAAGACTAATGATTTTCTATAAGACTTTCACTAATAAAGATATCATTATATCCATTAACGTTAGTATATGGCTCGTGTCAAAACCTTTTATATATTCTATTTTAGATTGCTATACTGCTTAAATTTTTTTTACCTTTTAATCTCTCTACTTCTAAATTATGAAGTCGATAGAAATTTTCAAATCGTTCATTACATTTATCAATATTAAAACTCTTCAGATTATCATTAATGTTCATTATCAGAAATGCTGAATACATATCTCTTTGTATTTTAAGACCATCAAAATCATTCCATCTCTGTGACAGAGACTTCTTTTTGTATGTCCCATCAAAATGATTAAACTGACTTGCTCTTGCTTCTGATGTATTTATTTCAATTAGTTTTTTACCATAATATCTCAACTTTATTTGCTAACGACTTTCCAAAACGTTTCTTACGCTTGAATCTGCCTTTATCATTTTTTTCAGTTTTCTTAGCACGCTTTTGAAGTCCTGCGAAATTCATTTTTTCAACATATACTTTATTGCCAAGAGATATAATATAATTAGCTAAACATTCATGTTGATACTTTCTTATATCAGCTTGTTTTCTATACAGCTCTTTTAATTCATTTTGATATTTAATGCAGTGATTCGATTAATTCCATAGAACTTTTTTATTACCATGTTTTTTAATCGTACCATCTTCATTATAATTCTCTGGGTTAGTTGCTCGTCTTGACCTGTCTATTTTTCTAAGAAGTTTTTTCTTTTGATCTTCAATATTTTGTATCCTATCAGCAAGTTCTAATATTTTTACATCAGACTGGCTTGAAATAGCGATAGTTCTTGTTCCGATGTCCCGTCCAAC
>OGDP01002139.1_pt1 | contig 10640 bp, 8 predicted proteins | sample 1570441 | NCBI WGS metagenome assembly OGDP01 (sample SAMEA2581961, study PRJEB24529) | metagenome | biome: Human gut stool | place: China | collected 2011
TCTCACGTTCATCTTCTTTTTTCTCACGACGGCCTTTACCTGCTGGTCGTCCACGACCTTCGGTCATGCTTCGTTCGCTTGCGCGTCCACGACGCTTTTGAGGCGCTTCATCAACAAAATCAGCGGGATCGGCTTCATCAATGACTTGAACGTCAAACTTTTTCTTGATGAGTCGTTCAATGGAGCGCAACAAATAGCGATCTTCGGGTTGCATCAAAGAAACCGCTTCACCATCCATGCCCGCGCGACCCGTGCGACCAATGCGGTGTACATAGTCTTCGGCGTTGTTCGGAAGATCGAAATTAACCACATGAGGCAACTCTTTAATGTCGATCCCACGGGCCACGACGTCGGTGGCAACCAAAATCTGCACTTCACCACTCTTAAATTTGGCCAGTGCCTTGGAGCGCGCCGATTGCGTGCGATCCCCGTGGATGCAATCTACCGTAAAACCGTCTTTTTCCAAGTGTTTGGCCAAACGGGCAGCACCGGATTTAAGTTTCGTGAAAATCAACACTTGGCGCCATTGGTTATCCACAATCAAGTCGCGTAAGAAGTCTCGCTTGTGTTCTTTTTTTACCTGGTAGATTGTTTGAGCGATTTTGCTCACGTCACGATTGGCGGCGATTTCCACCATCACAGGGGCGTCCAAGAGGCGTTCCGCTAAATTGCGAATGTCCTCTGAGAACGTGGCAGAAAAAAGCATGGACTGACGATCTTCGGGGCAATTTTTCAAAATCGCACGAATGTCGGCAATAAAGCCCATGTCAAGCATACGGTCGGCTTCGTCCATCACCAAGAAATGCGTGTCATCAAAAAAGAAGTGACCGTCTTTGGCGTGATCTAAAAGGCGACCGGGCGTGGCAATCACAATGTCCATGCCTTCTTCAAGGTTCTTTAATTGCTTACCGAAACCCACACCCCCGACGATCACGCACATCTTTAATTTCAAATACTTGGCGTAAGAGACGAGTGCCGCTTCAATCTGAGCCGCTAATTCACGCGTGGGCGCCAAAATCAAGGCTTTCGCTTTGTAGCGTTGGGCACGCTTTTTGGATTGAGAGAGTTGCATTAATAGGGGCAAACCAAAGGCCGCCGTTTTGCCGGTACCGGTTTGAGCAATGCCCAAAACGTCTCGTCCGTCTAAAAGCGCCGGAATGGCTTGCTCCTGCACAGGAGTGGGCGTCTCAAACGACAAATCGTTTAAGGCCTTCAAAAGGGGAGCGGTAAGACCGAGTTCTTCAAATTTGGACATTTAGTTTTCCTGTAATTGGATATAGCGGCTTCGTAATTGACCGCAACCGCCTTCAACGTCTTGAGCGGCAGAGTGACGAAGTTTGGCAATGATGTGTGCTTGATGAAGGCTTCTTGCCATCTCAGCGCAACGCTCAATCGAAGGACGTTGGTAGCTATTTTTTTCAACGACGTTAACGGGGATAAAGTTCATCATGGCGTATTTACCGGAGAGCAATTCAATCAAACGATTAACCTCATCCTCACCATCATTTAACCCTTTAATCAACGTCCATTGGTATTGAATGGGATAGCCCGTTTCTCGAGCATATTTTTCTGCTTCTTCTTCACCTTTAATTTCTTTTATTATCTCTTTTTTATTTTCTTTTGTTCCAGCTTCATCTATGTTAGTTACCATACTATCAAAAAGCATATATCCTTCTTTTTCTTCTACTACTACATCTGGCTCTATTCCTTTTCCATGGGTAAAAGCGTTTTGCGCTTTTCTTCGTTTGTCGTGTGAAGCGAAATCGCCAACGCAGGTTTTACTTTTGATGCCTTTAACGCTTCAAAGACGCGAGCATCCCCCACCGTTGAGAGCACTAAATTCTTATGGGGAAATTGCCCGTAGGTGCCTAAGAAATTAATCGCACGCATCACGTTTTGAAGGTTGTGCGAAGGCTCCCCCATGCCCATAAACGCAACCTTACGGGTTTCGGGGCGAAGGGCGCGAGCGCGCATCACTTGCGCCACGATTTCTAAGTCCGTCAATTGACGAATCAAACCGCCTTTACCCGTCATGCAAAAAACGCAACCTACGGCACAACCCACTTGAGAGGAGACGCAAACGCCTTCTCGGGGCAAAATGACGCTTTCAATCGTGTGGCCGTCCTTTAACGCTAATAAGAGTTTGGCAGAGTCTTTTTCTTCCGAGCCTTCTTGCGTTTGAACGAGTGTTAAAAGCTCGTCCAAGAGACGATGAAGTTCCGGCAAATGCTCACGCAGTTTTTTGGGGAACTTTTCGTTGTCTTGATTTGGCCACGGCACCACACCCAACAGGGCACGATACATGTGTTGGAGGTGTTGGGGCTTGCAGCCTTTATCAAGTAGCCAATCGTTAAGAGCGTCTAAGGTCATGAAATTAAATATAAAAGAAATGGGCGTTGAGTGTTTTCAACGCCCATTGTATCGGAAAGCGTCTTTGAATTAGTACTTGTAGTACATATCAAATTCAACCGGAGCCACAGCCAAGCGGAAGCGTTCGACTTCCTTAGCCTTTAATTGGATGTAGGCTTGGATCATGTCTTCGGTGAAGACGCCGCCACGCGTTAAGAATTCGTGGTCAGCAGCCAAAGCGTCCAACGCTTCTTCTAAGGAAGCACAAACGGTCGGGATCTTGGCGTTTTCTTCCGGCGGCAAGTCATAAAGATTCTTATCAGCGGCTTCACCCGGATGAATCTTATTCATGATGCCGTCGAGCCCTGCCATCAACAAAGCGCTAAAGCACAAGTAGGGGTTGGCCATCGGATCGGGGAAGCGAACTTCAATACGACGAGCCTTGTCGCCTGCCACGTGCGGAATGCGGATGGAAGCTGAACGGTTGCGAGCAGAATAAGCCAATTTCACCGGAGCTTCAAAACCCGGCACCAAACGCTTATAGGAGTTAGTAGAAGGGTTCGTAATGGCGTTTAATGCACGAGCATGCTTAATCACACCACCGATGTAGTACAGGGCCATGTCGCTTAAACCCGCATAACCGTTACCGGCAAAGAGGTTTTGACCGTCCTTCCAAATGGATTGGTGCACGTGCATGCCACTGCCGGCACTGCCCGTAACGGGTTTGGGCATAAAGGTGGCGCTCTTACCGTAGGCAGCGGCCACGTTCCAAACCGTGTACTTAAAGATTTGCGTCCAGTCGGCGCGCTTAACCAACGTATTAAAGCGCGTACCGATTTCGCATTGACCGGCACCCACTTCGTGGTGTTGCACTTCAACGGGCACGCCTTGTTGTTCGGTCAACAAGCACATTTCTGCGCGCATGTCTTGGAAAGAGTCAATGGGGGGAACGGGGAAGTAACCACCTTGGTGACCCGGACGGTGACCAAGGTTACCTTGTTCGTAGTCGATCTTGGAAGACCAGCCGGATTCATCGGAAACGATCTTAAAGAAAGAATTTTCAGGCGCCGTATTCCACATGATGGAATCAAAAATGTAGAACTCGGGCTCGGGACCGAAGTAAGCCGTATCGCCCACACCCGTGGACTTCAAATAAGCTTCAGCGCGCTTGGCAATCGAACGCGGATCGCGCTCATAGCCCTTACCCGTGATGGGATCGGCAGCATCGCACGTCAAAATTAACGTATTTTCTTCACGGAACGGGTCCAAACGAGCACTGTCAGGGTCGGCAATCAAAATCATGTCGCTTGCTTCAATGCCCTTCCAACCTGCCATCGAAGAACCGTCAAAGGGTTGACCTTCTTCAAAAAAGTCTTCATCGACGTGACGAGCGGGGATGCTGACGTGTTGCTCTTTACCCTTCATGTCGGTAAAGCGAAGATCAACAAACTTAACGTCGTTGTCTTCAATCATTTGTAAAACGTTTTCAATAGAGGACATAGTTGTTCACATAAAGAAAGGGATTAAGAATAGGGTGATTGTAATGTCTAGAGCAAAGAAACGAAAGCGATAATCCTGAGAAGACATGCTTTTTTTCAAAAGACTATGAGAAATAGCGTACTCAATTGAAATTTAATGGGCAAAGGCCTGAACAAGTTAATAATGAAGTGACAGCTGTAAGAGTTTCAAACCAGTAAAAAACAAAAGTGTAAAACGTAAACCACAGGTATGATTAGATTTAAGTTTGTTGGTAATTTATAAATTTTTCGCCTAGGGGAGGGCATATGTTGGATACACGTTTACCCAATTTTGATGCTGAGACCATTCGGGCATTTTTAATCGTTGTTAAGTGTAAGAATTTTGGAGATGCCTCAGAAGTCTTACACAAAACCCCGGCAGCGATAAGCTATCGAATTCGAACCTTGGAACAACAACTCGGTTGCCCTCTCTTTAAGCGCACACATTTGACATTGGAACTGTTGCCAGCAGGGAAGAAACTTGAAGAATTATTTCTTCAGATCTATTCGTTGATGGAAAATATCCCGGCTCAAATTCATCAAATTAATAACGGTTATGTATCTGATTTTTCTATTGGTTATGGATCAAGTTTAATGGCAAGTGCAATAGAGAAACTTTCAATATTTTTAAGTCATCAATATCCCCAAACTCACTTCAATTTCAAAGAAATCGCTTTTTCTTCAGATGCTCAACATTGCCACTGCATCATTGGTGGCAACGATTCTTTGCCTGCGAATCGCCATTGGTCGGTGAAACTTTTGGGGAAAGTCGAATGGGTATTATTGGCTAATAAAGCGTGTTGGGATCAGGGAAAAATTATAAAAATCTGTTCTGTTAATACTGATCAGGTTGAGTCGATTGGAAAATCCATTGAGTACGGTTTTATGGTTGGAGCTCAACATCAAACGTTACCTCTTGAAGTATTAATTAAGCGTTTTGATAAGGAAGACGATATTGCCGTGGTTTTACCAAAACAGATAGCGGCGCATTATTTTGAAGAACATCTACGCTCTGACTATGTGGAAAAGTCGTTGAGTGATAGTGCGTTCTTTTTTGCTCACCGTATGAATCTCGCTCAAGAACTTAGTCAAACGGTTTTGGATTTTATTCTCAGTCATCCATCAGACTTTGGATTGAATACTGCGTTAACGGAACAATAGCAACCAATCTTTTTAGTAGTTCTGAGCCAGCTAATCAAAAATCTTTAGTTTGGATTCCATTCGGATACAGAGATAATGAATTAAACAAATGGCATCAATGGAGGTCCAATCATGTGGGATTTGTTACTTGTTAATGGCACGATTATTACGATTGATCAAGATCGCCGAGTCATTGATAACGGTTTTGTTGCTGTACAAAAAGATCGTATTGTTGCTATCGGACAGATGAGCGAGTTACCAGACATTGGTGCTCAAAAAGTGATTGATTGTTCTCATCATGTCATCATGCCGGGTTTAGTTGATGCTCACGGGCATGGCGGTCATAGTCTTATTCGAAGTTTGGGCGACGGTCGTCCCAATTGGGAAGAGTTGGCACAAACGATTTATTACGAATGTTCCGACGGTGAGTTTTGGAGAGCAGAGGCGGCTTTGGCCGCGGCAGAGCGCATTAAGTTTGGGACGACAACCGCCGTTTCTATGATTGGCAGTACGCCTCGCAGTGAATATTTAGAACCTCTTGAAGCCCATTTTGAAGGAGCCATCAGTACGGGTATTCGTGAATTATCCGGTATCGGTTGTCCGTATGGAGCCTTTCCGAAACACGCAAAAATTTGGGACGGTATGAAATTGGTGAAGGAATATGACGTGACACCGGAAATGGCGCATGCTGTTACAGAAGAAGCCGTCAGAACTTTAAATGGTAAACATCCTCGTCAAATTTGTATTGTGGCACCTGGTCGCATGGGTTGTCGCCCGGACGAGAGTGTGGAAGCCAATATTGCTCATAATCGAGCTATGTTTGAAATTTCTCAAAAGTACGGAGTTCCTTTGCATGCTCACGCATATGAAAATGACGTTGAATTCATGAAGGAGCATACGCCTGAAGTTTTAAATGAAAATCTTTCTTTAACACATAGCACTAAATATCCTGACAGTTCTATCGATATCTTGGCTGAAACAGGCGCATGGGTCTTCCATGGCCCCTCAACCAATATGCACATCAAAGGTCACTGTCCTGTTTATGAAATGATTAAGCGGGGTGTTAATGTGGCCATTGTCAGTGACGGATCTGCCTCATCTCGTAGTTATGACTTGTGGCGCGATATGAAAAATACGCTGCTCTTGCAACGCTATGAACATAAAGATTCCTCATTGCTTTCATGTGGTGCCGTCTTAGAGATGGTGACGATAAAGCCCGCGAAGGCATTGGGACTCGAGAAAGAAATCGGCTCTTTGGAAGTCGGAAAAAAGGCAGACATGATTACGATCGATATCCGTCAGCCCCATCTTTACCCGTTCCAATTGCCGGTGACGCGTTTGGTTAACCATGCTCAAGGACAAGACATTGATTGCGTCATCATTGATGGTGAGGTTGTCATGAAAAACCGTCAGTTGACATTGGTTGATGAAAACAAAATTTTGGACGACGCTTTTGAAGCACAACAAATGATGCTTAAACGCCTCAATCGCCCAGAAGTTTTGATAAACCCTAATCTTTACTCCATTTAATTAATCCAGTGATTGAAAAAAGGTAAGCAGTTGCCAGCTGCTTACCTATGGGGAGGGTTTGTCAATGAAATCATCTGTCATTGCCTTTTTTATGGTTATGGTGGCAGCCGTATTGTGGGGATCTATCGGTTTCGCACAAAGCTTTATGTCTGCAGCAGTCCCTGTGTATTGGATTGCTTCGGGACGCTTTTTTGTTGCGAGTCTATTTTTCTTTTTACTTTTGATCCTTCATAAAAACGGCTTTGATTTCAAGAACTTTTCTTCTCACATTTGGTTTTTGCTTTTGTTGGCAGCATTAAGCATTACGATTAATAACTTCTGCTTCTTTTACGGTGTCAGAGAAACGGGAATTGCCATCGGATCTGTTGCCACGATTGGCTCTGCTCCCATTTGGGCTGGACTATTAGCCATTTTCGTTAATCGCAAAATACCTTCAAAATCTTGGTGGCTTGGTGTCTGTTGCGCCGCTGTGGGCGTGACATGGATGGCGATTTCACAAGCTCATTCTTGGTTTATTGATCTTGTTGGACTGGGAAGTTGCTTAATAGCGGGATTGTGTTATGCCTGCTTTAGTCAATTGAGTGCTCAACTGGTAAAGCAAATCAGTTCGCAATCGGCAATGGCTTTTAGCTTCATGCTTGCGTTTTTGATTGCTACGCTGGCCTCTTGCTTATTGAGTCCACTCCCTAACTCACTTTCTCTCATTGACTACACGGTGGTTCTGTATCTCGGTGTTTTTACGACCGGGGTGGCTTTTTTGCTCTACACCAGAGCTCTTTCTCGCATCAATTTCAATACAGCGGTGGCTTTATCTCTTTTGGATCCTGTGACAGCTTTTCTCTTGGCAGTTTTCGTGGTTCATGAGCCGATTCAACTCAACGCTGTTTGTGGATTGCTCTTTATTTTGTTCGGACTTCGTCTAGTTATGAAAAACGAACTTACTTCTTCACCCAAGGAGAACTGATATGACAATACTAGGATGGATTGCCATAGGGATTGTTATTTTAACAATTGCAGCATTGGTTAAACGCTGGGAGACGCGCTTGGTTTTATTTACCTCCGGTCTTCTCATGTGCTTAATTTCTTTTCAACCAATGGAGGCCTTCAATGCTTTTGCCAGTTCCATGACAAAAGGGGGATTGATTACCGCTATCTGTACATCCATGGGTTTTGCCATGGTATCCAATTACACGCGCTGTGATCAACACTTGGTGGCCTTGTTGTCAAAACCTATTAAAGGGTTAGGACTTTTTCTGATTCCTGTTTGCACGGCCGTGACAATTTTGGTCAATATAGCCATTCCCTCTGCTGCAGGTACTGCCGCGGCAGTGGGTTCGACATTAATTCCTGTGATGCTTCGTGCCGGTATTTCGCCAGCAGGCTCGGCAGCTTCAGTCATGTTAGGTACGGTTGGTGGTTTATTGTCTCCGGGGACGTCTCACAATGTTTATGTCGCAAAAATGGCTGATATGGAAATCATGGATTTCATTGGATTGCACTTACCTTACTCATTGACGCTTTATGCGTTTGTCATCATCGGCGGCTTAGTGATGGCCCTTGTTTTTAAAGACAAGTCTGCTAAATATGAAAGTGCCAGAATTGATGAATCACGCAAGGTCGAACTGATTGAAAATCCGAATGTCATTTATGCCATCATGCCTTTAGTGCCAGTTTTATTGTTGGTATTGGGCAATTCAGTGATCCCTCAAATCAAGATGGGTGTGGCTCAAGCCATGGTGGTTGGTGCGATTATTTGCTTGCTGGTAACACGTGCTAATCCTCAAGAATTTTCTAAGACGTTCTTTAGTGGCATGGGTAAGGGCTATGGTGAAATCTTAGGTATCATCATTGCTGCAGGTGTTTTTGCGGCAGGCTTAAAGGTTACGGGCCTTATTGATACGTTCGTTGAGTTATTAAAGCAATCCAATGACATCGCTCGCTGGGGCGGTTCGATTGGTCCGTGGTTGTTAGGTGCCATGACTGGCTCGGGTGACGCTTCAACTTTTGCCTTCAATGAAGCCGTAACGCCTCATGCAGCACAATTTGGCATGGAAGTTCCGAAGTTAGGTGCATTGGCTTTCTTGACGGGTACTTTAGGAAGAACATCATCTCCAATTGCTGGTGCTATGGTTGTTGTGTCGGGCTTAGCCATGGTGAGTCCGATTGAAGTGGCAAAGCGTACTTCAGTACCGTGCTTCTGTGCCGTGATTGTTTTAGCTTTGATTATGGTTTAGTTTGCAATAATGACCAAATCAAAAAAGAGGCGTGATTGAGAATGATCCGCCTCTTTTGCTACTAGTTCTTGGGTTTCTTCACCTTTTCGCCAAAAATCGTTCTCAATTCTGCCGTCATGGAAATCGTCTCCCAACCGTACTTTTGAGCAGCGTTTTTCGACTTCTCCACGTTTTCCCGACAGTAGGCTCGAGCCTTGTCATCGCACATGAGCCTAAAAGCCATGGTAGGATAGGGATTGTTGTTAATGGTGTACTGCATCATGCTTGCGTCCCCATTGCTATTACCAAAAGCCAAAATAGGCTTTTGACCGATCTCTTTTGCAATGGCTTCGACCTTGTTTTGCTGAAGGTTTTTGACAACCAAAGCGCCTCGCACCAATGCATCGTCGGGACTAAAGCGATAACTCAATCCATCTTTTTCTTTTTGTCCGGTCGCCAAAAGCTTCACGTCAGACCCGATCACATGATTATGCGTCATGAGATTTAAGCCGTTTACTAAACTTCTCACGATCGCACGATCAGAGCCCGTAACCGCATAGACAGTGAAGTGGTTGGCTTTAAGGTAGCTAATAATTTCCACCATCGGTAAGAAAAACGCTTCGCCGTATTTGAGATTCGTGTAATAAGGGTTGGGTGTTTTTGCAAAATCCAATACGTATTGGGCAAAAGCCGCGTCCGTCATCCCTTCAAAGACACTCATGTGCATCTCAAATTCGCCAGGACCATAATCGGGGAATCGCTCGCCCTTTTGAAGGGCTTTCTCGCCTCTGAGTGCAAAATCATAGATATTTTTAGGCGCTTTATAGGTTGGGTCGTGCAATACGCGATGCAGGAAAATCAACCAATCTAAGTAAAAAGGACCTCTTTCGTCAATGAGCGTTCCGTCCACATCAAAAACGGCAATACGGTTTTCAATGGGAACAAAGGTATTGGCTTTTGTGTCTGTCACTTGGTCAACATAAGCTTTGAGCTTACTGACCGTGGGAGAGTCTTTTTGCCAATAATTAAAATCGCCTTGATGGGAAGTTGCTAATTGAGCAATCTCGTCTCGTGTGGCAGCGTGGGCTGACGTTGCTTGAATCGCCAAAGCCAGGGTCAAACCCATTAAAAGTGGCACGGTTCTGATCATTTGTTATCCTTGGCATTGGCTCGATTTAAAGCAACAGTTAAAAGAACGGAGGCGCCATAAGCAATGCCTTTGTCGTTAAAGTCAAAGGCGTTGTTGTGCAATGAGACTTGGTGATCATCGTCTCTTAAACCCAATCGGAAGAAGCATCCGGGGCGCGATTGAAGCATAAAGGAGAAGTCTTCTCCACCCAAAAGCCTTTCGATGTCAATGGCACTTTCTTCGCCTAACGAACACTTGGTCAAGCGTTTGGCTTCTTTGACGCATTCGGGATCGTTATATAGAGACGGATAGAGTCGTGTGTAGCGATAATCAACGTCCACACCATGCGCCATTGCGACCCCGTGACAAATTTCTCCAATTCGTTTTTCAATAAGATCGCGGATTTCCGGTTCGTAAGAGCGTGTTGTACCGCCGAAAACAGCTTCTTGCGGAATGACACTGATGCCCTTAGAGTCTCCGGCTTTTACATAGCAAACGGAGACCACACAAGCCTTGTCAGGGGAGCAGTTGCGTGAAGCAATCGTTTGAATGGCGCTGATTGCTTCGCCCATCGCCACAATGCTGTCTTGCACGAGTTGGGGGCGAGAGCCGTGTCCGCCCGTGCCTTTAAATCTCACTTCAAAACCGTCTGCATTGGCCGTTGCAAAACCGGAAATAAAGCCCACTTGACCAAGAGGCACCATGGGTTCGGAGTGAAGAGCATAGTATTCATCAATACCAAAGCGATCCGTTAAACCGTCA
>OGDP01002140.1_pt1 | contig 10637 bp, 8 predicted proteins | sample 1570441 | NCBI WGS metagenome assembly OGDP01 (sample SAMEA2581961, study PRJEB24529) | metagenome | biome: Human gut stool | place: China | collected 2011
CCCTCAGACCGGCTGTTTTGCCACTGTTGCCTGCGCTTTCACCAGCCACAGACTGTTCTGCGCTCTGATCACTGACCGCGCCCCCGTCATGGATTGCCGCATAAGTTTCTTCTTTTAAGGTCTGTCCCAGAATAATAGGTTTTCCTGCCTCAGTCTCCCCATTTTCCCCGTTCAAAGACTCTTGCTCACTTTTTTCCTTCCAGTCCCGAAATTCCTGGTTCACATCCTCGATCCAGTCATCTTCTGCCCGGATGTAAATATAACCGTCTTCATCCGTTCCCGGCAGTCCTAAGAAGCGGTTGGAAAGCTCATAGGCGCTGATATAGTGGCTGACTTCATCCGGTGCTGAAAGAGGCGCCAGGACCAGCATATACAAAATACCAAGGCACATGACCACTCCAAAGTACAGACCTGGAAGTTTCCAGCATTCTGTCTTTGAACCAGATTCTTTCCGTGAGACAAGTTCTTTCTTTAAAACCAGTGCATTCCCGCATCTACTGGAAACGCTGTCAAAAAATCCCCAGTTTTTTCCAAATATCAACACCCCAAAGCCGACCAATATCACCATACTCACGAAAAACAGGCCCCCATACCAGCCATAAAGCCAGTGGTGGCCTGTCTCTGTTACAGATGCCCGCACATCCAGCAAATGCCATATTCCCAGAAGAAACACGGCGAAAGGCCATAAAAGCCAGACAGGTAATTTCTTTTTCATCATTTCTTTCCCTTTTATCTTTTACTCACCTTTCCCGCAGGTTTCTAACGCAGCTTCCCGTTCTTCCAGCTCTGCCTCTTTTTCTTCCAGGAATTTCTGCTCCAGAGCCATTTTCTGGATCAGCTCCCTCTGCTTGCTCAAGCTGGGACAACTGGATGGTCATACCAAATGCCTTTACGATCAGCAAAAAGATCATAAACAGGAACAGAAAGTTTGGTGTGGAATAAATGCCTAACAACCTTGCGCAAAGATCCGCAGCTCCTGGAACCACTGCAAATACTACTAAGATCAGCGCCATGATCACCCAGAACATGGCAGCTTCGATCTGAACTTTTGCCTGGCGTATCTTGCGCATCATAAATGTCATGGTGATAACAGAAACCACGATCAGCACCACGCGAAGCATCATTGTCATCATCGTCTGTCACCGCCTTCTTTTATATTGTATTCCGGATAATAGCATGATTAAGATGAGAATTCATTTCCAGCCCCTGGGGAAGCATGTGATATGCCTTTCCCATACGGTATCCCATGTACTTAAAACCGCTTTTTACAAACATTCCCGGGATCAGCCATGGTTTATGCTGTTCTGACAGATAATGGGCTGTCTGCTTCACCAGACGGATGCCTTCACTTTCTGAGCGAATACCGCCAAATACCTCCGGGTGGTCTGCCTGGGACACAGCCAGGTCAAAGTTTCTCTTAAACTGCTGGGTGCAGTTATAATTGTGGGAATGGATCACCTTTGCGTCAGCCACATAGGCAATGGCATAATCGTCTTCCATGACTGCCTTTCCTGCAAATATCATATCTTCATTGAAAATGGCATTTTTAATAAATCCGCCCTGGAACCAGAATTTCTCCCGGTCATAGGCACAGCATACATTGGAAGCAAAGAAGGTTTTAATGCCCAGACGCTTTAAATCTGCCTTTGTCTTTAAGCAGCTTTCCTCCGGATAGTTAAAGGAACGTGTATACCGCTCTGCCAGAGGACAGTCCTTATCTGGAAGCTGTCTGGCATAAGCCATGATCACCGCTTCTCCTTCCGGACCTCTCTGGTCAAATGCTCCCACCAGCTTTTCAATTAAAAATTCATCTGCCGGAACTGCGTCATCAGTCATAAACACCACAATATCAGCCCGTGAAAAACGCATTCCCCTGTTTCTTGTGGCACCATGGTCAAATTCCGCCTTTATCAGGTGGTGGACCTGAAGATTGCTGATCCCTTCAAAGCCCTTTTCATTCCAGAATGCCTTTTCTGTATTCATTACAATGATCTTCCCTATGGGATAGGTCTGTTTCTCCAGCATTTTTAAAAGTCTGGAAAATTTCTTACCTGGTTTATAGGTAGGAATCACCACATCGACCCGTGGCTTGCGAAGAGCATTTTCACTCTTTCTTTCCTCTGTCATTGTCTTGTCTCCTTTTCCTCACTCCTGCAGGATCTTACAGTGCAAAATCCAAAACCTGCCGTTTCTCCTGCCATCAGCAGCAGATAACACAGCGCCGCCCCGTTAATACCAAAAGCCCCAACAAGGCCTCCTGACAGGAAAAACGCTGCTACAGCTGCCGCTGCGTATACAAAAAACACGGTTCTCTGCTTTCGCATGATCACCAGTGCGTAATACATCAGATTTGCCAGTGCATAAAAACCGCCTCCAAGGACGATCCCTGCAAATGCCCCAAAATAAACGGTCAACGTTCCCTTTTCGCCTCAAGTACAGTAAGCCCTAAAATAACAGCCGCAATACGCACCAGTGTCTTTTTAAACTCAGCAATCTTTTCTTCTGTCCAGAGATTTGTAAGTGTGGTCAGGTACGGACGTATCACGAAATTGGCTACCATATAAATAACAGAGGTAGGCATAAAAATCAAGTTAAAATATCCCGATGCCGCATTGTTCATCCGGGCGTCAATGGCATATTTTGCAGAAGAGAAAATGTAAAAATCCAGGAATACAGAGATGAATAAAAATCCCGTATTTTTAAACAGCTTCGTCACTTTGCCCTTTGTAAAGGTCCAGTCCACGCCATCTAATGCATGGATCACATCCAGGTTAAATAAGAACACACCCATAGCCTGGGCTGCCACTGCCATGAGGCAGGCAAACAGCAGATGTTTAAATGCCCCCAGCGTCACTGTAAACACTGCTACAGAAAAAACAGTCCTGAAAAAGTTAGACTTTCCTGTAAGATATAAACATCCCTGACGCTGAAATTCCGACTCATACACATCTGCATATCCGTCAATGACCTTATAGATCACAAGAAGAAGCAGGATCATACATTTTCCCGCTGTATAATCCCCGATCCCTTTACGGAAAGCAATGGTCCTTGCAGTGAGAAACAGCGCACCTGCAACCAGTGCAAACATACAGGTTATATTTCTATGTTCTCTGTATTCCTTAAAGGAATACTCTCCCTTTCCGTCTGTGATCTGGAAAGGCCGGATGCCAAAATAGGCCACTAAAAACAGCTGCTGGCCCAGCGTAGAATAACCAAAGGAGAAAATACCGCCTTTTTCCTCTCCTGCCATGCGGATGACCAGAAAAGAAAGGACCATACTTGCAAAAGCATAGACAAAGCTGCCTGCAATATTCCACACGACATTGGCTCTTGCAACATTATCTCCCTTATATAATAACTGCTTCGTAAGATTTTTCATATCTAATCCCTTATATTTAACGCTTTCTGAAATTCTGGATGACCAGTATGGATAACAGCATGCGCACCATATAACTTGCAGCTGTCAATGGTTTCAAATAGCTTTCTCCTGCTGTACGGTCATCAATGGTGACCTGCACCTCTGCGATCTTCGCTCCCTGGCGGATCAGGAAAGATACAGTATCCGGTTCCGGCCCATAATTTAAGTTCCAGGCAAATTCACCGATCATCTTCCGGCTGAAAAGACGCATCCCGGAAGTAGGATCTTTGATCTTTGCCCCTGTAGTCAGCCAGATTGCCGTTCCGATCAGGCGGCTTCCAAACATACGCATGGACCAGCTTTTCTTCTCTGTTACAAAACGGGAACCAATGACAATGTCATATCCTTCATCCATTTTTTCTTTCATTGCCTGAATGTATTCCGGGCGGTGCTGTCCGTCGCCGTCAAACTGTACTGCATAATTATAGCCTTTCTGCCAGGCATATTTCATACCGGTCTGAAAGCAGCCAGCCAATCCTAAATTTACCGGCAGGTCAATAAAATTATAGCCACGCCTGCGACAGATATCGGCTGTATCATCTTTGGAGCCGTCATTGACCACCACATAATCCAGTTCCGGAAAATCGTTTTTAATGTGGTCTACCACCCTCTCAATGTTTTTTCCTTCATTGTAGGCCGGTATGACCAAAAGTACCTTATCCATTGTCTCTGTTCCTCAATACTCTGTTACAGTTCAGCCATGCGCTGATTTGTAACACTTTCCCTTTTATCCTGATATCCATTATCCATCATTACCAGCGCATCTTCAAGACACCTGTGAGAAATTTTACTTCTGTAAGGACCACCGCCAGAAATGCTTTTGCCACAGCCAGTTCCATTTCTCCCAGTTTCAGGTAATGTTGGTAGTAATATAACTTGCTCTTATGAAGGAGCTTCTGTTTATCACTTATCTTTGTATAGCTTTTATCAATGCTTACAGAATGTGCATGTACATAATAAGCATCTGTCACTAAAAGCTCTTTTAATCCCATTTGTTTTAATTTCTGTCCTAATATTTTCTCTTCATAATAGAGAAATACATGTTTATCAAACAGTTCTTTTAAATCTCCTGGCGTAAAACAGCCTGTTTTCACCATGAAAAAGGAGCCTGGAAGAGCCCCCACCATACGACTGACACCATCTGCTGCCAGAGGCAGCTTTTCTAACGGCGTTTTCAAAAAGGCACGGAACAGCCTCCTGGTCACAAGACCGGTATCTAAAAGATCCAGCCACACAGACTGGAGATCCCAGTAGCTGAAAGAGGACTGTCCCTTTACATCCACTACCATGGCAGAAGCTACAGCTCCGTCCTCCTGCTTCTCTAAAGCATCTGCCACACGCAGGATACAGGCGTCACTGACCTGCACATCCGGGTTTGCGATGATAATATAATCCGGTTCCAGATACTGGACTGCATAATCGATCCCCGCCTGGTTTCCGCTTCCGTAGCCACCGTTTTCTGTTGTCCTGAAAAGGTGAAGCTGCACTTTATCTGGATCATCCGGATGATCTGAAGCAAATTCTTCTTTAAATTCTCCCAGTTTTTCCCAGGAGTCATCGGTAGAACAGTTATCTACAATAATGATATTCCGGATCACTTTGCTGTTTTTCCAGCTTTCTGTAAGTTTCATGGTTGTCTGTGCATCATTATAATTTAATATTACGGCACATATATTCGTGTCTGCGTCCATAGTTCCTTTCTCTCACTGTTTTTTCTTTCAATTTTATATTCTTCAATATCTTACTTTTTCTGATGTTTCTTCCGGTTGTCAATAACTTTCATCCCCAGCCGTTTGCTGATGGCCAGCCGCAGAGCCGGACATACCCTTGTCATCTGGTTAAAGCACCACCAAAGCTGCATATACCAGAACTTACCCTTTTGCATAGGCATGTACTTCCATGGGGTCATAGCCAGATATTTCCGATACCATTTTCCATAATAATTGTGGTTGCCACCGATCCAGGGCCGCTCATCTCCCAGAAAATGAATGATCGTTGGTCTTCTCTTAGCTGCAGCAAACTCTTTTTTACCTACCGCCCGGTAAGCATCACAAAGCTGCACCAGTGTATTATAACGGAAATACCGGTAATTGGTAAAGAAATTATACCTCGGGGAAAGAGGTAAAATGCGCCCATTTAATGCTCCGTTAATGGTATCCTGATCACAGGCAAAAAGGCTTCCTGCATGATCCCCGTAAAAATCCAGCAGTTTCTTCAGCACATTTTCCCTGCGCCAGCCAGCCATTAAGATCACACCGGAGTTAAAATAGGCATCATCTTTATCCATATCAATGGACTCTTTCATTTCTTTATAGACCGTGGGCTCCATGATCATGCCTGCCAGACAGTCTCCCAGCGGTGTTTCATACATTTTTTCAATGGAACTGCAGACAATGGTATCACAGTCCAGGTACAATGCCTTAGTCACAGTCTCCGGCAGTACTTCTGGCGCAAAAAGCCGCCCCATGGCACTGATATCAAAGCCTCTTGTATCTATTTTATAAGGAAATCTTTCTTTCAGATCTCCCAGTTCCACCGCATAAAGCTGACGTCCAAAACCGGCTGCCAGCGTTTTAAGCCGGTTTTGAAACGCTTCACACATCTGGGCAGAAAGCACATATATATCCAGATTTTTTATATGGCGGTTATTGTCCAGCAAAGAGCACAAAGATGCCGCCAGATGTCCGGCATAGCCGTCATTGGAAGCATAGATAATGTGGACCGCCTGTTCTTTCGTTTTTATAGTCTTTACAGCCTCTTTCATTGTCTTTTCCATTCTCATGTTTTATTCATGATGATGTCGCCTGCCGACGACAGATCCTTCTGTTCCATAATACATTTAATTTCTTACATTCCATGGTCATTTTATTTACGATTTTACAATACGGGTCCTAAAATGTAAATCCTATATGGCATTTTTCCCCCAATTATGATAAATTAAAGGCAGTATGGTTATTGTTCTCATTTTATGCAGACAATAACATGTAACTAACCGTAGGAGGTTCTATTATGCGTAAAACTTTTAAACATCTGGCAATGGCTGCTCTTGCCTCTGCACTGATCGCAGGACAGGCTACCACTGCTTTTGCATTCAAAAATGACACCAACAATGGTCCTGGTTCAGGAAAATCCACTGAAGTATCTTTACAGGCACCTGGGGATAACAGTGACAGTTCCCAGTCATCTGGAAACAATACTTCCCCAACTACCATTGTAGAAGAGTCTTCCCAGTCAACAGACACTTCCCAGTCTGAGACCTCTCAGACCACGGAAACTACTACAGAAACAACCACAGATACTACTACTGCAGCAGAAACCGTTACAGAAGACACTTCTGCCCAGGTTCCGACCAACCAAGCTTTCTTACAGGTACAGCTTCTTCGTGCCTCTGACCAGGTATGGAGTGATCCGGTCCGTGATGACTCTGTTCTTTCTGTGGGTGATGCAGGATTTTTAAGTATGTGCATCTATGCAAACAATCTTCCAGGTGATGTCCTTTACCGTACCTACAGCAGTTCCCGTGGCTGGACCAACTGGGCCATGAACGGCGGACATACAGACTGGTCAGCTGACTGCCCTGTAGAAGCCGTACAGATCCGTTTAAATGGTATTTTCGGCGACCGTTTTGATGTTTATTACCGCTCCAATCTTTCTGACGGAACAGAATGTGACTGGTCTAAAAACGGCGGCACCAACGGCGCTATGGCCTGCGGCCGCATTATCACCGGCATGCGCTTCTCCATGTGGGGCAAAGGAGTTGACGGCGCTGCTTACAAGATGGACAATCCATTAGTATCCGCTGCTCCTGACGGCATCCAGTTTGTAAACGGCACTCCTGTATTCAGCAATGGTACCGGCGACAACTTTACCGGATGGGTATGGAATGACAGAGACCGTTATTATGTAGTTGACAATGCCATTGTAACCGGATGGCAGTACATAGATGGCTACAAGTACTATTTTGAAGGTGACGGCAAGCTGGTAACTGACCTGGAGCCTTACTTAAATTATCAGGGTCAGTTTAAGATCAAGATCAACAAGCAGATGAACTGCCTGACCATTTATATTCCAGATGGTGATAATGGCTATATCATCCCGTACAAGTCCTTCCTGTGCTCCACCGGTGATGATACTCCTTTAGGTGAGCACAAGACTCCTGAGAAATATCGCTGGAGACTGATGAACACCGATGAGTACTGCCAGTACCTGACCCGTCTGGATGCAGGTATCCCGATCCTTCTTCACTCTGTTATTTATGAGAGACCAGATCCGTATACCTTAAAAGCATTTACTTACAACTATTTAGGCGCTACCAAGTCTCACGGATGTATCCGTCTGACTACCGCAGATTCCCGCTGGATCTACGAACACTGCGCACTTGGAACTTCCATCACTGTATACGAATCCCCGATCCCAGGTCCATTTGACCGTCCGGTCATCAAGACCATGATCCCGGATACACAGACCTATGATCCTACTGATGCAAACGTACCGGAGAATGGATTACAGTAATATCTGTTAACAGTTGATAATAACAGATCTTGTATGTATATAAAAATACCTCCTGAAACAGATGAATTTTATATCATCTGAACCGGGAGGTATTTTTTATACCGTAAACCTCTATATCAGATCACACCGCCGCAGTTTTATTTCTCCTGCACTTCTTTACCACTTAAATGCTCGATTTCTATCTCAAAGATCTGTACTGCTTTACCTGCGATTGCGATCTCCTCATCTACCATCTGTTCATTTGGATAATATTTCATGGCAAATTGCTTCAACATTGCCATAGCCTTCTCTCCGGCTTCTACCAGATGGCATCTGCCAAATACCACTACACTCTGCATAAATGGTGCCCAGGCTTCTTCTTTGATCGTTTCATGTCCATAAACAGTGAAACATATCTTATCACAGGCACGCAGCGCATCAACCTTATGTCCCACACGTGCTCCATGAAAATAAATTTTTCTGTTTTCCTTATCAAAATAATAGTTGACCGGTATTGCATAAGGATAACCATCATCACCATTTACGGCAAGAACGCCTCTGCGGCTGTCCTGCAGCAAAGCCAGTGCTTCATCTGTGCTGATCTCATTTTTCTTTTTCCTGATAGGTCTGAACATTATTTTTCTCTCCCTTTCTTGATTTTTATAGGTTTATAAATAAGAATGTGCCTTGGCACATTCTCGCGCCGAGCGCGGTCGTTTGCGACAAACTTCCTCATCGCGCGAGTGCGCATCGTTGGCAGGTCGTGCCTTTTTGTGTACTAGGGAGTTCCAACGGAATTTCCTAGTACATAAAAAATAAAGCGCCATGGTTTCTATCTTCTAAGACCTAACGATAGAAACTCTGACGCTTATTTTTTTCTACCCGGTGGCAGAAAAAAGTCATGATTTATTATATAACATAAAACAAGAAAATTGTCCAGAATTTTTACTCTACATTATTTTACTGATGTTTTAATGAAATAAATATTATAAATATACCTGCTATACTGGCAATGATCTCTGTAACCGGAAATGTCCACCACACTGCATTTAAACTTATAAAATGAAATAACCACGCCAGCGGAACAAGAAGAATGATCTGGCGTAACACAATGATAAAAAGACTTAACTTTATATGTTCGATCCCCTGTAGATAGGATGTTATAACGATGGTAAGTCCTGCAAAAACAAAACTGACAGAAATGACTGGAAATGCATAGTTACCAATTGCCACGATCGCAGACTCTGTAGAAAATATCTGTACAAGTTTCTCAGGAAACAGAAAAAATATCCCTGTTGCCACTGCCATAATACCCACGGAAAACATCATGGAGTACTTCAGAATTTCCCTGTTTCTCTGAAAATCGCCTGCTCCATAATGATAACTGAATAATGGCAGTAATACCTGTTGGAAGCCAAGGAGCAAAATAAAAAAGAATGACTGTATTTTATAATATATCCCTAATACAGTTACAGCATCCTCTGTGAAAAATTGGTATATTCTCTACATCCATAGCAAAAAACCTCCTGAATTTTCTTCAGAAGGTATTTTAAACCGTGTAGTAACTCCACTGTCAACAGGATTTATTGGGAAACCAGGTGTATTTTTATCTCACAGTAGTAGTGATAAATATATTTGAACAGCTGAAATCCTACTTTCTCTGCAAAAACAGCATCTGTTCTGTAATGCTTTTCCTTCAGCCAATGGATCAGTGGTGAAAAATCGGCTTTTTCATTTTTTATAGGTATTGTGCAGACTGCATAATTTCCGCCAGGAAGTGTATATAAATGTTCTGGCTTTATAGCGCTGTAATCACCATCTGGCAGCTTTATATATTCTCGATATTTTCTAAGTTCATTTCCTAAAAATCTCTCCGTATCCAGAAAATATCCATATTTTCTGCGGACAAGATTTGTTGTCTGGAATTCCTAGATTAAAACATCTTGAAGATTTGCATGATAAGACGACTCTTTCCGTTTCTGGTTTCCTACAATAACTGTTTCCGGCCCAAAATGCTTTATATGTACTTTGCAGTCAGACATTTGTGTTTTAATGCGTTCATTTTCCTCATAATACCAGCTGATATCATCTGCTACCTGTTTGTAATACTGACTGAGCCTTAAGGCTTCACTCTGATATTCCATAAGCAGCTTCACTACTTTTTCATTATCTCTGGAGGATATGATCTCTTTTACCTTTTCCAGTGGTATCTTTAAATTCCGGCAGGTAGCAATAATATCTAACTGGTACATATTCCACCTGGAATAATAATGGTAATGATTTTTCGGATTTATATAATCCGGTGTTACCAGCCCGATCTTTGTATAAAAATGTAAGGTATCCTTTGATATTCCTGTAATTCTGCTGACATCGCCAATCTGATAATATTCTTCTTTCATCTTTCTGTCTTTACCCTTAAGATTTTTTCCCGTCTATTGCCGATATACGCTCCATCCTGACAAATGTGATCTGATTTGTCAGACTTAAACTGTAATTTCAATCTGATTGCCTTCGATTGCAACAATGCAGCTTTCATAGTAACCATCTCCCGTGGTCCGCGGCCCACTGACTATCTCATACCCATCAGATTTTAACTGAGCAGTCAAGGCATCTACCTTTTCCTTACTTCCCACACTGAAAGCAATATGCGCATATCCGGTGCGTACCAGATCTTTCGGCAAATCCGTCATTTCCGGTTTATTCATGATCTCAAGTCTTGCGCCATCAT
>OGDP01002143.1_pt1 | contig 10620 bp, 10 predicted proteins | sample 1570441 | NCBI WGS metagenome assembly OGDP01 (sample SAMEA2581961, study PRJEB24529) | metagenome | biome: Human gut stool | place: China | collected 2011
TTCCCTCGCTCAGCTGGGAGGCATCAATGGATGCTGCCAGCTCCGATGCATTCAGCTTATTCAGATCATCCTGCAGCCCACTGATCGTCACAGAAACCTGTGCCTTATCAAAAGATAAGTTCAGGCCGTCCGGCAGACTGTTCACCCTGATATCAGATGTCTGCAGATGATAGGTTCTGGACGCATACGCTTCAATTCTGACGGTTACCGTAACGGATGCCGCAGAAGAATCTACCAGTTCCACGCCGTCCGGCAGATATTCGGAAATATCAATCGTTGTCTTTACATCTTCCCTTGCCCCGCTCACATTGATTACGTTTGCCGGAATTTCAAGTGAAACAAGCGGATTGAGTACATTGGATGCCCCTTTCAGTTTCACAGTATCCGGTGTGCTGCTGATCTCCACTACACGATATTCCCCGTATGGGGTTCCTGTTGTCGAAAATACAAGCGGTACTTCCTTTACACTCAGGATTTTTGCCGAAATCGTCACCGTCGTATTGCTCAGCTTCAGCTGGGTGGTATCCACTTCATTTCCATCCGAATCATAGAGAACCGGAATCACATTATCCGTCAGATTCGATGACATTCCATCCACATCAATCGTAGCCACAACCTTATCTACTTTTTTCACAATAGATGCCGGTCCCGACACGTTCAAAACATTCGGGTTTGTCACGGAAACTTCTCCGAGGGCATATCCCGCTGCCACTTTTCCGCTGGTGTCCGCAGAAATCATAAATCTTCTGCTCATGAGATCTTCCAGAGAAAGTTCCATATATTTGTTTTTATTGTTAATGCTCACGGATGTATACGTCCGCTTGGCACTGATCTCGATTGGAACACTTGCCTTATTCCCCTTGTCATTTATGATCAGACGGTTCATATCTGCCACCGCAGAGAAATCGGTGTCATCAAGTTTTTCAAGTTCACTGCGTTTTCCGGTCACAGTAAAGGTAACCGTGTTGGTTCCGTCCAGCACTTCATAGCACTTGTTCATATCTGTAACTGCGGACGCATTTTCTACCGTTACATTTGTTGTAAATGTTTTTGATTTTTTCGGATCATCAATATTATATACAACCAGCCATAAGATAAATGCAAGAACTACAGCCAGAATTTTAAAGCCCAGATTATTCACCAAGGTTTTTAGAATCTTTTTTGCCATTCATAAACCTCCTTTTCAGCAGTCTCAGTTTGGTCACCTGTTGATTTCTGTTCTGCAGATACTTTAATTTGCCTCTCAGAAAATCCGCATTGACATTCCGGTAAATCTGTCCCCGCATAGCGATTGATACCTTACCGGTTTCCTCCGAAACTACGATCGTCAGTGAATCGCTCACTTCACTGATTCCTACAGCTGCACGGTGTCTGGTTCCCAGATCTTTGCTCAGTGTCATACTGTCCGACAATGGCAGATAACAGGTCGCGGAAACCACACGGTCTCCACGTACAATAACAGCTCCGTCATGAAGCGGAGTATTTTTTTCAAATATATTAATTAACAGCTGGCTGCTGATAATTGCATCAATATCAATTCCTGTTCTCACATATTCATTTAACAGGATTTCATCTTCTATTACGATCAGGGCACCGGTTTTTACTTTCCCCATGGCATAACAAGCCTTGATCAGTTCGTCAATTGTGTGGTCGGAAAATTTATTTTCCTCTACTTTTCCAAAGTCAAATAACTTTCCCAAAACATTTTTTCCGCCAAGATTCTCAAGTGCCTTCCGAAGTTCCGGCTGGAAAATAATCACCAGGGCCGTCAGTCCGACACTCAACGTATTTTCTGCCAGCCAGAGGATGGTATTCATCTGAAAGATTGCTGCAACGAGTACAAACAGCAGAATCACGATGATTCCTTTGAACAGATTCCACGCACGCGTATTTTTAATCCAAAGCAGAATATGATAAAACAGGAAGGAAATGATCAGTATTTCCACGATATCCACAAAGGAAAAAGAGATATCCGGCATACCGAACAATCCTGTTGCATTGTCATAAAATTGGCTTAATGTTCCCAGAAAATTTTGCATCTGGCTCCTCTTTTCTTCATTTCATTATTTTGATGCTTCGTTCCCCTTATTTGAGTAAATCCTCATCAATGTCCAGTTCTTTCGCAATAACCTTCCGGCTGTTCTCTTCCTCTTCCGGAGACAGCACGGATCTGCTATGGTCAATCCGCTTTCCCATGCTTGCGGTATTTCCGAAATGTTTTACCGTAACCTCACGGACAGCGACCGTTTTCTTCGGCACAGCCTTGACATAATAATAGTAATCATCATCCTCAAACTGCACCCGTTCGGTCCGCGCATAATCCAGATTCATAAACAGAAACTGAAGGATAAATGCAATAAGCAGGGAAATAATATTGCCGGCTATCAGCCATAATGTCTTTCCTGTAACTCCAAGAACAATATAACCTACAAATAATCCGGCAATCTGAATAAGCGCACCGGAAATAATTGCCAGTGTCCAGGCATTATCCACTTCCATCCGGCGTACCAGATAAACTACAATGGCAGTAATCACAAAGATAACGATTACCAGATACATTTCTTTATTTCCCAGAAACTGCCCCACCGAAATATCAAATTTGGAAGAAGACTGTTCCTCATCTGCATTTGCCGCACTCATCAGTGCTCCTGCATTCCGGTGAATTCCGTCCAGGAAATAATAGACAACCGTACCGCATACCACTCCGATCACGGAATATGCACTGCGCAGCAGGCTGCTGCCAACCGGCATCACATACGGAATATGCAGTTTAAAGCACAGCGGTGTAAGCACAACCGTCAGTCCGTCTTTCGGTGCGAAACGAAAATATACAAAGAACAGAATCGCAAACAAAATCAGTGCGGTAAGTGCTACTTCCATGGAAAGCGCATACATATCCGCAAGCACCACAATTGCGCCAATCCATAATATGGCACCAGTCGGCAGAATGGCACAGACAAGCGCCAGCAGTAACGCCACCGGAAACCGGCTGATTTTCTCCATGAATCCGATATTGGTATTGATCACGGTAAAAAGAGCCAGTGCAACGGCAAATTTTACGATCGGATACAGATATGTTTCATATTTACTGTAAAACCGGATCAGCTGATCCTTTATTTCCAACAACTTCGTCATAAATCCTCCCTGTTATGCCCCATCCTTTATTTTTCTTCCCGCAGTAATCTGCGCGCTCTCTTCAGATGATTTCCATATGCTTTCATCTTGCGATAGCCTTTTGCATACCGGGCACAATAGATCAGTGCGGTAATCAGAAGATACACGATCATAAATCCGGCATATGCAACAATAAGTTTCGGGACGAACGTCGTAAGATCCACGCGATTGATCCATTTCGTAATTGTATCAATATCCCCGAGTCCCCAGAACACGATCAGAAGAATAAATGCGATGGTTCCCGAAAAGAAACTTTTTACAATTTCTTTTCCTACATAGTCCCACATCGTATATTCTCCCGCCTGATGATATTTTTTATTTTCATATTCATCAAATGCTGCAAGATGATATAATTCTTTTACCCGTTCTTCACTGATCATAGATAACTCCTGTCTCGAACGCATCCCGGAATTTGGACACAATGATGCATTATTTGCTATTATACCATAGATAGTTCTTTTTTCAAAGTCTGTTTTCCAATCGCCCGTTTCCATGAAAAAAGCCCCGGAAATATCCGGGGTCTGGTTATTTGTCCACTATTCATTTTTTAAATATCTCATACGGTCCCTGTCTCTGGTAGAGCGTAAGTCTTCCATCTTAGGTTCCGGTTTCTGATAGGCATTCTGAAATTCGTTTGCCATTCTTTCCTTGCATTTATCACAAAAGCGTCCCGTGCGGATCGGTTTGCCACATTTTTCACATACAATCCCTGCTTCCGTAGCCGAGGAAAGAATCAATCTTTCTTCCTTTACCCACTGCCGGATCTGTTTGGTTGATATATCATTATCCGTTGCTGTCTGTTCTACCGAAGCACCCGGATGATCCTCGAGATACTGTTTGACTTCATGAAATTTATCTTCCAATTTCTTCTGACATGCCGGACAGATACGCTCATTGTTCAAAACATTAAACAATCTGCCACACATTTTACAATTTCTTACTTCCATAGTATCCCTCCTAAAAGCCTCTGCCAATGCAGGCAGTCAGCACATAAACCTGTTCCGCACCCGCTTTTTTTAATCTCTCCGCTACAGCTTCTACTGTAGATCCGGTTGTATAAATATCATCCACAATCAGAATTCTCTTATATTTTACTACATTATCCGAACTCTGAAAAGCATTTTTGACATTATTTTCTCTTTCTCTGCCATTCAGTTCTTTCTGTGGCCGTGTATCTTTCACCCGGATCATCAGACGCGGAATACACGGAATATCCATTTTTTCTGACAGTGCCCTGCCAAAAAGCGCAGCCTGATTATATCCGCGATACCGTTCTTTTTTCGAATACATCGGTACCGGAACGATTGCTTCGATCCTTTTTTCCCGCATCCAGTTTTCCCAGCGCTGCATGGCTTCCTCCGCCAGAAAACGGGCATATCTCCTCCGGTTTGCATACTTAAACCGGTACATGGATTTCTGCACAGCCCCACGATATACAAAAAGCGATCGTCCTTCTGCAACAAAAGAACGATGCTTTCTGCAATTCTGACAATATTCTGTTTCGGTATCCGCAAGCGGGCTTCCGCAATGATAACAGTACGGCTGCACAACGGGATACAATTTTTTCCGGCACGCTGCGTGAACATTTCGCTGTCTGCGGATATCTGCCGTTTCCAGCAGACGGTCGCATACAAAACAGCGTGGCGGAAATATACATTCCAGAAAATTATCCAAGACGGATACGGTTTCGAACTTCAATCTGTGCTGCCGCTTTTTCAAATTCAGCCTCTGTCATATCTTTTGTAGTAAATCCAATCTCTCCTGCAATTCCGGCATCTGCATATTCTACACTGCCAAATGCATTTTCGATTGTTTCCTTACCGGAAGAAGTGCGTACAAAGAAACTGTTTACACTGTCTTTGTAATCTACCAGTGTCAATTTTTCCGGTGACCAGTCAATGTAAATATTGGTATTTTTGTGCTTTGTCATATCCACGATATCTGCTACTACTGCACTTGCTGTCGGAAGCTTACCTGCTCCGCTGCCGTAGAACATTGCATCGCCCAGTACATTTCCATGTACGAAGATTCCATTGAACACACCGTTTACTCCGCAAAGAGGATGCTCTGCGCTGAGCATGAAAGGAGCAACCATACAACTGTAACTGTTTCCGACTTTACGGCTGGATGCAAGAAGCTTGATGGAACGGTTCAAAACCTTTGCATACTTAAAATCATCTGCTGTGATCTTTGTGATTCCGATGGGCGTGATTGGTGCTATTGCATTGACCGCTTTGCGTGGCATGAATAACGACATTTACTTCCAAGTCGGTTTGATTACGACGATCGGTTTGGTGAGTAAAAACGCCATTTTGATTGTGGAATTCGCAAAAGAATTGCATGATAAGGGTGAAGATATTGTGCATGCCGCAGTGGACGCCGTTCGCTTACGTTTGCGCCCGATTGTGATGACGTCTTTGGCTTTCGGTCTTGGCGTGTTGCCTTTGGCATTGGCAAGCGGTGCCGGTTCCGGTGCTCAAAACGCTATCGGTTGGGGTGTGCTTGGCGGTATGATCACAGGGACGTTCTTGTGTGTCCTTTTTGTGCCGATCTTCTACGTTGGTGTGATGCGCATTTCTGGTAGCGCCAATGAACGTAAAATTGACGTAGCTTCTCTTGTTGAAACAACGAAGATGGAAGCGGCAGGCCTTAAGGAAGGCGAGATCGTTTACTATGAAGAAGGCGAAGATCGTCACTTGAAAGAAAAGAGCACTTCGACAGATAATGAAAAGTCGACAGAGCAAGATAAGAAGGGGAATTAATATGCCGAGTTTTAAGTTGTTACCTTTGGTAGCGGTTTTGGCTCTGACGGGGTGCGTGTCCATGGCACCTAGCTACGAGCGTCCGGTGGCGCCTGTGGCTAATGAGTGGCCGACGGGTCCCGCCTATGCTAAGGCAAAACTCAACCAAGAAGCCCTTCCGGATTGGCAAGAGTTCTACACGGATAATCGTTTGCGTGAAGTGATTCAAATGAGTTTGGATAACAACCGCGATTACCGTGTGGCCATGCTCAATGTTGAAAAGGCGCGTTATGCCTACAACATTCAACGATCCAATTTCTTGCCGACCGTGAGTGCAAACGGTAGTGGTCAACACCAAGGTACGCCTCGTACGTTAAGTACAACGGGGCAAGATACCGTTTCTCATGTCTACTCTGCGAATTTGGCCATGGCCTCTTACGAGCTTGACCTCTTTGGTCGTGTGCGTAGCTTAAGCACGGAAGCATTGAATGAATACTTTGCTACCGATGAAGCACGCAAATCTGCTCGCGTGACGTTGATTGCTGAAACAGCGAATGCCTGGTTGCAATTGGGTACCAGTCGCTCGATTTTATCCTTTACCAAGGAAACGTTTGAGAGCCAAGAGAAAAGCTATAAGTTGATGAAGGCCAGTTATGATGCCGGCGCCATTAACTTGTTGGAACTTAATCAAGCCAAATCACAGTACGCCGCAGCCAAGGCTTCTTACTTAGCTGCTCAACGTGATGAAGCACAGGCCCTCAACACCTTAACCACGTTGGTTGGTGCAGATGTGCCGGCCAAGTGGTTGCCGGAACGCGTCGAAGTTGTCACGATGGATGGCGTTCTTCCGAAGGGTGTGCCCAGTGAAGTATTGTTGAATCGTCCTGATATTGCTCAAGCCGAATTTGCCTTGAAGGCAGCTAATGCCAATATTGGTGCGGCTCGTGCCAACTTCTTCCCCCGCATTAGCTTAGTGGCTTCCGGCGGTACGGGTTCGACCGAAATTGACGATCTCTTTAATTCCGGTACGCGTATGTGGAGTTTTGCTCCGTCGGTGACATTGCCGATCTTCACGGGTGGTGCTAACTGGGCTACGTTACGTGTTAGCGAAACGGATAAGAAGATTGCCGTTGCCAATTACGAAAAGAGTATTCAAACGGCATTCTCTGAAGTGGCTAACGCGTTAGCAACGGAAGGCACGATTGAAGAAGAATTGCAAGCTCAAACCGAATACGCTGACGCAACGAAGAAGGCCTATGAGTTAGCACAACAACGCTACAAGATGGGTTCTGAAAGTTATTTGTCGGTGCTTGATTCTCAAAGAACGTACGTTGCTGCTCAAACGCAATGGGTGGTGGCTCAACAAGCACGTTCCATGAGTTTGGTGTCTCTTTATAAGACCTTAGGCGGTGGCGCCATGGATCTTGCTAAGGCAGAGAGCTCAACGAAATGACAAAATCTCGTTCGCTTTCACAACAGCGCCGTAAAGAAATTTTCCAAGCGGCGCACAAGTGTTTCCTCTCTCGTGGCTTTCATGCCACGAGTATGACGGATATCGCTCGCGAATTTGGTATGAGTGTTGGCCATGTTTACAACTATTTTCCGAGTAAACAAGCCATCGTCGAGGGGTTAATTGAGCAAGGGATTGAAGATTTTTATGTCAATTCCAGCGAGCTTTTATCTTTTAGTACAAAAGGTAACCTTGAGAAGGCTCGCGAAGCCATTAAACGAAGCTTGTCACCTAATCACAATCCGAATCAAATCCGTTTGACGTTGGAACTCTTAGTCGAAGCTACTCATGACCCGAAACTTAGTAAGATCATTGAGGAGGCTGACACGAAGGTTCGTACCCATTTGATGGACATGCATCAAATTAAGGTGAACAGTTGTGAGGAGGAAGCTAGGCTCGAAGTGATGATGGCCATGTTTGAAGGGCTTGGGTTGCGTATTTTGCGCCATCCTGGCATTGACATGGACGGGATTTATGACGAGATGGCGCGTCGCCTTTGTGTGCCTCGCTTCGCATTGGAGCGGCAACTCAATGAGCTGACCGCTCGCAATGCTGCTTTGGAAGAGGAAGTGCGAAAACTCAAAGCTCAATTGCAGTAATTGCAAACAACGAAAAAAGCGACTCGGTTGAGTCGCTTTTTTCACCCTAAAGGTTTATTTTTTAAGGTCAATCGCAATAAAGATGCGAGATTGTTGGCGTTGGACCAATAAAGCCACTTTATTGCTCTTTTGAATAGCCTTGGCTAAATCTTCAGCGGCCTTAACGGGTTTGCCATTCGCGCTTAAGATTAAGTCACGCGGCAAGAGACCGGCACGAGCGGCAGCACCGCGAACTTCTGTGACCAATAAGCCATGTTGCAAGTCGAGCTCTTCGAGTTCGTCCTTCGATAGCGGGCGGACAGAGACGCCTAACTTACCGGCGGAGGTTTTTTCTTGAGCCTTTACACCGTCTTCGCTCGGCGTTTCTGCAACGGTGACTGAGACATTTTCTTGCTTACCGTTACGCAAAATCGTCATCGTAGTCTTGGTGCCCGGGCGCATAGTCGAAATCTTGACCGGAATGTCATTGGCGTTCTTTACTTCTTGACCGTTAACGGCAATCAAGATATCACCCACTTGTAAGCCAGCCTTATCAGCGGGGCCATCCTTGTCAATTTGCGTGATGACAGCCCCCTTAGGCGTCTTCAAACCGAAGGCTTCTGCCAAATCTTGGGTAACCGCTTGGATACCCACACCGATACGACCACGAATGACACGACCGTTTTTAATCAATTGGTCTTTAATTCCGATCGCCAAGTCAATCGGGATAGAGAAAGAAAGCCCCATAAAGCCACCGGAGGTGGAGAAGATTTGGGAGTTAATACCTACCACTTCGCCCTTCATGTTAAATAGCGGGCCACCGGAGTTGCCGGGGTTAACGGCGACGTCCGTTTGGATAAAGGGAACGTATTGCTCAGACGGTAATTGACGGCTCTTGGCAGAGACGATACCGGCCGTTACGGTGTTATCCAAGCCGAAGGGAGAACCGATAGCGGCGACCCATTCGCCAACCTTCAAGCTTTCAGAAGAACCCATCTTCAAAACGGGTAAGTCTTTTGCTTCGATTTTGACAACGGCGATGTCCGTCTTTTTATCTAAGCCAATGACTTTGCCGGAGAATTCACGATTGTCCGTGAGACGAACTCGCAACTCGTCCGCGCCCTCGACAACGTGGCAGTTGGTTAAGATGTAGCCGTCAGAAGAAACAATAAAACCGGAACCCGTACCACGTTGTTCAGGAATGCGTTGCTCTTGAGGACCGAACGGGATGATGGGGAAACCGAAGCGGCGGAAGAGTTCTTCGGTGCGCTTATCCAACAATTCCGGAAGCGGATTTTGAACGGTTTGCGTACGAGCGTTGCGAATGGTCGAGATGTTCACCACACCTTTACCGTTTTCTTCAACGAGTTTGGTGAAATCGGGCAATGCTGCTTGGGTTTGCGTGTTATCGCTAGAGAATAACGAACCAACTTGAGCGTTAGCTACGCTCGTCACACTAAATGCGGCCGCCATGGCAACCACTAAGGCCACCGACTTAAAGGCACGACTCTTCATCATGAATTCCTATCTCCGAAAATAATCGAGAAAACTGTAACGTTAATACCGAAACAATAACGAAAATTCGTTCACTTTTGTTTTGCGGGTTGTTTCGGTACCCCTTAATTTGTAACAAAGCTAGTGATTGGCCGAGGGAAGGGTGATCTGCATAGACGTTCCCAGTCCATCAAGACCTTCGGTAACTCGGATCGTACCGTGGTGAAGTTCAACGGCTCTTTTGACAATGGCCAATCCCAAGCCATTACCTTGAGTTTTGGTGCCAAGAGAGCGGTAGAAGCGATCAAAAATCCGCTCGCGCTCTTCTGGAGCAATACCGGGGCCATTATCACTCACAGCAATAATGACTTGATTGTTTTCTTTTTTCGCACTTAAAACGATACGACCTTGGGCTTGGGTGTAACGAATTGCGTTGTCGCAAAGATTGATGAGCAATAACTTTAAAACGTCTTCAATACCAGAAACCGTCGTTGCCTTGGCATCGACTTCAATCTGAATGTCTTTTTGGTGAGCTAAAACCATCAATTCTTCGGAAACGCTTCGCAAAATATGCTCAACATCCACGTTGACAAACGGTTTGGAGTGAGCGTCAGGATCCAATCGAGCAACGGTTAAAAGCTGTTGCACCAAACCTGTGGCTCGATCAATGCCGGCGTGCAAGCGTGAGAAAGCTTTTTGTTGTGCTTCGGGTGTTTTTGCGCGCTCTGCTAATTGCACCTGAAGTTTGAGTGCCGTTAGGGGAGTGCGGAGTTCATGTGCGGCGTCAGAAGCAAAACGCTTTTGAATTTCCAAGCTCTCATTGAGGCGAGCTAAGAGTTCGTTGAGGGCTTCGACGAGTTTTAAGACTTCGTTGGGAAGCCCTTGCGTCGGAATGGGCTCAAGTGAAGTGGGGGAGCGCGTTGCGACGATTTTGGCCGTGCGGTTAAGTGTTGCCAATCCTTGCGTTACCAATAACCAAATGGCAATCGCAAGAAACGGCAATAAAAGAATCAACGGCTGAAGGATGTGCAGAGCCGTTGTAAAGGCCAATTTCACCCGAACGCTGGCTGGTTGCGCAGTAATCACAGAGAGTTCATTACTGATGTGATGAACATAGGCTCGC
>OGDP01002152.1_pt1 | contig 10574 bp, 8 predicted proteins | sample 1570441 | NCBI WGS metagenome assembly OGDP01 (sample SAMEA2581961, study PRJEB24529) | metagenome | biome: Human gut stool | place: China | collected 2011
AGCTGCGTCTATATCGACATCAACGGCCTGCACGAGCTGAACAACAGCCGCGGCCATCAGGCCGGCGACATCATGCTGCGCGAGGTCGCGGACGAATTAAAGCTGCACTTCGGCTCGTCCCTCACCTACCGCATGGGCGGCGACGAGTATATCGCCCTCGTCCCGGATATGCCCGAGGAGCAGCTGCACGAAAAGGTGCGCGCATTCTCGCTCGCGATTGAACGACGCGACTACCACGCGGCGCTCGGCTGGGCGACCTGCGACATAGACGGCATCCAGATGGAGGAGCTGCTCCGCGTCGCGGAGAGCCGTATGTACGAGGCCAAGAGCGCTTACTACCGCAATAAAAATATTGCACCGCGCGGCCGCTGATTTTTGGTGAAAATTATTTTAGACTTCCGTATTTTCCCTTGTTTTCTGTATAAAATTCCGTTATAATAGGGCAGAATCCCAACAAGGAAGGAATTTTTATGCAGAAACTCAAAAAACGCGGCGGCTTTACGCTTGTCGAGCTCATCGTCGTGCTCGTTATCCTCGCCATTCTTGCGGCGCTTCTTATCCCCGCGCTCACCGGTTATATCGACAAGTCCAAGAAAGATCAGGTCGTCGCCGAAACCCGTATGCTGCACGAGGCGGTCCAGACCGTCGCCAGCGAAGCGTATGGCTCGGCGGAGTGGCCGTCTAATGGTGCCATTTTTACGATTGCTAATCAGAAAGGCAAAAACGTGACAAAGCATGAGGATACGGCAACATATGACAACCTCCAAACCCGCTATAACGAAATCGTAAAGCTGGCAGAAGTACCGAGTCTGACCGGTGGAACAGGCGATTTCGTTGCTTTTACTGATACCAAAGGTTCAGTATTCTGTATTCTGTACAACACCGGGCGCGGCCTGCTTGGCGCGTATTTCCGGGAGACCGGCGAATACAAGGTCTATGATGAACAGAAGAATATCAACAACTATACCACTTGGTACGGAAACTATATCAACTCTGTGATCTCCACCGTGATCGACAGCTCTGCGGAGAGTCCCTGGTCTCAGCAGATGATTGATTACCATTTGACCCGATAACTTCAAAAAAACCGCCCGTTTCCCCATAAAACGAGCGGTTTTTACTTACTCTTTACGCGGCTTTCGCCCATATCTCATTTCTTTGCGGTATACTAAATCAAAAATGATAAGTATATGCTGCCGCACTGCGGCCGAACGAAAGGGGGATACACCATGGCAGAAATCATATGGAATCAGGGCTACACACAGAACCGTGAGCTGTCGTGGCTGGAATTTAATGCGCGTGTGCTCGCGGAGGCGGAGGACGAAACCGTTCCCCTGCTTGAACGCTTCAAGTTTCTTGCGATTTTTACGAGCAATCTGGACGAGTTTTTCATGATCCGCGTGGGCAGTCTGACCGACATGGCCGCGCTCGAACCGAACCGCCGCGACAGCAAGTCCGGCCTGACCGCAAGCGAACAGCTCGACCGCATCTACGCCGCCGTTGAGCCGCTTTACGTGCGCCGGGACGCCGCGTTCCGCGACGTGGACAGCCGCCTCGCCGAGGAGGACCTGCGCCGTATTTCCATGGACAAGCTGGACGGCAGCGAGCGCAAATACATCAAGCGCTATTTCGAAACCATGATAGCGCCCGTGCTCTCGCCGCAGGTCGTGGACTCGCATCACCCCTTCCCCCACCTTGAGGGCAAGGTGCTGTATATCGCGGCGCTGCTCAGCCACAAGAAAACCGAGCGTCTCGGCCTGATTCCCGTGCCCGCTTCCCTGCCGCCGCTTATCTTTCTCCCGAACGACAAACGCCGCTGCCTGATGACCGAGGACATCATCCTGGCGTTCGCGGACGATGTTTTCGAGATGTACGATGTGCTCGAAAAAACGGTTTTCTGTGTTACGCGCAACGCCGATGTGCCGCTCGACGATGAGCCGTTCGGCTCGGAACAGGTCGATCTGCGCCGGAAAATGGAGAAAATGCTGCGTCAGCGCCGCCGCATGGGCGTCGTCCGTGTGGAACTGAGCCGCCCGGTGTCCTCGCACTTCAAGGCGTATTTCCGCGACCGCTTCGAGGTCACGGACGCGCAGATTTTCCTGTCGCGCAACGCGCCGCTGCGCATGGGCTACGCCTTTTCGCTCGGCGATTACCTGAGCAACGGCCGCCGCTCGCGCCTGTCCGACCCGCCGTTTACGCCGCAGCAGCCTGCCATGCTGCCCGCCGGACAGAGCCTGCTCAAAGCCGCGCTTCAGCGCGATGTGCTGCTCTCCTACCCGTATGAGAGCATGGAGCCGTTTCTTCAGATGATACGCGAAGCCGCGAACGACCCGGCGGCGCACAGGTATTCGACGAGCAGAACAACATCGACTGGTCGGAGCGTCTGGAAGAGGCCGGATGCAAAATCATCTACGGCTTCGAGGACTACAAGGTGCACTCGAAAATCTGCCTCATCACCCGGCGCGAGCGCAGCGGCATACGCTATATCACGCAGGTCGGCACGGGCAACTACAACGAAAAAACCGCCCGTCAGTACACCGATGTGTCGCTCGTCACCTCGAGCGAGTCCATCGGCATGGACGCGGCGCAGTTCTTCAACAATATGGCGCTGGGCAACCTGAACGGCCGCTATAACCGCCTGCTCGTTGCGCCGTCCGGCCTGAAAAGCAGCATCCTCGCGCTGATGAACAACGAGATCGCCAAGGGACGCGACGGCTATATCCTGCTCAAATTCAACTCGCTGACCGACATCGACATCATCGAAAAGCTGCACGAGGCGTCCATGGCGGGCGTTACCGTGGAAATGATTATCCGCGGCATCTGCTGCCTGCTGCCCGGCGTCCCCGGAAAGACCGAAAACATCACCGTCAGCAGCATTGTCGGCCGTTTTCTGGAACATTCGCGCATTTATGTGTTCGGCCGCGGCGAAAATGAGAAAATGTACATTTCCTCCGCCGACATGATGACCCGAAACACCGAGCGCCGCGTAGAAATCGCCTGCCCCATCGACAGCCCCGAGGTCCGCGCCCGCCTGCACGACATCCTGTTCGCGATGCTGCACGACACCGTCAAGGCGCGTGTGCTCCAGCCGGACGGCAGCTACTCCCGCAAGCCGAGCGTTCCCGAGCCGCTCTGCGCGCAGGACCTGCTGATGCAGCAGGCGGTCAGCATGGCGAGCGAACAGGCGATGCACGCCCCCGAGCGCGGTCTGCTCCCGTGGCTGCGCCGCCTTTTCGGCAGAAACTAAACCGCTCTCTCCCCCTCTCCCGGACGATGATACCCGTCCGGGAATTTTTATGCATCCTGATATGGTGGAACGCAGTGTGAATGCTATTTATTTACATTCTTGCTTTCTGATAAGTCAAAAGCGATTTCCATATTTGCTACATCTTTATTTTGTAATATATTCGTCTGTTATCTTTCCGTAATAGATTTGCTTTGTTTGACGTCTCTTGATATTTCCCGCGATTTTCAAGGATTATTCTGGTTTATATCTCAGGTTTACCTTATTTATTCCCGTTTTATGAATTGCTATTTTCAGATTTGTTCGAAATTATTCTGATTATTTTGCCTATTCTCTCTGTTTTTCAGAAATATTCTCTGCCTATGTTTTATCAATTTTATTGAAATGTTATTTCTCGATATAATTCATTATTTTATATTTATTTCGCAGTTTATTTTCATTCCATATTATGTTATATTTCTCTTGGTCTTTCTCCTGCATTTTATATTTTTGTATAAATATACAAAAGCCGCCCGAATTGTTGTTTTCCGGACGGCTTTCGCTTATATTCTTTTTCCGTTGAAATTCTGTGCTGCGGCGGCGCATCCCTTTTCGATGATGCACGCGGCGGCGCTCACAGCGTCCTCGCAGGCCTTGTCGATGGCCTTCTGCTCCTCCTGCGGGAACTTGCCGAGCACCCACGCCGCCAGGTCATAATCCGGGCGCGGCTTCTTGCCGACGCCAATCTTGACGCGCGGGAAATCCTCACTTCCGAGGTGATAAATGATGTTTTTCAGGCCATTCTGGCCGCCTGCCGAACCTTTCGGGCGCACTCGAAGCGTGCCGACGTCGAGCGAAACATCATCTGACAGCACGATAACGCGCTCTGGCGGGATTTTGTAGAACGCCGCCGCATCGCGGACCGCCTCGCCGGACAGATTCATGAACGTCTGCGGTTTAAGGAACAGCACGCGCTTTCCGCCGAGCATTCCCTCCCCCGCGAGCGCCTTGAACTTCATGCGGTCGATTTTCTGTCCGGAACGCGCACAATAGCTCTCAAGCGCACGGAAACCGGCGTTGTGGCGCGTGTTGTCGTACTGGCTGCCGGGGTTGCCCAGACCGACCACGATCCACTCGATCGGCTGCACCGGTTTTGCGGCCTTTTCTTCCTCTAATTTCTTAAAAATATCGAATACTGACATGTTTCTCTCCGAAAAAGTTGACATTTTCTGTCGTATCTGTTATAGTTATCAGACGGACACTGCTTCGCGGTTGGCACTCCTTGTGAAAGGAGTGATGCTTTATGAAGAAATTCGTTGGAATTCTGATTTGTATCGCCCTTGTGCTTTACATTTTTGTCATAAAAGCGTGCTAACCGCTCGGCTGGTACCCAAGCGGTTAGCTTCATCTTGAATTAACTGTGCAGGCCAACCGCATAGCGGTGTCCTTTATATTATCATTATACCCGCTCGTTTCCGCTCTGTCAAGGCGCGGAAGCGGGCGTTTTTTTACTCTACGGACAGGATATAGTAGTAAACCGGCTGACCGCCGTTGATGATCGAGATCTCCATGCCCTTATTTTCCTTATGCAGCAGGTTTTCGACCTCCGCCGCCTGCTCCTCGGTCACGCCCTCGCCGAAAATAACGGTTGCAAAGGCGCTGTCGTCCGAAACCATCTCGCGGACGAGCTTTTTCAGCACGCTGCTCTCGCGGCCGCTTGCGCACAGCTTGCCCTCGCTGAGCGACAGATACTCGCCCTGCTTGATCTTCTTGCCGTCAAACTCGCTGTCGCGTGCCGCGTAGGTCACCTGACCGCTGCGCACATGGGAGGCCGCTTCGGTCATCGCAGTCGCAAGCTCGGTGTCCTGCTCCGCGTCCAGATCGACCGCCAGCATCGCGGAAATGCCCTGCGGAATGGTCTTGGTCGGAACAACGACCAGCTTTTTCTCCTCGGACAGATGGACCGCCTGCTCGGCCGCCATAATGATATTCTTGTTGTTCGGCAGAACGAACACGATTTCCGCCGGAACCGAATCCACCGCGCGGATAATATCGTCGGTCGAGGGGTTCATGGTCTGACCACCCTGCACGACTGCGTCCGCGCCGAGGTCGGTAAACAGGCTTTTGAGGCCCTCACCGGCCGCTACGGCAACAAAACCGTACTTTTTCTCCGCCGGAACGACAACGCGCTCCTTAGGTGCGTCCGCCGTGCCCTCGATGACCTTCGCGGTGTGCTGCTCGCGCATATTCTCGATTTTGACCGTGAGGAGCGGACCGAACTTGAGGCCCTCCTCGAGCGCCTTGTTCGGCTGGTCGGTGTGCACGTGTACCTTTACGATGTCGTCGTCCTCGACCACAACGAGCGAGTCGCCAATATCGTTCAGAATAGCGCGCAGACGGCCCACATTCCGCGCCTTATCCTTGCGTTCCGCGATAAATTCCGTGCAGTAGGTGAAGGTGATGTCCTCATCGCGGATAGCGTCGAAATCCGCCGCCGCGCGGGTCGGCTGCACAATCGTGCGCTCCTTGTGAATGCCGCGCATCGCGTCGAGCATACCCTCGAAAATCGTAACGAAGCCGAAGCCGCCTGCGTCCACGACGCCCGCCTTTTCGAGGACGGGGTTCTGATGCACGGTTTCCGCGAGCGCCGCCTTGCCGTGCTCAACGATCGCCGCCAGCACCTGCTCGGCGCTCAGCGTGCTGTCCGCCTGACACTGCTCGACGGTTTTCTGCGCCGCAACGCGCGAAACGGTGAGGATAGTGCCCTCTGCCGGCTTCATGACCGCCTTATACGCGGTATCCACGCCCTCGCGCAGCGCCAGAGCCAGGTCGCGGCCGCTCGCCGCCTCGGTCTCGCGCAGCTTTTTCGCCATGCCGCGGAACAGCAGGGACAGGATAACGCCGGAGTTGCCGCGTGCGCCGCGCAGCAGCGCGGAAGCGGTCGTGTCGGCCGCCTTGGCGAGCGTCGGCTCGCCCAGCTTCGCCAGCTCGTTCATCGCCGCCGTCATGGTCATCGACATATTCGTGCCCGTATCGCCGTCCGGCACCGGGAACACGTTCAGCTCGTTGATCTGTTCCTTCTGTTCGGTAATGGCGAGTGCGCCTTCGGTCACCATGGACTGAAACAGCGCACCGGTGATTTTTGTATCTGCCATTTGAAAAACTCTCCTAAAATTCCCTTTTTCGGGTCTTTACCGCACCTTTTCGTGCGTCTTTCGCCGCGTCCCTGCTCAGGCGCGGATGCTCTCGACGTAAACGTCCACGTTCTTCACGTCCACGCCGGTCAGGCGCTCGACATGATAGCGCACCTCGCCGATGATCGAGCGGCAGACGGTCGCAATGTTTACGCCGTGATCGACTGCGATATGCAGGTCGATGTTCACGCCGCCGTCCGGTGCTTCAGTCACCTTGACGCCGCGCGACTGGTTCTCACGGCCGAGCAGATGCGCCAGTCCGTCGGTCATCGAGCGGATGGTCATGCCCTTGACGCCGAAGCAGAGCGAAGCCGCGTAGCCCGCAATGCCGGCAAGCACCTCGGTTGTGATTTCGATATATCCGAGATCGGTCTTGATGGTCATAAAAAAACCTCCCTGCGTCTGCTTTCTGAGTGAAATGTTTTACGGAAAACATTTTATATTTATTATATCATATACTAAACGCACAGAAATTACAAGTCCATGTACCGATATTGAACACTTCCCGTAAAAACATCCGGTCAGGGGAGGGGAGGCGGCGGGAAGGCTCCCGGTTTCCGACGGCGTGCCGGACGCCGAAAAAGCCGGAATACGCACGTTTTTCTCAAACAAATGTTTGCATTTTGCGCACAGGCACGGTATAATAAAGTATAATTTCGAACGTATGTTCCAACGGCACACAGGGGAGAGCACTCTTATGAAGAAAATATCCGAAAAACAGCAGCGTATTCTTGATTTCATAAACACATTTTCTATGGAGCACGGCTATCCGCCATCGGTGCGCGAGATCTGCGCTGAGGTCGGACTGCGCTCGACCTCCACCGTCCATGCCCACCTGAAAAAACTCCAGGAAGCCGGCTATCTTGAGGCGAACGACCACAAATCGCGTGCGCTGACGCCGGTCGCCGGCGCGTCCATGGTGCCGCGCGTGCCCATTCTCGGCCGCGTCACCGCCGGCATGCCGATTCTCGCGGTCGAGGAACACATCGGCTACGTGCCGTTTGAACCCGCAGCGAACGGCGGCAAATACTACGCCCTGCGCATCCGCGGCGACTCGATGATCGGCGTGGGCATCATGGACGACGACCTCGTTATCATCCGTCAGGACGTCGAGGCGCGGAGCGGCGACATCGTGATCGCGCTGCTTGAGGACGAGGCCACCTGCAAGACGCTGTGCATCACGCCGGACGGCGTCTGGCTGCGCCCGGAGAACCCGGCGTACCCGCTCATCGACGGCACCGGCTGCCAGATTCTCGGCGTTGTAAAGGCAGTCTACCGCGAATATTAAGGCGAAACCGGCAGTTCGCCGAATACTTCGTATATTTTCATAATTTTCTGTGTCGTTTTTCAAACAAAGCTACATATTTTTTGTTATATTCCATAAGTTTTATCCGTCATTTTCTCAAGGAGATACCATGCCAGCCATCACAGACAGCGTGCAGTTCGTCAAGGGCATCGGCCCGAAAAAGGTGAAACTGTTCGAAAAACTGCATATTTCGACGCTTCAGGACGCTCTGGAAACCTATCCGCGCGACTACGAGGATCGCACGCAGATCACGCGCATCGCGGACATCGAGGCGGAGGACAAATACGCCGTCCGCGCTGTTCTGGGCACCGAGCCGCGCGTCAGCCGCATCCGCAAGGGCATGACGCTCGTCAAATGCACGATTTTCGACGAAAGCGGCTCGCTCGGCGTGACATGGTTCAACCAGCCTTACGCGGCGGCGCAGCTGCGCGTCGGGCAGGAATACCTGTTTTACGGCAGGGTGCAGGGGTTCGGCCGCGGGCGGCAGATGGTTTCGCCGCAGGCCGAAAAGGTCGCGGAAAGCGACCCGCATCCCGGCCGCATCGTGCCGGTGTATCCGCTGACCGCCGGGCTGACCCAGCGCGACATGGCGCGCGTGACCGAGGCCGCGCTCGACGCCGTGCCGGGGGACTGGCCCGACCCGCTGCCCGAGCTGCTGCGCGTCAAGTACCGCCTGCCGGACGCGGCGGACGCGCTTTCCGCCATTCACCGTCCGAAAAACAGGGGAGAAGTGGACGAGGCACGCCGCCGCATGGTGTTTGAGGAGCTGTTCCTGCTGTGCTGCGGCCTTCAGCAGCTCAAGGAGCGCCGCCGCGCGGACAGCGGCATCCGCTTCGACAGCAGCCGGCTGGACGAATTTTTCGCCGCGCTCCCGTTTTCTCCGACCGGCGCACAGCGCCGCGCCATCGGGGAAATCGCCGCCGACTGCGCCTCCGGACGGCCGATGAACCGCCTCGTGCAGGGTGATGTCGGCTCGGGCAAGACGGTTGTTGCGGCGGCTCTGTGCGCTCTTGCGGCGCAGAACGGCTGGCAGGCGGCCTTCATGGCGCCGACCGAAATTCTCGCGGCGCAGCACGCCGAAACGCTCACGCCCATGCTCGACAAGCTCGGCCTGCGCTGCACGCTGCTGACCGGCTCAATGACCGCCGCGCAGAAGCGGAACGCCCTCGCCGCCATCGAAAGCGGCAGCGCGGATGTCGTGGTCGGCACGCACGCGCTCATTCAGCAAAGCGTGGTGTTCCACCGGCTCGGCGCGGTCATCGCGGACGAACAGCACCGCTTCGGCGTTGCACAGCGCGCCGCGCTCTCCGCCAAGGGCGAAACGCCGCACGTGCTCGTCATGTCGGCCACGCCCATTCCGCGCACGCTCGCGCTCATCATGTACGGCGACCTCGACGTTTCCATTCTGGACGAAACGCCGCCCGGCCGCAGTCCGGTTGAAACCTACGCGGTGGGGGAGAATATGCGCCGCCGCATCACCGCCTTCATCGAAAAGCAGCTCGTCGCCGGCGGTCAGGTCTATGTTGTCTGTCCGCTCGTCGAGGACGGGGAAGGGGACAGCAATCTCAAAAGCGCCGAGCAGCACGCGAAGGACATTCAGGCGCAGCTTCCGCACCGCCGCGTTGCCGTGCTGCACGGACGCATGAAAAACGCTGAAAAAGACGCGGTAATGCGTGATTTTGCGGCGCACAAGTACGATATTCTGGTCGCGACAACGGTCATCGAGGTCGGCGTGGATGTGCCGAACGCGAACCTCATGGTCGTGGAGGACGCGGACCGCTTCGGTCTGTCGCAGCTGCATCAGCTTCGCGGCCGTGTCGGACGCGGCACGCGGCAGTCCTACTGCGTCTTTTTCGGCGCGGACAAGGGCTCGACCGCCCGCGAACGGCTGAAAATCCTCTGCAAGACGAACGACGGCTTCGAAATCGCCCGTGCGGATCTGTCGCAGCGCGGCCCGGGCGACTTTTTCGGCAGACGGCAGCACGGCCTGCCCGCGCTCCATGTGGCGGACATCGCCGCCGACCTCGCGCTCATGCAGAGCGCCCGCGAGGAAGCAGAGGCAATCCTTGCCGCCGACCCGACCCTCAGCGGCTACCCGCTCTTAAAGGACCGCGTACACCGGATGTTCGCCGAGCGCGACGACGAAGCATTTAACTAAAAAATCCCACAAAAAAAAGCCCCCGCTTGCGTTCTGCACGTACAAACGAGGGCTTTCACTTCCAGATTTCCATAGATTCTCTTTTCTCGGCGGGATACTCACCGCCGGTTTGTATGAAATTTTTTATAGCATTATTCGCATGGCCTTCGCCGTTTTTTCAACGTTCCGCAGCGGCTTCTGTCTCTGCCGGTGAAAAACTGGCTTTGGGTTTTCCCTTTTCAGCATAAGGGGAATGGGTATCGCGACTTACGGCATCGGAGTTCGTCCTTTACGTTTATTTTTGACATCGTTTTTCGGTTTATCCTACCCTTACGGGTCACGCACGACTTGATGAATTATCAATATCGGTCGAAGATTTGTTTACACTTTATATAAATGGGATAAATGTGCGTCCGCTTCAGTTGTTGTCTGCCTGCTGCCGAAAAACGTACATTTTGGCGGCGTTGATATCATCTCGGCTCTGTTACGTTCTCGCTGCACCATGCTCATCAGCATACCCATCGGCCACTGGGTGCGCGCCTTGTCCGGCGTATGCAGGTATCACAGGATCCTGTCATTATCATTCGGCGCATCATTTCCGGTTTATGGCCTTTGTGTAAAAATCGAACCTTACTTTCCTGCTGCCTCGACCCGTATTCATCCGCAGTCGTCATACCGGATCATATCGGAAGGGGAGCGCTTCCCCGGGAGCTTCCG
>OGDP01002159.1_pt1 | contig 10507 bp, 9 predicted proteins | sample 1570441 | NCBI WGS metagenome assembly OGDP01 (sample SAMEA2581961, study PRJEB24529) | metagenome | biome: Human gut stool | place: China | collected 2011
CACGGCATTTTCTGGTGCGATGGAAGGGACTCGAACCCCCGGCCTACTGATTCGTGGAAACCGAGCGGCATCTTTCGTCCATTCCTGCAATTCACGGAGAATCGTTATTTCTATCGAAACGCCGTGATTTTAGCGTTGTGAATCTATTGTATTCCTTTGCATTGTTTGCACTCCTTTGCACCTGTTATCCATCTTTGCGATGTGCAGAAAATGTGCAAAAGTGTGCAGAGCCAAAATCAGCCCAGAAAAAACTGCGTTCTGGAACAGCCCGACAAGCCGGATTTCAGGGATTTTCAGAACGTCAGAAATCCCAATTTTATCCAGACAACAATCTCACATGACACATCGGTTCTTTGGCATGGTTTAGGACATCCGAACAGACACCGTTTTACATAGAAATGAGGTTCACCATGAACAAACTACTTTCCTACCGCTACAACATGGACACCGACCGGGTGGAAGCCCGGTTCGAGGATGGCACCACCCTTGCCATTGACTGCATCGCCGTGGAGGACGAGTACGGCAACACCCCAGCGCAGCGAGCAGAGCTGGATTGGCTGCTGTACAACAAGCCCTTGGAGTATGCACAACTCGTGTTGAGTAGCGAGATGGCGTACTATCTTTTCCTTGGCTGCAATCACGGCAGACTGGAAGATTAAGCACGCCTCATAAAGAACACGATGCCCACCGGCCTATGGTTTCCATAAGCCGGTGGGCATGTTCGTTAGCCTGTGCTCCGTTTGACCTTATAAATCAGACAAAGCAATTGGTCCTTGAAATTTTATAGCAGGCTCAAAGCATCTTCGTCACCCACGAGGGTGAAGTCGGGGTGCATCTGCAGGATGCTGGCGGGCACTTCGGGAGTGACCGGGCCGAAGAAGGCCTTCTTGACGATCTCGGCCTTGCCTGCGCCGTTGACCACCATCAGCACCTTGCGTGCCTGCATGATGGTGCGGATGCCCATGGTATAAGCCTGCTTGGGCACCAGATCCACGTTGCCGTCAAAGAAGCGCTTGTTGGCCTCAATGGTCTCCTGGGTCAGGTCCACGCAATGGGTCTCTCCAGCTCAAAAGCCTCGCCCGGCTCGTTGAAACCGATGTGCCCGTTGAGGCCAAGGCCCAGCAGCTGCAGATTGATGCCGCCTACACTGTGGATGATGGCATTGTACTTTGCACAGGCATCGGCAGCATCGGGGTTCGTGCCATCCGGCAGGTTGGTCTTTGCGGGGTCGATGTTCACACAGTCGAACAGGTTACGGTGCATGAAGCTCCAGTAGCTTTCCGGGTGCTCCTTGGGCAGTCCGCGTTACTCGTCCAGGTTGACGGTGGTCACCTCGAAAAAATTGATGTCGCCCTTGTTGTACCACTCCACCAGCTGCTTGTATGCGCCCACAGGGGTGCCTCCGGTGGCCAGGCCTAGCACGCAGTTCGGTTTCATGATGACCTGTGCGGAAATGATATTGGCCGCCTTGCGGGACATGTCCGCATAATCTTTTGCACGAATGATCTTCACTGCAAACGACTTCGCTTACTTATTATCGCACAGCTTGTGGGCCAGCTTCATCACGTTTTCGGCATTACCGATGGCATAATCCAGAGAGGGAACTTCTGCGATGGGCAGCTTGATTTCCTCCTGCAGCTGCTTCAGGCGGTAGCTCACCTGGGGAGCCAGAAGCACGCACTCGTAGCCATTCTGCCAGGTTTCCACAGCCTCGCCAGTCCCCATAGCCTGAATCTCCAGATCCTCACCGTGTGCGTCAGCCCAGGTCTTCATCTTCTTCATCAGGATGCTGCTGGACAGACCGCCAGCGCAGCAGAGCAAAACTTTCATAATAAAAAGCTCCTTTCAAATCATCTCACCGCACACAGAGGTGCGGTGAAAAACATTTTAGGTCAGATCCTCGCCATTTGTGGCGATGCACTTTTTGTACCAGTAGAAAGAATCCTTGCGGTAACGCTTGAGCGTACCAGTGCCATCGTTGTTTTTATCCACATAGATAAAACCGTAGCGCTTTTTCATCTCACCGGTGGAAGCGCTTACCAGATCGATGCAGCCCCAGGGGGTATAGCCACGCAGGTCTACGCCGTCTGCCATAGCAGCCTCCATGGCCTGCACATGCGCCTTGACATAGGCGATGCGGTAGGGGTCGTGCACAGTGCCGTCTGCTTCCAGTGTGTCGGAAGCGCCGAGACCGTTCTCCACGACCATGAGCGGCAGATGATACCGAGCGTAGTACTCGTTCAGAGAGTAGCGCAGGCCGTCCGGGTCCAGGCTCCAGCCCCACTCGCTGTACATAAGGTAGGGGTTCTTGGGGCCCATGTTCAGGTTGCCGCCTGCCGTCTCAGTGACCGGGTGGGTGGTAGCACAGCTGGTAGAGTAATAGGAGTAGGTGATCATATCCACCGTACCCTGCTGCAAGTCTACCACATCTTCAGGCGTTATGTCCAGATTCACGCCGTATTTTTTCCAGATCTTTGGTGCAAAGTATGGGTACGCACCCTTGGCCATCACGTCGGCAGTGTAGTAGATGCCTTCCTGCAATTTTTCCTGCACCAGCAGCACGTCCTTGGGGTCACAGGTCAGTGGGTAGGTACTGGGTCCACCGCCGATCATGCAGCCCACCACATTTTCAGGATCGATCTCATGAGCACGTTTCACGGCACGGGCGCTGGCCACATACTGGTGGTGCAGCAGCTGGAAATCCTGCCGGATGTTCTCTGCCGGGTAACCAGGGATCAAATCCTTGATCATGAGGGGCACGTTGATCTCATTGAAGGTGAGCCAGTATTTGACCAGACCTTTGTACTCCCGGAAGAGCGTCTCAGTATAGCGGTCAAACAGCTCGATCAGCCTGCGGTTCTTCCAGCCGCCAAACGTTTCTTCCAGATACAGCGGCACATCGTAATGCTGGATGGTGACCAGCGGCTCGATGCCGTACTTCTTCAATTCCAGAAATACGTTCCGGTAAAAATCCAGACCAGCCTGATTGGGCGTTTCCTCCACGCCGTTGGGGTAAATGCGCGTCCAGGCGATGGACATGCGGAACACCTTGAACCCCATCTCCGCAAAGAGGGCAATGTCCTCCTTGTAGTGATGGTAAAAATCAATGGCTTCGTGGTAGGGGTAGTTGTACCCCGGTAGCACGGCCCGGTGGGCTCCCTCCGGCAGGGGTTGGAAGCCCATCACCTTGCCGGGGTTGCCGTCCTTGTCGAGATAGGTCACATAGCGCGGCTCGGTCAGGGAGCCGGCGGTCTGCACGTCCGAAGCGGCAAGGCCCTTGCCGCCCTCGTTCCAGCCGCCTTCACACTGGTTGGCAGCGGTAGCACCGCCCCAGAGGAAATCCTTCGGGAAAAGCATGGGGACGCACCTTCCTTTCTAGTTTTCAGAAGTTGAAACCGAACGGGGTGGAGCCCTTCATGTAGGGCAGCAGTTCGACCTCACGGGGGTCAATGTGACCCACCACGTTGGTCTTGCCGTAGTTCTTCATGGGCTTACGAGCGATCTGCACCTCACCGGCGTACTGGCCATAGAGGTTGTTGTCGATCAGCACGTCACCGGGCTGGATGTCCACGGTGTTGAAGGGCTCGGTCGCCTCTCGCAGCATACGGCTCTCCAGGGTGCGGATGATCCACTCGCCGCTGTCGCCACGAACGGACAGGTTCATCCGCAGGCGCTTCTTCATGCTCTCGGGCAGGCCTTCGGCCGGGGTCATGTGGAACATGATCTTGGTGCTGTTGGCGGCGGCCATGGCTTCCAGCTCGGCATCGGTGGCGTAGGCGTTGGCGATGATGATATCGTTGACATACCCCATCATCACATAGTGCCCCACTTGGATCTCAATGGGCCAGTCACGGTGCATTTCCAGCGTGGGCAGACCCTCGGTGACGGGCCAGGGGCCAAAGGCCTCCGGGTTTTGGGAGGTAACGAAGGACTGCAGACGCAGGTTGTGCTTGACCATGGGTGCAGATCCCTTTTCAAAGTGCTCCAGAGAAACGCCGGTGTAGCGGTGCGGATAGTAGTTGTGGCAGCCCAGGATCATATCACGGTCACCGCCGGCAGCCAGCACATGACCCACATGATCCTGAGTGTTGCAGCCGTTCACGCAGATCTTGATCCCCTCTTTGTTCTTGGAGAGGAAGGCTTCTTCCATATCGTTCAGGCCCAGATCCAGACGCAGGATATCCACCTGCAGCTCGGTGAAGAAAGACAGATCCAGCGGACCGTGGAAGAAGCTGGCGTTGATGCCCATGCGTTCAAACATCATGGGGTTCACATCGGCTTCGATCTCAAAACCCAGCTCCTTGGCCTTGGCCAGCAGGGGCTTGTAGCGGTCGATGGTCTGCTGGCGGTCACCTGCGCCCAGCAGAGCGATGAACAGCAGGTCAAAGCCCAGCTTTGCAGCCTTTTCCATGTAAGCAACGTCCTGCTCAAAGGTGCTGCGCTCAGGGTACAGGGAGATGCCCAGTCTTCTCTTTTGCATTTCAGTTTCTCCTTAAATGTTTATTCTGTGTGATAAAAACCGAAAAAGCGAGCCGATCCATGCCGACCGGCCCGCTTTTTTCAACCGGCTTTGGGTTCCAAAGTGGTAAATTTACAGTTGTAAGGGTTGCCCGGATCTTGCAAGATCACTTGTTTTGGGCAGCCAGTTCAGCAGCTTCGGCAGCAGCCTCTTCCTCGATGCACTGCTTCTCATAAATCTTGTAGAAGGGGCGCCAGATCAGCCAGCAGACCGGGAACATCAGGATCGCGAAGATGACGTTGCGCCAGTCCAGTGTAGTAAGGAAGGTCTGGAACACGACCGGCAGGGTGGTCATGATCAGCACCTGCGGATAAGCGATCCAGTGCAGGTTCCATGCCACCAGCAGCAGAGCGGAGCAGACCATCGGGCACAGCATGAAGGGGATCAGCAGGAGGCCGTTATACATAATGGGATAGCCGAAGATGGCAGGCTCGTTGATGCCGAACAGACCGGGAACGAAAGATGCCTTGGACACGGCCTGAATGCGCTTGGACTTGCTCTTGAGCCCCATCAGGGAGAAGGGCATGGTATTGCCGGCGCCGCCCATGATGCCGTTGGCGCCCATCAGGAAGACGGGGAAGAACTGCAGAGGCTGACCGGCAGCGGCCAGTGCAGCGTTGGTGGTGTAAGCGGTGATGTAGGGCACCATCAGAACGGTGAAAATCACGCCGGTGCCGTGGATGCCGAAGAACCAGCACAGCTGAGCCAGAGCAATGACCACGAACATACCCGGAGTGGAGGTTAGGAAATTGACCGGCACGGACAGGATCAGGGTGATCAGACTGGACAGGGTCAGAGCGCCGCCGGAAACAGCGGAGATGATCAGGGAAATACCGTACCAGACGATGATGTTCACGCTCATGGGGATGATGGCGTTGAAGGAGTGTGCAATGCCTTCGGGCACAACGTCGGGCAGCTTGATGGTCCAGTTATGGTCGATGACGAACTTGCTGATGGCTACAGAGCACAGACCCACGATGATGGCCACGAACATGCCGCCGGTGCCCAGGCTGCTCAGATTCAGGGCATCAAATGCTCTGCCGATGGTGCCGTCTGCGGCGACCACGGAAGCAGAGACCGGGGGAGAAACGACCAGGATGTAGCAGACCAGAGCGGTAACGGCCGACTGCATCTGGTTCATCTTCTTGCGCTTGGCATAGTTATATGCCATGGAGAAGCACATGAAGAAGCCCATCAGACCCATGGTCAGCTTATAGGGCATATAGAATGCCTGATAGGATGCACTGGAAGTATCCCAGCCGAACATTGCGCCAACAGCACAGACGATCTGGATGACGGCACCAACCATGATCAGACCCATGGTAGCGCCCATGCCGCCGGAAATGGTCGAGAAGATCTCGTTGGAAGCCAGCTTCTGGCTGCCTTCCTGCAGTTTTCTCATAAACTTGCTTTCGGCAAAACGCTCGATCGCGCTTTTCTCTTTTGCCATGAGAAAATCCTCCTTTAAATGTGTGTGATGGGGTGGATGTTCGGTCAAGGGTTACTCTTTGTCTGCCTTCTTTTCGTGCAGATCGATCAGCTCTTCGATCAGTTCCTGTGCCAGCATGCTGGTCATCAGGTGATCCTGTGCATGGACCAGCAGCAGGGTGACCTGCGGGCCTTCGCCGTTCCCTTCATCCGCCAGCAGACCAGTCTGGATGTGGTGTGCTTCCAGTGCCTTTGCCTTGGACTCAGCCATCAGCTTCTTTGCTTCTTCAAAGTTGCCGGCCTTTGCCTCCTGCAAAGCGTGGAACGCCGCTGCGCGGGCATCACCAGAGTGAACGATCAGCATCATGGAAGTGTCGATCAGTTCGTCAGGGGTCATTGCCATAGTGTTTTTCCTCCTTATGTCCTTTGCAGCGCCGTATACAGCCGGAGCCGCTCTTCTTGACCCGATTATACAGATGCTCGCCGCCCGGTGTCAAACCCGTTCTAAATGGCCTCCGGTGCCGGAATTTATACGCTCGCCGCAGATTTTAGACACTTCGTCCTTTCATTTTTCCGGAGCAAGGCCCATATTTTTGGTTTTTTGCTCCATTTTTTGTCCAAAATACCCAGTTCCGGTAAAAATCATACTTTCAGATTTTCTTTTTCTTCATACACTACACGCACTGAATACCGGAACTGTTTTTTACAAAAATTCAAATTCCGGTCAAAAAAGCATAATATTCTATTCATTCTGAGTGGTCAAACGAAGAAATCGCACAAAAAAGGAGCCACACCTCCCGGCACAGCTCCTTTTTTCGTGTTTCTTCTGTTTTGGCAGAGTATACACAAAGCCTCACAGTTTTTTGACGATTCCGATAATATAAGCCAGTTCGTCATCCGAGAACTGGATCCCGAATGTGTCCTCCACGCCCCGCAGGATATCATGCAGATCATTGTACAGCCGCTTGTTCCGGCTGATGATTGCCTGCCGGTTCGTTTTCTCCGGCATGTTCTCCCCTTTTCGGATGCGCTCCACCGCGCAGGATATGTGCAGAAACAATCCCAACTCCTGGTCCTGCGTCAACCCCTGCACCGCCTTTTTCAGCTGTGCCATTGCCTTTGGCAGACACCTGCGCAGCTTTTTGACATCAAAGCCGGGCATCTGCTCCGCCAGGTACGCATAGATCATCTCATAATTGACCTTGGTGCGCTCTTCCTCCGGCATCGTCAACAGGATATCCAGCTTGTCCACCGGGGTCTCAAACAGCTGCACGACCGAGATGAACGGGATATTATACAGCCCCGGATCATAGGTTCCCACCACGCAGCCGATCTCATGATTTTCCTTCAGATGGTTGATTTCGGTCAACAGTGCCTTGCGGTCATCCACTGCCAATGGGATGATGTCCGTATCGTTCATGGCAGCGTTCTTTTCCAGATAGTGCTTCATCTGCATCGCACCGCCCTCGCCAGTCATGCACAAGGTAATGATGACCTTGCTACGGTGCGCACGGCCGGACGGCTCGGCGATCTGTGTATAGAAATCGCGGCAGCTCTCCATAGCGCCTTCCTGCAGTTCATCCAGCGAACTGCAGCTGTTGGCCTTGCGAGCACAGTCCACCGCAATGAGCGTGCCGGGCAGTGCCACCGTGCGGATCGGCACACCGGTTTCTTTGGTTATGATCTCGGCCATGGTGCGCAGGGAGCCCATGTCGTACACCAGCAGGATGCCCTGCCCGCGGTTCAGCTCCTGCACTGCCGCCTTCAGCTCGTCGTAAGCCTGCTGCATGTCCTTATCCAGCGGCATGTCATAGGCATATGCATTCCCGCAACCTGCCAACGAATTGACCACGTCCACCATGGAGGACGCCGTGGAATCGCCATGCATGGCGACCAGCACGACCGGGCCGTTCTCACTTTTACGGTACAGGCTGGGGTCGCACAGGAACATCGTCATGAACACAGCCTCGTCGATGGAAAGCCGGATATCAAACTCCTGTTCGATCGCCGACGCAAAACGCATACACAGGGCGTACTCTTCCCTGCACTTTTCAACCACATCCAAGATGCGCTCATTGGACAGATTGTGCCGGGAAGAAGCTCCGCGTTCGATGGTAGAGGACAGATGCAGGCACAGCCCGTAAAACGTGGTTTCCGGGTATACCTTGTTGAATCTGGCCGCTGCCTCCTTCAGCATGGCATCCACCATATCCACGATCCGGCGATCCATCACCTTGCACAGAGACTCCCGGCTGACCTTGCTCTGGGTGATCCGGTTGGCGAACTGTTTCATATCATATTCCAGTTCTGCGTTGATGATGTGCCCGATGTCCTCATCCCCGATACCGCGCCCGCGCAGCTCCTCTGCTTTGCGGTCGATCGTATCATAGACGGATGCATTCAGCATCTGGTGCCCGATCTCCGGCAGGGAAGGTTCCCGAAGATTTTCCTTGCGCATCGTATCTTCTGAGAAGGTATAGACGTACTCCTGCGGGATCAGTGCCTCCAGCTCGTCCCGGTATTTTTTGTAGTAGAGCAGGCCATGGCTTACCCCCGCCGGGAAATCGTTGAGGTAGAGGGTCAGCTCCTTTTCCGCGCTGTTGAACGCATGGACGTACGCATTGGCGCAGCCAAGCCGGATATCATTCCGCAGCTGTTTGATGTTGTTCTCGCACCGGTACAGGCACAGGCTATGGAGCAGCTCCGCATTGACCCGGATGCCCCGTTTCATCCGAACGGCCTCATCGGTCAAAAACTGCCGCACCAGCGCAAAGCGTTCCGCAATGGAATGCGCCTGCAGGGAGGGCAGCTCGACTCTGGCTGAAAAATGCGCCGTCAGGGAATCCAGGATCACCGGGCGGGCTTTTTCGCTGGCCGAGCAGATCAGGACGACCTTTTGCAGTTCCTGGCCATCGCTGTCGATCATATCCAGCAGCCGTTCCCGCAGGCTGGAGGAAAGGTTGTCTACGCTGTCAATGAACAGCACCCCTCCCGCTGCATGCTGCATCGCTCCATCCGGGCCGAATAGCCGCCGCCCGACCTCTTTCTCCTGCCCTTCCGAAAGGTGGCAGGAAAACCGCTCAAATGGTGCCTGTTGCGCGATCACGTCGTTTTCCTGTGCAAACTGGTACATCAAATAGGCAAAGGTCGTTTTTCCCACGCCGGCCGCGCCCACGATGAGGGTGTTCAGGCTGTGCTCCGGGTACAGGATTGCCGCCTTAGCAAGCTGAATCATTGGTTTCAGGCAGCCCTCACAGCCCGCCAGCACCTTGAAGCAGGAGGTTTCCTTTTGCACTGTATGTGGCAGATTGCAAGGTCGATAGCAGACAGGCCGCCCCGACAACTTTTCCAGTTTTCCTTCCTGCACCAGTTCATTCAACAGCGTGCTGATATTGGAACGCTGCATCTGCATCTTTTCGGCAATTTCCTGTGTAGTCGCACCTTTCTCCTGTTTGTCCGGCACCGTGGTGATCAGCCACTGCACGCAAGCCAACACTTCCTCTTTTTTGGTCATACGCTGCTCCATTCCAGTCCATCTTTTGTGTATAAATGTGTATAATAGAAGGATAACGATTTCGCAGTAAAAATTCAAGTGTTTCAAAAAGTTTTGGGCAAAGACCTGTAAAAGCATTTATTGATTTTCCAGTAAAGCCTCCAGCGTGCAGGCCTTCCGTCTTATAAGTCCTACTATCACTGCTTTACTGCAATAAAATTTGCAAAACCATCTTGACGCGCTCCGCAATCCATGATACCCTTTATCGCAAATCCCACCAAATTTGTAGAAAAATACAGAGTGGCGAGGATTTATTCTCCGTGAAGATTTTTACCGCCCCGCAACACACCCGATTCATTTTGCCGCCGATTCACCCGACAAAATCATCGCTGCGCTGCGTGGGCGGTTTTCTGTTTTGAAAAAGGCACAGTCATATAGTGCTCAATGATGTTTTTGCACAAAAATCGTTGTCGCCTTGCTATCATCAGATTTGCCTGTGCCCATCCCTTGAACAGGAATACAGACCAATACCCAGTCAATTTTTCCTATACTCGCAAGATGCGTCATACTTTTCCCGCTTTACCGCAATAAATTTTCAAAATCCTCTTGACGTATTCAACATACCGTGGTATTTTCCTTGTAAATTCCACTGATTTTGTGGATTGGTCCAAACCCATCCACAAGATGTGGTTGTGTTCATTTTGAACACTGCCTCACCGTGGATTATCCCTGAAAGATCTACCGCCCCGCAACACATCCGATTCATTTTGCCGCCGATTCACCCGACAAAATCCATCGCTATGCTGCATGGGCGGTATTTTTCTTTTATGGGAAACGCACCTTGAAAATTTCATGAGCCGACCGGACGTGATACAGACTTTCCGTCAACGCCGCTGCACAAACAGGGGCAGGAACTTCGTTCGGAGCGAACGGTGATTCCCATCCATGAGCAGCACAACCTCTACTTATTTTTTTGCGTCTTAACAATTCGGAAACAATTACCCGGAAACGATTTTGAGCGCAGCGGTAGAGGGCAAGAACCGTCCCGTGGCCACAAATTTTCAATT
>OGDP01002162.1_pt1 | contig 10468 bp, 11 predicted proteins | sample 1570441 | NCBI WGS metagenome assembly OGDP01 (sample SAMEA2581961, study PRJEB24529) | metagenome | biome: Human gut stool | place: China | collected 2011
AAGCTACGTTGTAACGTCAGTCGCAATCATCTCAACAATTTGATCTTGCGTCATCGTTGTATTGAGCTTATCCAGCAGCTTTTGCGTCGCTTTTTTAATAGGAGAGACTTGCCATTCATTGATCACTCGACTCGCAGTAATTTTGGCCAATGTTTGATGCAAGTCCTCCAGAGAAATATTTTTGCTTTCTTCCAATGTCGCAATTTCTTCGATACTACTAACCCCGATCTTCGAGGAAAGATGATTTAAAAATAGCCACGCTTCTTGACACACAGTGTTTCTCATATAGGAGGCTTCAAACTCCATGCTATCACCATAGGTCTTGAAGAATTGCTCAATCTCCTGACGTTGCTTGTAAAGTCGATAGACCTGCTGACTATTAAGATCCTTTCGATTGGTTCGAATGCTAAAGGTGCCCATCTCTGGAATCTGGTCATGTAACAACGATAATTCTATGGGTTTCAACGCTGCGAGTTCTTCGTCACTCAAGCGTCCTTTACCTTTATATCGACGATTTTCTTCTGCCTGTTTTTTATGTTCGAGAATTTCATTCTTTTTAACTTGTCGAGCCGTTGCGTCCGCTAATTCATCGGCATAGAGCTGAGCATCAAAATACAAAAAGACATTAAAAGCGTTTTGCTCAATACGCAGGCTATGAATAGCACGTCCGTGATAAACGAACAGGTCTTGATAGCCAGCCGCCGAAGACGGAAGATGGTCTTTAACGATCTTATTGCCTCGTTTCAGTGGAATGATATGGTTAAGACCATACTCATTCAACAAATCAAAACCCTCAGCACAGGCAAATCCCTTATCGGCAATGACCGTGTAGTCACTTCCCTTCAAACCACTTTCACGAAGAATATCGGTAAAAGCGGAAACGTCAGGCGTGCTACCCGCATACTGTTTGTAGTACACCGGTGTGCTCATATCCTTTTGTAATGAATAGATATAAAGCAAGTTAGTTTGAGGCTTGAAACGACGCTTAGAGTCGTAGCCTAACTCGGCTAGCTCCATTGTTTGTGAGGCGGTAATTAAACGATGTCCGTCAAAAAGAATGTACTGACTATCAGATTGCACGTCTTCATGCATGAAGGCTGTCATCGCTTTTCGCTGTTTACCCAGAACTTTTAAAAACTCCGAAATGGCTGGACTTGTGAAAGTTAAGTCGGGGTAAATGTGGGATAAAAGACTGTTTTCATAATGCAACTGGAGTCGCTTAAAACGAGGACCTTTGGTTGCACGCAAGAGAGCTATTGTATAAAGCAACTGCCAATGATCAGGAAAGTATTTTTGAAGGCGCAGACGTAACTGAGTTGTACGGTCCCAATAGTACAAACATCCGCCGACTTCGACCGTGTCGGAGATGATCGGTTTTGAAGTTTTAATCATTCGTCGAGTGCTAACGACCAAGCCTTCTTGTGTGATTTTTCCTAAACACTTACCCGAAATTTTTCGAGAACGTTTCACTTCAGGATCGTATTTGCTGAAGCATTCATAGAGATACCACTGCTGACCTATATGCTTAATTTCGGTGTGAGCAGGCTTTTTGAAATTGCGGATAAAGTCGGGTTTTTCGGTCATTTTTTAGTGATCCACGATGTTACCTACTGGGTAATCTAATTATAACAGAAAAAAGGTCATATTTACAGCGAGGAATAATAGCTATGTGATTGAAATATTTAAGGAAGGATGGAGTTTGCCCTTAGGAAAACAATTCCCTAAGGGCTAGCGATACAGTTTAACCGAATTGTTTTTCGCGTTAAGGTTCGCAATTTTATTCAAAAGCGCGGTGGTTGAACGTTGGTGTTCAAATTGCACCGTTACCGTTTTGGCGCCCCACGTTGAGACTAATTTGGCTTCGGGCAAATCTTCAATGCGGTAGTCGCCGCCCTTCACATAAATATCAGGGTGAGCCAATTCCACGGCCTTTAAAGGTACCTTGTCTTCGAAAACAACTACCAAGTCAACGCTCTCTAATGCGGCTAAAACCGCGGCGCGATCTTCTTGAGCGTTAATGGGGCGTTCATCGCCTTTGACTTATTTGGCTCAAGCCCGTGAATTAATCGCCACCACCAAACTTTCGCCCAAAGCACGGGCTTGAGCCAAATAAGTCACGTGTCCGCGGTGCAAAATGTCAAACACACCATTGGTCATCACCACGGGGTGTGGAAGCGCTTGTGCGCGTCGATTTAAGTGCTCAAAATCCGTAATTTTGTTTTCAAATTCGGGGGGCGGTAATCGGGTGCTCATCGTTATTTTCCTAAAAATAAAGAGACGCCTTCCTTAAGATTTAAGGCGACGTTTGTGCTCTCGGGCACGGCATCAGGCGTACTTTTGCCGTCTTTACCCACCAAGATGCGGGTAGCGACGCCTGCGGCCAAGGCGGCTTGCATATCGCCTCGTTTGTCACCAAACATCACGCTTTGCGTCATGTCGATATCCAAGTCTTTTTGTGCCGTCAAAAGCATGCCCGGTTGGGGCTTACGGCAGTCGCATTCACAGTGATAAGCCTCGAGCGCTTTTTCAGGATGGTGCGGACAAAAATAAACGGCCGAAATCGGAGCGTTTGCATCACGGAAAACACCCTTCATCCAATCGGTCAGACGCTGGAAATCCTCTTCGGTGTAGTAACCGCGACCGATGCCACTTTGATTGGTCACGATGACCAATTTAAAGCCTTTGGCCACAAGCTTTGCGCAGCCCTCTAAGACACCGTCGATAAATTCGAACTCTTCAGGTTTATGCACATAGGCGTGATCAATGTTGATCACGCCATCGCGGTCTAAAAAAGCAGCCTTAGAACTCATCGGGCTTCTGCAACCGTCAAAGAGTCTTCAACGTTGGGGTAACGTTCAAGTAAGAAGCGAACGTAGTCTTGCGTACCTTCTTCCACGGAGCGGAACTTTACATCGCAACCGGCAGCACGAAGCTTTTCTAAGTTAGCTTGCGTGTAGGCTTGATATTTGCCCTTTAAAGATTCAGGGAACGGGATGTAGCGAATGAGTTCTTGTTTGACGGCTTCTTCCAAAGTCAAAGCCGTTTGACCTTCAGCGGCACGCAATCCATTAATCACGCCCAAAGAAACGTCGTTAAAGGGTTGTGCACGACCCGTACCGCAGTTATAGATGCCGGTAACGGGCTTATCAAAGAAGTGCAAGTTCACGGCAATCACGTCATCGACGTAAACAAAGTCACGTTCTTGAGCGCCGTTGGCGTAGCCCAAGCACCCTTCAAACAAACGCACGTGACCTTCTTTGCGCATTTGGAAGAATTGGTGGAAAGCGACACTTGCCATGCGGCCCTTGTGTTGTTCATGGGGGCCATAGACATTGAAGTAGCGAAGGTTGATCACCGGGGCTTTCACTTCACCCTTGGCCATCTTGTGACGAAGCACTTGGTCAAAGAGGAACTTGGAGTAACCGTACACATTCAAGGGACCTTCGTATTGACGATCTTCAATGAAAGTGGTGTGTGCGCCATAGGTGGCAGCAGAAGAAGCACAGATTAAGGGAATGCCCAATTCTTGTGCCCAATTAAAGAGTTCCAACGTGTAGCGATAGTTATTTTCCATCATGTAACGACCGTCGGACTCCATCGTATCCGAGCACGCACCTTGGTGGAAAATGGCTTCAGGCTTGGCGATCTTGCGAGCCTTCACTAATTCAATAAAGTCACGCTTATCGAAATAGTCGCTGATTTGGCATTCGGCCAAATTTTGGAATTTTTCACTCTTAGAGAGATTATCAACAGCGATCACATCCGTGTAGCCACGCTTGTTTAAAGCTAAAACATTATTGGCGCCGATAAAACCGGCGGCGCCCGTAACAACGATACTCACTTACTCATCTCCAAGGAAAGTTCTTCGTAGCCATCGGCAAAAAGCTCTTCAAAGCTCACCGTGGCCGTACCTAATTTACCGACAACAATGCCACCGGCACGGTTGGCAATGCGCATAGCGTCTTGCAATGTCTTACCCATGGCAACCATCGTGGCCATCACACCAATGACCGTATCACCGGCACCCGAGACGTCAAAGACTTCACGGGCCTGAGCGGGAACTGACGTTTGACCGTTTTCGGTGTAAAGCGTCATGCCTTCTTCGCTGCGGGTAAGCAAAATAGCCGTGAGGTCTAATTTTTGACGAAGCGCTTGTGCTTTTTGCGTTAACTCTTCTTCGCTTTCCCAGTCGCCAACAACTTGGGCTAATTCGGCACGGTTAGGCGTAATCAACGTGGCACCGCGGTAACGGTCATAGCAGCTACCTTTGGGGTCAATCATGATAGGGATATTCTTGGCGCGAGCCAATTCAATCATCTTCGTGATGTGATTCAAACCACCCTTACCGTAATCAGACAAAACGATGACGTCACTGCCACTAATGATGTTTTCGTAAGCAGAGAGGTGATTGGTCAACACTTTCGTTGTGGGGCGACTTTCAAAGTCGGCACGCAACATTTGTTGTTGACGGGCAACGATACGCAACTTCACCGTGGTCTTGATTTCAGGATCGCGGTGCAAGTGCGGTGTAATGTTATTTTCGTGAAGAATGCGCTCGACGGTTTCACCGGCTTCGTCGCAACCGATCACGGATAAAAGTTGGGTTTGGGCGCCAAGACTAGCAATGTTAAGTGCTACATTGGCAGCTCCCCCGAGTCGATCTTCTGAACGCATAATGCGAACAACGGGGACGGGGGCTTCCGGGGAAATGCGGTTTGCGTCACCAAACCAATAGCGATCCAACATGGCATCGCCAACAACTAAGATTTTCTTTTGAGCAAAAGTCGTATTCACGCTCAAATCCTTTTCGCATTAAATCTGTCAGTAATTTTAAGCATTGGAAGTGTTTTTTGTTGAAGAATGAGTATGAATTAACGTCAAATGACAAAAATTGCAACAAAATTCTTTTTCCTTTGAGGATATTTTGAAACGTCAATTCGATACGTGAGACAATTAGCGGTATCGACAATTTGCCTATTTTCGTGCGCTTAAAGCGTCCTAAATATTTTTTGACTATGTCTGACTCTATTGCTTTTTTATCCGAAACGTACACCGACTGCGAAATCTCAGCTTGCGGTTTAACGTTGGATATTGCCCGACAACGCCTGACAGCTACCGATTGGGAGGGGATTTTGGAAAATGCCCGCACCCATGATGTCATTGGAAAACAACGCGCCATGATAACGGGCGATATTGTGAATAAGACGGAAAATCGTCAGGCATTACACACCTCATTGCGCACACATGACGCATCTGCTCCTTACTATGACGAAGTTCAAGTCGCTTTAGGGCGTATGAAAGCCTTTGCTCGTGACGTGCGAAGCGGTCAATGGGTGGGCGCAACCGGCAAAGCCATCACTGACGTTATTAATGTGGGGATCGGGGGCTCAGAGATGGGGCCTCATGCGGTCTATCACGCACTAAAAGATGTGAATCCTTCCATTCGCTTGCATTTCTTGTCGGCCGTTGACGGAATTTTGGTCGATCGTATTTTAGAAAGTGTCCATCCCGAGACGACCTTGGTGGTGGTTTCGAGTAAAAGTTTTTCGACGCGAGAAACGCAAGTCAATGCCCAAACATTGGCTAGGGGAAGCGGGCATTACGTCCTTTGCTGATCGCGCCAAACACATGGTGTTGTTGAGCGCAAAAACGGACGCCTATAAAGAAATGAATTTGCCTGCCGAAAACCTCTTTCCCATGTGGTCTTGGGTGGGTGGTCGTTTTTCTGTTTGGGGCGCTGTCGGTTTACCCTTATTGATTGCCTTGGGTGAAGAAAGATTTCAAGACTTCTTAGATGGTGCTTACGAGATGGATTGCCATATGTTAGAGGCGCCGTTAGAGAAGAATCTGCCCGCAACGTTGGCACTTTTATCTTATTGGAATGCAACGCAATTTAAGATGCAAGCGCATTGTCTTTTGCCCTACGATGAACGCCTTCGCATGATGGTGGCGTGGCTACAACAGTTAGAGATGGAAAGTCTGGGTAAAACCTATACGCCTGAAGGTGGTACGGTTTCGGGGCCCACGGGACAGGGAATTTGGGGTGGACACGGTAACGAAGCGCAACACTCTTTTTATCAATGGCTTCGTGAAGGCACGGGTCGCACGAGTATTGATATCGTGTGGTGTGAAGATCCGGGGCATCGCCACAATCACCATCATTGTGTTTTAACTGCGAACGCTCGTGCTCAAGCACAAGCTCTCGTGACGCGAGAAAGTGGTCATTCTGAATACTTCAATGCCGTGACGGCTTTGCGTATCAGTAAGCTTACGCCCAAGGCGTTGGGTGCCATGATGGCCATGTACGAGCACAAGACAACGATTTTGGCAACGCTTTATGGCATTAATGCGTTTGACCAACCCGGGGTTGAGTTAGGTAAGCGCCTTTGCCGTCAAGTTGAAGCCTCGGCTTTAGAGGGATAAAGACGATGAGTCCTTCAAAGATTTTGATTGTTAAAACGACATCGATGGGCGATGTGATTCACGCATTGCCTGCCGTGCATGATTTGGCAAAAGCCTTCCCGCAAGCGCAGATTGACTGGGTTGTTGAAAAAAGTTTTGCCGACATTCCGCGATTAAGTGCGCACGTGAGAAATGTCCACGAAGTGGCTGTGCGTCAATGGCGCAAAAAACTATTTGATGCTCAAACGTGGCGTGAAATCAGTGCTGTCAAAAATGCCCTTGCGTCCGAACGTTATGACTTAGTGGTCGATCTTCAAGGGTTGTTAAAGAGTGCTTTGATTGCTAAATGGGCAAAGGCATCGGTCGCGGGTTACGATGCCCAAAGTATTAAAGAACCGATGGCAAGCCGCTTTTACAATGAACGCTACGCGGTTTCTAAGTCGCTTTTGGCCGTGACGCGCTGCCGTGAACTTTTAGCCAAGGCCGTAGGCTACGACTTTGACGAGAAGGCATTGGCTTTTGGGATGAAGAATTTAGAGGCGCAGAAAGAAGCCTCGCCTTACGCTGTCTTTTTAGTCAATACAAGTCGTGAGACGAAACTTTGGGCCGAAGAGCGTTGGGTGGAATTGGCAAAGACCGTTCACGAAGAAGGTCTGAATGTGAAGTTTCTTTGGGGAGCGCAAGAAGAACGCGAACGCGTTGAGCGCATTGCGGATGCAGCGGGTGACTTTTGTTGCGTGATGCCCCGAATGTCCATTGGAGAGTGCGCACGCGTGATTCAGGGGGCTTCGTTTGCCGTGGGCGTTGATACGGGGTTAACGCATTTGGCCGCGGCAACCGCAGTTCCCACCGTGGGGTTATTCTTGGACTTTCCGATTGAATTGGTGGGATTGACCGGAGAACGCGTCACGAGTTTAGGTGGCGTTGGAGCCAATCCGACAGTCTCTGAAGTTTGTGATGCTTTGAAGAAGGTGCGTGATGCAAATTTCTCCTAAAGGCTATCGATTTTTAGTGCCTTGTTTGTTGCCTTTGGCTGCGCTTTACCTTTTGTGGCGCGCTCGCAAACAACCGGACTATTTGAAGTATTGGCCGGAGCGTTTTGCAATGGCCGACTTCCCGACTCCTCGAGAAAATCGCCCTCAAATTTGGATTCATGCGGTAAGCGTCGGCGAAACCAATGCCACCCGTCCTTTGGTTAAGGCGCTTTTAGAAAAGTGGCCGGAATGCGATATTTTGCTCACGCACATGACGCCGACGGGCCGAGATACGGGGAAAAAGATTATTGAGATGGCTCCCGATCGCATTCGTCAATGCATGTTGCCTTACGATGCAGTCTATGCGGTTCGAAAATTTTTGCGTCAAACCAAGCCCGTTATGGGCATTATCATGGAAACCGAAGTTTGGCCTACTTTTTTAGAAGAAGCTCGAGTCAACGGTATTCCGATGGTGTTGGCTAATGCCCGTCTTTCAGAGAAAAGCTACAACCAGGCCATGAAATTTGCAGCGGTGATGACCGATGCGATGGGTAAGTTTACGAAGGTTTGCGCTCAAAGCGAAAACGATGCCAAGCGTTTGACGGCCATGGGGACGGTTGAGCCCGTCGTTGTGGGAAGTCTTAAGTTTGACATTAAAGCACCCGCCAAAGCCTTGGAAATGGCCACCACTTGGAAAGAAGCCGTAAAGGAGAAAATCCTTTTGATGGCAAGTACGCGCGATGGAGAAGAAGCCCCTTTGATTGAAGCGATTGAACGTTTCCGTCAAGCCAATCCAGAAACTCACGTTAAGTACTTATTAGTGCCTCGTCACCCGCAACGCTTTAATGAAGTGGAAGATTTGTTAAAGAAATCGTCTTTGCATTATCAAAAGCGAAGTGAGTTGAATACGCCTACTGATTTAAAGGCAGAGACCGAAGTGATTTTTGGCGACACCATGGGTGAGATGTTCTTCTTTTGCGCCATGGCCGACGTGACCCTCATGGGGGGAAGCTTCGAGAATTTCGGTTGCCAAAATGTGATTGAACCTGCGTCCGTTGGTGTTCCTGTGATCGTGGGTCCCAGCACGTTTAATTTCTCAACGGTGGTGGAACGCGCTATTTCAATGGGGGCGGTTGATCAAGTTCAAAATGCCGAAGAAGCCATTAAGAAAGCGCACCTTTGGTTGGGTGACGAAGAAGAATTAAAGACGCGAAAAGACAATGCTCGTGCATTTTCTCAAGCCTATGTTGGGGCGACTGAGCGTCACATGAAAGTATTGGAAGAGTTATGGCAAAAGTAATTCCTAATGTTTTAACGATTGCTGGTGTTGACCCCTCGGGTGGCGCCGGTGTTTTAGCCGATATCAAAGCGATTTCTGCTTTAGGTGGTTATGGCTGCGGCGTGATTGCAGCGTTGACTGCACAAAATACGCAAGCCGTGACGGGTGTCTTACCGATACCGACCGCGTTTGTGAAAGCGCAGCTCGATACCCTTTTTGAAGATGTTCGTATTGATGCGGTCAAGATCGGGATGCTCGCTGACGTTGAAGTCATCAAAGTGGTGGCGGAGACTTTAAAGAAATACCAACCGAAATTCATTGTGTTGGATCCCGTGATGGTGGCTAAAAGTGGCGACCGTTTATTGCCGGAAGATTCAGTTGAGGCATTAAAAACGTACCTTTTGCCATTGGCGACCGTGCTAACACCGAATTTGCCCGAAGCGGCTGCGTTAGTCAATCAAAAAGAAATCACCTCTCAAGAGGAAATGCTTGCTTTGGCCAAAGACCTTTTGGAATTGATGAATGAAAACGCTTGGCTTTTATTAAAAGCGGGTCATTTGTCCGGCAGTGACGTGCCAGACCTTTTGATCCGAGGGGACGAAGCGTTAATTTTTAATAGCACTCGTATTGAAACCAAGAATACGCACGGTACGGGCTGCACATTATCCTCTGCACTGGCTACGCTTTTGCCGCAATGCGAAACGGTTGCTGAAGCCACGCGCAAGGCTAAGGATTACATTACGGCGGCGATTGCGAAGTCCGATGAACTTCAGGTGGGACACGGTCATGGGCCGGTTCATCATTTTGAAGCGTTATGGGACAAAGAAGGTTGATATTTAAAAAAGTGAAGATTTTTTAAACTTTTTTGAAGAAAGCTCTTGCATTTTAAAAAAGAGTACTATAATATTTCACTTCTCGGCGGGTTAGCTCAGTCGGTTAGAGCAGAGGAATCATAATCCTTGTGTCCGGGGTTCGAATCCCTGACTCGCCACCAAATTCCAGTCCTTAGTATTGAAAGATACTGAGGACTTTTCGTATGTCTGCTCGGTTTTTCTAAGGGCAAAATTCTTTTTGCAGTTCTTCTTTTTTCATTAGTTCAAACGTTTTTTCGAGATTTCGCTAGGTTATTTAGCACATATTTTTCTGCGTCTAAACTTTTGTTTTCATTTTATGGTTTAGACGCAATTTAGACGCAGAATTTTATAATTTTATTTTAACTTATTGATTTTTAATAATTATTTCTGCGTCTAAACTTTTGTTTTTGTTTTACAATTTAGACACAGTTTGACGCAGAATGTTCCTTCAGTTGATTGGTGATTTAGCTAATAAAAAAGTTTATAAGTTCACATGAGAGAGAATCGCGCAGAGTATTCGATTGCGGCCATTCGTGAAGCACTTTTGAATGCACTTGTGCATAGAGACTATAGTGTTCACACAGAAGGTCAACCGATTCAACTTCAGATTTTCAGCAATCGCATTGAGATTACGAATCCGGGGGGACTCTATGGTCGTCTCACGGTTGATCAATTAGGTAATACGCAACCCGATACGCGTAATCCTGTTTTGATTTCGATGATGGAAGTGTTGAAGATAACTGAAAATCGTTACTCTGGCATTCCCACAATGATTGCAGAAACTCAAAAGATGGGATTGGAAGAACCTCAATTCTCTGATAAACGGGGATCCTTTTGTGTGACCTTCTTCAATAAAAAGGCTGAAACAATATAAGTCGTTCAAAAAACTGGCGATGTTATGGAAGACATTTTGAAATTCTGTCAAACGCCGAAGTCTCGACAAGAAATCAGTGATTTTT
>OGDP01002166.1_pt1 | contig 10448 bp, 7 predicted proteins | sample 1570441 | NCBI WGS metagenome assembly OGDP01 (sample SAMEA2581961, study PRJEB24529) | metagenome | biome: Human gut stool | place: China | collected 2011
AGCCCATGGTTGCTTTTTTTGTACGATCGATCTGCCATGCAAGAAAAATGATCACAGCAACTTTCGCAAACTCTGAAGGCTGAAAAGATAAAGGTCCAAGATTCAGCCATCTTTTTGAGCCGTTGATCTCCTGACCTACAAAAAGTACTGCGCCGGACAAAAACATTGAAATCAAATATGCCACTGGTCCCAGCCTCAGAAAAAAATGATAATCAATGGAAGAAACCATATACATTACTCCCATACCCAATGCTGTGGCAAATAACTGTTTCTTAAAATAACAGGTAGAGTCGCCGAAACGTACTCTGCCATTATATTCACTGGAGCTGAATAATACTGCCAGGCCAAAAATCACAAGCAGTACTATCAGTACCAGCATCGTCATATCTGTTTTTGATAAATCTGTCGCTCTTTTTCGCGCCATCTGTTTCTCCGCAAAATTATCTATAGCCGGTCACTGCAGATTCGTCTTTCTCTGCCGAACAGCTATAATTCTTACTTATAGATATTCTACAGATTTCTCACATATTCCTTAAACATATCTCCGCGCTGCTCATAATTGTCAAACTGTCCCCAGCTTGCGCATGCAGGAGAAAGTAACACTGCATCTCCCGGCTGTGTTTTCTCGGCGCATACCTTGACTGCCTCTTTCAGATCCTCGCAAAGAATAATATCATGGAAGCCATGTTTCTCGGCAGCCGCTTTAATCTTCTCTTTTGTCTGACCGATCAGAGCCAGATAGCGTACTTTTCCGTCAAATGCTTCGATCCACTCATCATATGTAGATTTCTTGTCATATCCACCACCGATCAGCCATGTTGGGCGGTTCATTGCTTTGATTCCTTTGATCGCTGCATCTGGATTCGTTCCTTTAGAATCGTTATAGTATGCAACACCTTTCACTGTATCCACATATTCAATACGATGTTCTACACCTTTAAACCTCTTGATTCCTTCTTTGATATATGAAACTGGAACTCCCATAGAATAAGTCACTGCGATCGCTGCTAAAATATTTTCATAATTATGGTCTCCTAACAGATTCACATCATCTAATGTACATACGATCTGTTTCTTTCCATTTTCTTCGATGATAAATGCATCACCTTCCATGGAAACCCCTTCTTTTATTTTATGATGCAAACTGAAAAACAGAACTGTTCCATTCGCTCTGTCTGCCATAGCTCTTGTTGTATCATCTTCATAATTTAATACCATTACCTGGTCTTTTGTCTGGTTTTTTCCAATGGATTCTTTTGTCTGTGCATAAACTTCTACTGTACCATGACGATCCAAATGATCTGGTGTGATATTAAGAACTGCACATACATCCGGTTTAAAATCAACGATCGTTTCTAACTGGAAACTGCTGATCTCTGCAGTTGTTACACTGTCCTCTTTTGTATCAAGCGCAACACTTGTATAAGGAATTCCGATATTTCCGACAACAAAACTGCTTTCATAATATCCTTTCATGATCTCTCCAGTCAGCGCTGTTGTCGTTGTCTTTCCGTTGGTTCCTGTGATCGCTGCGATTCTTCCTTTGGATGCCTGATATGCTAATTCAATCTCACTCCATACTGGCTTTTCCTGATCACGAAACATCTGTGCGATCGGTGCATTTACTGAAATCCCAGGACTTAACACTAATAGATCGAACTTACTTACATCTTCTTTTGTGATATTTCCTAAGATCAATGGAATCTCTTTCTTTTCATATAATTTCTCATAAAGTGCCTCTTTCTCAAGGTCTTCCTTTCCATCATACAGACTGACATCTGCACCTGTTTTTAAAAGCAGATTGACAGAACCAATTCCACTTTTTCCTGCTCCTGCTACTAAAAATTTCTTGCTTGTATCTATCATTTCTTTCTCCTTACTAAATCGCTACCAGTCCGATCAGGCAACAAACTGCCGTGGTGATCGCAAAGATTGCTACAACCTTTGTTTCTGGCCATCCTGACAATTCAAAATGATGATGGATCGGTGCCATTTTAAATAATCTTTTTCCTTTTGTCATTTTAAAATATAATACCTGTGCCATAACAGATAATACCTCGATCATATAGATCAATGCAACAATTGGGATAAATAAAGACAGGCGAAGCATCAATGCTGTTGCTGCCACAAATCCCCCAAGTGCAAGCGAGCCTGTATCTCCCATAAACACTCTCGCCGGATATACATTAAATACTAAAAAACCAAGAAGTGAGCCAACCGTCGCACAAGATACCGGCCAGATTCCAGCTGCCAGATCATTATGTCCCATTCCAATAGCTGCCACTGTAAAAAATGTTGCGATCAATACCGTAACACTTGATGCAAGTCCATCCAATCCATCCGTAAAATTAGCTCCATTCACAGTTCCTAACAAAATGATAAAAACCGCTGGGATAAAAAATACTCCAAGGTTTAAATATTTACCATGTGTAAAAGGAATCAGCATCGAAGTTCCTGTCTGCGTGTAATTTATCAAATAATACGCAAAGATTCCTGTGACTATGATCTGCCCAAACATCTTCTGCCAGGCCCGCAGTCCCAGGTTCCTTTTCATAACTACCTTGATGTAATCATCGATAAATCCGATAAATCCAAATCCCAGCGTCACAAACAGCACTGGGATGATCATCGGATATCTTCTAACATAAAATAACGATGCGATTACGATTCCAAGTAATATGATCAGTCCTCCCATCGTCGGAGTCCCTGATTTCTTCAGATGTGATTCGGGTCCTTCTCCCCGGATAAACTGACCGAATTTTAATTTGTGTAAATACCTGATCATCATCGGGCTAAGAAGTACGCTGATAAAAAAGGCAATTAAAACTGGTTTTACAATACCATAATTCATGTCGCCACCTCATTTGTTCTTGTTTCGTCTACGGTTCTTTTTTATCTGGCGTATATTCTTTATAAATCCCCATGTATGGAAGTGCAGTTTGAAACACAGGGGCTGCGATCGTTCCTCCATAGTAAGTTCCATGTGGTTCATCGATCAACACGATCCCAATGATCGCAGGATTGTCTGCTTTCGCAAATCCTAAAAAAGAAGAAATATATTTTCCATTTCCTCTTGGAAGTTTCTCACTGGTTGCCGTCTTTCCCCCAATGGAAAAACCATCCATCCGGCAGTTTCTTCCTGATCCATCGGAAACAACTGCTTCTAACAATTCTTTCATCGTCTCCGATGTCTGTTTTTTTATGACACCTCCTTCTTTCACTGAATAAAAAGCTTTTAATCTTGTTCCATCCTGCTTCTGAACATATCTTCCAAAATGCGGTGTGATCAGCTTCCCGCCGTTGATCACCGCACTGACTGCTCTTAACAGCTGTAACGGTGTGATCTGTATGGACTGTCCAAAAGACATCGTTGCAAGTTCAACTGCACCGACATTCTTCTTTTGATGCATGATCGAAGATGCTTCTCCAGGAAGGTCAATCGCTGTTTTCTCAAACAGCCCAAGCTGGCGGAATGTCTGATACATTCCATCCACACCAACTCTGGCACCGACATCCATAAATACTGGATTACAGGAATTCATAACACCTTCTTTAAATGTCTCACTTCCATGTCCTCCGACTTTGTGACACCGGATCTTGCGATCCTCCACAATCCGAAATCCTGGACAATTAAAATGATCATTCACGCTGACTTTCGATGATTCCAGTCCTGCAGTCGCCGTTACGATCTTAAAGACCGATCCCGGTTCATAAGTATCATTTAAACAGGAATTCCGCCACTTCTTATTGAGATATTCCTGTTGTTTCTTACTATTTGCCTTTCTTTTCTTTGCTGACAAAGAAAAAGGATCATTCAGATCATATTCTGGAACATTGACCATTGCATAGATTTCTCCATTCTGTGGATTCATCAAGATCATGGATACCTGTTTTGCCTTCTTCTCTTTCTTCACCTTCTTACATGCCTGCACGGCATAATTTTGCAGATTCACATCAAGCGAAATATAAAGATCCCCTCCGGCAACTGGTTCTTCCCTCTCTTCATATGCTCCATCGATTTCTATGCCACTTCCATCTGTCAGTGTCCGGATCCTTCCGGACTTTCCTTTAAGATATTGATCATAAAAAACCTCCAGTCCAATGATTCCCTGGTTATCTCCTCCTGTAAATCCAAGAACTTTCGATGCCAGGTTATTATATGGATATACTCTTTTGTAATCTTCATCCACCTTGACCCCATCAAGTTTAAACTTACGGATACAGTCTGCGATGTCTTTTTCTACATTACTTTTAATTTTTTCCCTTACTGAATTTTTATATACTTTTTTTCGGATCAAAGATTCTTTGATCTTAAGATTCTCAGATAAGACCTTTATTACTTTTTCCCTGTCGGTCACCTGAGAATATATCACAGAGATCGAATAGACTGCTTTGTTCGAAGCGATCTTTACGCCATTTCTGTCGTAAATACTGCCTCTTGGCGCTTTAATCTCCCGGTCTCTTTGATGCAGGTTTCTGGCTAAACTTAAATATTTATCCGCCTGAGCGATCATCACATAAGAAAGTTTTATCGTCACAACCAAAAACCCTGTGAAAAATGCAGCCGTGACAAGCAACAGTTTTTTCTTTGCTTTCGTCCTCATTTTATCTCCATGATCCCTGTCTTAATATAAAGATTATGAAAATAAAATGATGATATTACTTTTTGCTGCTTTTCGCAACATTTAATTCCTTGAGTGATCCTTCTAATACCTTCTTTGCAATCTCAACTGCAAGTCCTGTATTCGTCTGAGAATCCCTCTGAATCTCATCGATCACAACATAAACTAGCACCTGTGGATTCTCCACTGGAGCAAATCCACAAAAAGATACGATATAAGTTCCTGCACTTCTTGGAATCTTCTGTGCAGTACCAGTCTTACCACCAGCTGTATAATCTTTCATCTTTGCCTTTGTTCCAGTTCCTGAATCAACAGTTTCTTTCATGTATTTTCTTAATTTATCCGATGTCTCTTTTGAGATCGTCTGTTTCACTAACGTCGGCTCTATATTGCTGACAACTTCTCCATTACTGCTTCGAAGTTGTTTGACCACATGCGGTTTGTAATAATTTCCTCCATTGATCAGAGAACAAAATGCACTTCCCATCTGGATCATAGAGCAGTTAAATGACTGTCCAAAAGAACTTGTGGCAAGATCTGCGGCTGTCATATCTTTTGCATCATGAAGAAGCGATGCTGTCTGTGCTTCTCCAGGAAGATCAATCCCTGTCTTATTCCCAAAATTGAAATTCTTCTGATATCTTGCGAATACATTCTTGCCTTCTTTGGCTGCGATCTGCATCAATGCATCATTGCACGATAATGAAATACTCTGAGACAACGTGATCAATCCATGTCCGCTTCTATGAGAACAGTGAATAGTATGCGGTCCAACCTTCTGGTATCCATCACAATAATAAGTTTCATTGCCCTTTAAGATTCCTTCTTCAAGACCAGCTGCTACCGTAAATGGCTTATATGTTGAACCTGGTTCAAAAGCATTTGATACAATTGGATTCTTCCAGATTTCATTAAATGCTTTTGTCTTTTCTTTCTCACTCATCTTATTAACTTGACTTTGTGAGTATTTCTTTAAGAGATTCTTATCATCTCTTGGGCTTTCCAGATTATAGGAAGTAGAATTTGCCATTGCATATATTTCTCCATTATTAGGATTCATCACAAGAATGCTGCTTCCCTTACTTCCATATTTCTTTTCAAACTTAGAAAGCTGATCTTCTGCCAGTTTCTGAATATTGGAGTCAATCGTTGTGACAACTGTTTTCCCATTCTCTGGCTCCACAATGGAGCTATCCTGTTCTAATTCTTCGTTTAAATATTTATATTTTCTTCCATCGACGCCTGATAAAGTACTGTTATAATACTGCTCGATCCCTCCAGTTCCGATCATACCGTCTGATACAAAGCCAATGACCTGGCTTGCCAGTGACTGATTCGGATAACGACGTTTGTATTTTTCATTAAATACGATCCCTGAGACATTCTCTGCTTTGTCTGAAGCGATAAAATCTTTCAGATCTGCGATCTGACTATAAGAAAGTTCTTCTCGATATACAGAATAGTAAGAATCTTTATGTCTTTTTATAAATTTTAACAGCTTATCTTCATCTAACTTCATATATTTATGAAGTGCATCAATGGTTGATTTCTGTACCTCTTCGGATCTTAAAATATTCTTTGGTTCTAAAACCAATGTATACATCTTCTGGCTGGTTGCTAATGTATTTCCATCACGATCTAAGATATCTCCCCTTTTATACGGAAGCGTTTCACTAGAATAATTCTGCTGTGATAATACCTGTCTTTTGTAAATTCCGTTCTTAAATATACTAAAATAGATCAATCTTCCAATCAGTAGAACAAAAAGAAGTGCTATGATTCCGCACGCGATCATCGTACGTCGTTTCATAGCATCATTTAATCGTTTGATAGGTTTTCTTCTTTTCTTCAAGTTTGCCACCTCTTAGTCTGCTTTTGGTATCTTCCCGTACTGGCGTATGTATTCTGCATCCTGGCTCTCATAACGAAGAGTATGTTTGGAATCTGGTTTCACCATTCCATATTTCTTTGCCGCAGTTTCTACAGTATCAAAACGAATACTCTGTTCAATCTCAAGATTCAGATCTTCATTCTCTACCTGCAGCGTGTTCAACTGTGTCTTTGCATCCGTAAGAGCCGCTTTTTGATTCAAAACTTTCGTACGCTCTGACAGATAAAAGAAACTTGCAACTGCGATCACACAAAGTCCCGCAACTAATACCTTGATAAAGGCCAGATCGATCGACATCGCTCTCTTCTGATTCTGTCTTGTTGACTCCTTTACCTGATGTTCTCTTCTTGGTCTTGCCTTTCTTGTCTTCCTTGGCTGTCTGCGCACTGGCTCTGCAGCAAGATCTTCTATCTTCCTTGCTGTGTTGCCATAGATCATGTTATATCGTTCTTGTCTCGTCTTGTCCATTGATACTCTCCCTTATTCTGCCCTTTCAAATACTCGAAGCTTGGAACTTTTTGCTCTCTTATTGTACTCTAGTTCTTCTTCCCCTGGAATGATTGGTTTTCTTGTTAACTGTTTTCCTTTCGATACGTTGCCACATACACATACTGGGAAGTTTGGCGGGCATGTACAAGGATTCTCATTCTTCTTAAAAGCTCGTTTGACGATACGGTCTTCTAAAGAATGGAAGGTAATGATACATAATCTTCCACCTGGATTTAAAAGATCGATCATCGCATCAATGCTGTCTTTCAATACGTCTAATTCTCTGTTACATTCGATACGGATCGCCTGAAATGTCTTCTTCGCCGGATGTCCTCCAACGGCTCTGACTTTCATCGGAATCGCACCTTTGATGACTTCTATTAACTGTCCGGTCGTCTCGATCGGACTTTCTTTTCTCTTATTCACGATATGTTTTGCAATGTTCTTTGCAAATTTCTCTTCGCCGTAGTCTCTGATTATATGGAATAGTTCCATCTCGGAATATTCATTGACGATATCTCTTGCAGTCAGTGACTGTCTCTGATCCATTCTCATATCAAGCGGAACATCTTCTCTGTAAGTAAATCCACGTTCCTTCTCATCTAACTGAAAGGATGATACCCCAAGATCTAACAAAATTCCATCGACATGTTCAATTCCAAGATCATGTAACACTTTCGGCATATTTACATAATTATCACGCACGATCGTTACTTTGTCCTTAAACGGTTCTAACCGCTTCGTGCTTGCAGCAATCGCATCCGCATCCTGGTCGATCCCGATGTATCTTCCTTTCTCTGATAGTTTCTGGCATACATGATATGCATGTCCGCCTCCGCCCAGAGTCCCATCCACATAGATTCCGTCTGGTTTAATATGTAGTTCTTCGATCGTTTCGTCTAATAAAACGGAAATGTGTTTAAATTCCATAATCCACCTAACTTATATGCTTAATCCTAATTCCTGCATGCTGGCTGCGATATCATCCATATCCTCATAAGAATTGTTCTCGATCCACTTCTCCTTACTCCAGATCTCGATGCGGTCAGCCATTCCTGTTAATACAACTTCTTTCTTCATCTGGGCAAATTCCCGAAGTGTCGCTGGGATCAAGGTTCTTCCCTGCTTGTCCATCTCACATGGAGCTGCCACTGCCATGAAAAATCTCGAAAACTTTCTGGCATCTTTATTAATAAGTGGCAAAGTTTTTAGCTTTCCTTGAAAGCTTTCCCATTCGTTTTGTGGGAACACAAACAGGCATCCATCCAATCCCTTTGTCATCACAAATTCCTGACCTAATTCTTCCCGGAATCGTGAAGGAATGATCAGCCTGCCTTTTGCATCAATCGTGTGATTAAATTCCCCCATAAACATGGACATCACCACTTTCCACCACTTCTTACCACTTATAAATTTCATTTTATACGATAGACTTATAAATTGCAAGGAATAATCCACAATCAAATCTTAGTTTTTTCTTAGAAATCCTTGTTTTTTTGCACAAAAAAGAAGGGATTCCCTAAAAGTGGTTTGATTTCCCTTCTTTTTGTGTCTTATTTCGTTATTTTCTTCCTTTTATATAAGATAAATGCTGTTCCAAATACTGCAAGGATCAGTGCTAAGATCTGGGATACCCTGATTCCTGTAGATCCGATCATCAGGGAATCGGTCCTTAATCCTTCAATCAAAAATCTTCCGATTCCATAACCAATACAATAAATGGCGATCAATTCTCCATCAAATTTCTTTCTCTTCGTAAAAAAGAAAATGATCAACAGTAGTAAAACAAGATTCCACATAGATTCATATAAGAATGTCGGATGTACCTGAATAAAGGTTGCTGCTTCATTTCCAGATACAACATAAGTTGCCTTATCATACAATCCATTGGATACGATCTCATCAATCCTTCCGTGTTCAATAAAGAAATTTGTCGGAATCTGCATGGCAAATAAACTGTTGGTATATGATCCAAACGCTTCTCTGTTAAAGAAATTGCCCCATCGTCCAAGAATCTGACCGACAAGCAGCCCTTTTACCGCCACATCTCCAAACTGAAGCATAGATAAATGTTTCTTCTTGCAGAAGATATATAATGTGATTGCACCTGCGATCACACCTCCATAAATTGCAAGTCCTCCATTTCTGATCTGTATGATCTCTGACAAATGATTCTTATAATAATCCCATGAAAAGATCACATAATAGAGTCTTGCTCCTACGATCGCCGGAATGATCATCGTGATCAGATAGTCAAAGACTAATTCCGGATCAAATTTATTTTCATGTTTTGCTGCGTAATAAGAAACGATCAATCCAAGCAAGAATCCTGTTGCAATGATCATTCCATAATATTTGATCTCAAACCCTCCAATATTGATTCCATCACCGACATTTTTCAGTACGATCCCTAAATGTGGGAATCTGATTTGATGTTCCATCACTTTTCTTCCTTTCTAAAGCCTCGTTTTGTCTCTTCTTTGTTTTGTTACTCAAATCAAAGATATCTTATCCCATTTCTCTTTTCTTTTCAAGTCGCTTATGGTAAACTATCTACAGTATGACCTTGGATATTTTTTCAAGGTCTGTTTTAAGAAATACCCATGAGAAAGGAAATTAATAGATTATGAAATTAGGAATCGTTGGATTACCAAACGTCGGAAAGAGTACATTATTTAACTCTTTAACAAAAGCCGGTGCTGAATCCGCTAACTATCCATTCTGTACGATCGACCCTAATGTGGGAATCGTAACAGTTCCAGATGCTCGTGTTGATTATCTGGCTGAGAAATACCATTCAAAGAAAGTGATCCCTGCAGCGATCGAATTCGTTGATATCGCAGGTCTTGTAAAAGGAGCTTCCAAAGGGGAAGGTCTCGGAAACCAGTTCCTTGCAAATATCCGTGAAGTCGATGCGATCGTTCACGTTGTTCGTTGTTTTGATGATGGAAATATCGTTCACGTTGATGGTTCTGTAAACCCACTTCGTGATATCGAAACGATCAACTTCGAGCTGATCTTCTCTGATATCGAAGTGTTAGACCGTCGTATCGCAAAATCAACAAAAGGATCAAGAAATGATAAATCTCTTGCTCACGAAGTTGAATTCTTATCTAAGGTAAAAGCTCATCTGGAAGATGGAAAGCTTGCTAAGACATTCGAAGTCGATGATGAAGAAGATCAGGAAATCTTAAATTCCTGCAACCTGTTAACGATCAAACCAGTCATCTTTGCTGCAAACGTTAACGAAGATGAACTTGCTGGAGAAGATAACGATTATGTAAAAGCTGTCCGTGAGTATGCTGCAGACGTTGATGCGAAAGTATTCGTTGTATGTGCTCAGATTGAACAGGAAATCTCTGAATTAGATGATGATGAGAAGAAAGAATTCTTAGAGGATCTTGGATTAGTAGAAGTTAGCGATTACGGAGAGGTAATATCCCCGT
>OGDP01002175.1_pt1 | contig 10407 bp, 9 predicted proteins | sample 1570441 | NCBI WGS metagenome assembly OGDP01 (sample SAMEA2581961, study PRJEB24529) | metagenome | biome: Human gut stool | place: China | collected 2011
GGGACTTGTTTCGGCGATAGACGCCGAGCAAGCTAGCGCCTCTTATGAAAGCATGAAGGCGCAAATCGACACGGCACGGCACTCCATTCATGTTTATCAAACGGCTTTATCCCGTTTGACCGTATTGCCTTTGTCAACGATTAAGGGGTTACCAGCCAAGGCGATACCTCAGGCACCAGAGAATTTAGCGGTGGCTATCCCAGCCGATGTCATCTCCCTACGACCTGACGTACAAGCGGCACGAGCTTCTGTCATTGCGGCTTTATATAAAGTCAGAGCCGCACAGGCGGATTTTTTCCCGACTTTGTCACTCTCAGGCAGTATCGGAACCACGGCTGCAACAGTCAGTGCCCTAGGAGCCTCGGGAACGGGGATCGGTGCCTTGGTGGGGGCGCTATCCATGCCGATATTGAATTGGGGTGAAGCCATTGCTGGCACTGAAACGCAAAAAGCCGCATTGGATACGGCACAAGCAAAATACACGGCGGCTTTAGTAACGGCATTGGAAGAAACCGAAAATGCGCTTTCCCAATTAAGAACAACGCAATCGCGTCAAAAATCACTATTGAGTGCTCAAAAAAGTAGCGAATTGGCCGCACAATTGGCACTTCAACAATACTCAAGCGGCCTAGTGGACTACGAAACGGTTCTCTCGACGCTACGCTCTCAATTAAGTGCACAAGAGGCCGTGGTGGATAACCAATCCGAACAAGCTCAAGCCTACGTTGAACTGTATCGGGCTTTAGGTGGTGGTTGGACTCCCGAAGCGCAGGATAAGGAAGAAAAAAATGGGTAATAACGATAAAGAATCCATCAAAACGCTTCTTGATGAAGCAACGTCTCCCAAGTGGTCCACACGCAAGAAAGTGTTAGCGGGCGCGATTGGCGCAGCCGTTTTGGGCACTGTTGTATGGTGGTGGGGGAACTCTGGGACAGCCCCTCAGTATATGACGACTGAAGTAACGCGCGGAACGTTGAAGGTTGATGTAACGGCCAACGGTACGTTAGAGGCAGAGCAAACCGTTTCGATCGGTTCGGAATTGTCAGGGATCGTTGAAAAGGTGTTGGTTGACGTCAATGATGTGGTGAAAAAAGACCAAGTGCTCATTGAATTAAACACGACGAAATTGAAGGCTTCAGTTGCGATGGCAAGAGCATCGTTAGCCAGTGCTAAGGCAAGTCTGAGTGAAGCGCAAGCCACTCACAAAGAGGCAAAAGCCAAGTACCAACGTCTTTTAAATGTGAGAAAGTTGTCCGGCGGTAAAACCCCTGCTCAAACGGAATTGGATGAACAGTCAGCCGTGGTTGCACGTGCCTTAGCGAGTATTGATGTTGCAAAGGCCAAAATTGAAAACGCGCAGGCAGAACTCACGACCGCAGAAAGCGATCTCACGAAAGCTTTTATTTCCGCTTCAATTGATGGCGTGATTTTGGCGCGTTCTGTTGAACCGGGCTATGCCGTAGCGGCTTCATTGCAAGCGGTGGAACTTTTAACGTTGGCGAGTGATTTGCGTGAGCTTGAGTTAGAGGTTGATGTGGACGAGGCCGATGTCGCTGTGGTGCAAGTTGGTCAAACGGCGACTTTTACCGTGAGTGCCTATCCCAATCGCGAGTTTCCAGCGACGCTCACGAAAGTCTCTTATGGACCGTCACAAGATACGACCAATAACGTCGTGACCTACACCGCTTATTTGACGGTTAAAAATGCGGATTTATTGCTTCGTCCGGGGATGACCGCAACGGCTCGTATTCAAACACAAAATCGAGAAAATGTTTTATTAGTGCCCAATACAGCACTGCGTTACAGTCCAAAGACAACAAACGCAGCCTCTAAGAGTGCTGTGAGTGGTTTGATGATGGGGCCACCTCATCAACAAGGTGTGAATAAAACAGCGAAGGATGCCGGAGGCGCAACGGCAACGCGTCAAAGTAAGATTTGGGTGTTAAGAAACCAAACACCTCAAATGCTAACGATTGTGACAGGGGCATCGGACGGTATTCGCACAGAAGTGATTTCGGGCGAACTCAAAGAGGGCGACTTGTTGATTACGGGCCAAAAGAAGGCGGAGAAGTAAGCCATGTCTGAAGAAAAGCCCTTAATTCAACTGATTGATATTTATAAACGCTACGGCGTGGGAGATGCGGCCTTTGATGCGTTGCAGGGCATCACTTTGTCGATCAATCAGGGGGAATTTGTGGCGGTGATGGGACCTTCGGGGTCGGGGAAATCCACTTGCATGAATATTGTAGGTGCATTGGATACACCGAGCGCCGGAACGTACCTTTTTAAAGGCGTGCCGGTCAATCAAATGACGCAAGATCAGCGAGCGTTGTTGCGTCGCAAATATTTTGGTTTTGTGTTTCAGGGTTTTAACCTCTTGCCGCGAACAACCGCCTTGGAAAATGTGGAGTTGCCTTTGCTTTATCGGGGGATGGCTGCGCAGGATCGTCATGAATTGGCCAGAGAGGCACTTGATCGAGTGGGGCTGCTTCCGTGGGAGCACCATACGCCGGCAGAACTCTCAGGTGGGCAACAGCAACGTGTTGCGATTGCTCGTGCCATTGTGAGTAAACCGCTTTTACTATTAGCCGATGAACCGACGGGGAGTTTGGACAGTAAACGCAGTGTTGAAATCATGGAACTGTTGCGAGAATTAAATGAAAGCGACGGTATTACGATTGGTCTTGTGACGCATGAACCGGATATGGCAGCGTACGCCAAGCGCATTGTTCAGTTCCTTGACGGGCGACTTGATAGTGATAAGGATATGCGTCATGTGGACTAATGCGTTTTTATTGGCAATCCGACAAATTTATCGCAATCCGATGCGATCTCTCCTAACTGTTTTAGGGGTTGTGATTGGTGTGGCTGCTGTCATTACGATGGTGACGGTGGGCAATGGCGCTACGCAAGCTGTGCGTACGCAAATTGAGAGTTTAGGCTCCAATCAACTCATGCTTCGCCCCGGTCAACGATTGGGAGCGGGAGGCATGGGGGGCGCGCCACAATTTAAGCTCGAAGACGTTGAAGCGATAACCAATCAAATTGCCGGTGTCGTGGTGGCAGCGCCTCAACGCTCGCGCTCCATGGTGGTTGTAGCACAAGGCAGAAATTGGACTACGCAGGTGGTAGGGAGCACGAACGATTATTTTATTTTAGATAATCGTAATTTATCCCAAGGGCGCTTTTTTGAACCGCAAGAAGAAGCGGCCGGTTCTGCCGTTTGCATTATTGGTGCAACCATTCAAAAAGAAATTTTTAATGGCGAAGAACCTATTGGGGAGATGTTGAGAACAGGGCAATTCTCTTGCCGTGTTGTGGGCGTTTTAGAAAGTAAGGGACAAGTAGCCATCGGTGGCGACCAAGACGACTTGGTCGTGATGCCCATTCAAACCTTTCAACGTCGTGTAAGTGGTAATACGCGCGTGTCGGCTATTTTGATTTCCGTTGATAAGGACGTGGAGCGTCAAACGGTGATTGACAGTTTGACCCTTTTGATGCGTGAACGTCGTTCTCTTTCATCAAACGATAGCGATAACTTCATGATTTTGGATACCGAAGAAATTGCTCGTAAGGTTTCCAGTACGACGGTAATCATGACGGCGCTTTTAGGGGCGGTTGCTGCCGTGAGTCTCATTGTGGGCGGCATTGGCATTATGAACATCATGCTTGTGAGCGTGACAGAACGCACGCGTGAAATTGGTGTGCGATTGGCCATTGGGGCCATGGCGCATGAAGTCTTGATGCAATTTTTAATTGAAGCCGTTGTGCTTGGAGCATTGGGTGGATTATTGGGTGTCATCATTGCCTTGTTCGGCTCCATCATCTTGTCTGCAGTCATGAATGTTCCGTTTATTTTTGATCCGGCTATTAACATTGTGGCGTTTGGTTTTGCTGCACTCACGGGCGTAATATTTGGGTATTTCCCGGCACTTCGAGCCGCACGAATGGATCCGATCGAAGCCGTCCGACACGAGTAATTTCAACGAGAGCATTTATGTTTTTGAAACGTTTTTTGGGTTTTGTCTCAGCGCTTTGTGTGAGCGCTCCGCTTTGGGCCGCTTCCACGCCCGAGGTTTTAAATATCACTTATGTGAAAGCCCCTTTTAACATCCAGTGCATGGTGATGAAAAAACACAAGCTATTGGAAAAAGAGTTTGAAAAAGAGGGTATGCGCATTAATTGGATTCCCATCAAAGCGGGGCTCAATCAAGTGCGTGGAATGGTTGCGGGTGAAATCGATATGGCAAGCGCCATGAACACCAGTACCCTTTTGATTGCCAATTCCGTTGGCAACCGTATTGATATTGTGGGTGGCGTGGCGCACCCGGATGCAACTTTCGCCTTGGTGGCCGATCCCAAAAAAGTCGCTGACATGACGGCACTCAAGGGAAAAATGGTGGTAGGTCCCAAGGGGACGGTTTTGCACCACCTGCTTACGCTTGCCTTAGATCAATCCCAAATGAAAATGTCGGATGTGAATTTTGTTTCGATGAATTTACCGGCAAGTTTAACGACACTCTTGGCCGGTAAGGCCGATGCGGCATTGGTGGCCGCGGGCGGTTTGTTAAAGGCAAAAGAACAAGGATTTATACCTTTGGTATCGGCTAAAGGTGTGTTGTCCACCAACTTGGTTCTAACGGCTCGAGATGACTTTGTTCAAAAGTATCCGGAAGTGGTGCAACGCGTAGCCAAAGTTAATAAAGAAGCGCTGGCGTGGGCTAATGCCAATCGTGATGAAGCGATTGCATTAGGTGCCAAGGAGCATGGCATTTCAACGCAAGATGCGGCGCAACTTTATGAGTGGTCGGCTTTTTATTCTGATCTCACTCAAAGTGACATTGACGCCATGCAAAAGAGTCAAGAATTTTTGTTGAAAGAAAAAATGATGTCAAAATCAGTAAATGTACAAATGTTGTTTACAACATTTGTTAAATAGCTGAAAGGTGAAAAAGAAGGCTTCCACGATTATGTTGGAAGCCTTTTAAATGTGGGTAATTGGATTTAACAGAAATTATTTGGTTTTGTTATTGAGTTGATTGAGACAACCCACAAAGATTTTTATAGCTAAATCCAAAGCGTTTTCATCAAAGTCAAAGTTCTTTTGGTGATGAGCTCCGGCTCTGTCAGCGCCGACAATAAAGAATTCCGACAATCCACCGTGAGCCTGCACCCTAGAGGCAAGCATGGTGTAGTCTTCTGATGCCCCAAATTGCTTTTCCCGAACAACTTCTTTGCATTCAGGAATGGACTGAGCAACCTTCGTGACTAAACCTAAAAGTTCTTCGTCGTTGGCAAGAGAAGAGGCTTCACCCGCCTTCGTAATTTGGCATTGCACGTCATAACTTTGAGCATTGCCTTTGATAATTCGAGTCGCTTGTTCGACCATGTAGTTATTAATTTCGGTTGTCGCTCCGCGCACTTCCATTTGTAAAAGTCCATGGGCCGGAACAACATTTCGGAATTCGCCCGCTTCGATATGACCCACATTGACGCAACTCATCCCCTTGCTATGAGGAGCCATGGCTTTGATTTGCGAAACGGTTGAGCATAAGCAGGCAAGTGCATCACGCCCTAATTCCGGACTCATTGTCGGGTGAGCGGGTTTCCCAGTAAAGGTGACGTCCAATTTTGTTGTTGCTAAAACATTTTGTGGATTTGTACAAATTTCCCCAGAGCGACAGCAAAGGGACAAGTGAGAACCCAAAATGTAATTAACGTCATCGAGAAGGCCGGATGCTGCTTGGGCAGCCGCTCCGCGGACCCCTTCTTCGGCGGGTTGGAAAATGAGTTTGATAGAACCTTTGAGATCTTGAGCGTGGTCTGCAACCCAACGAGCAACCGTAAGACCAATAGCGGTATGACCATCATGACCACAGGCGTGCATGGAACCAGCGTAACAAGAGGCGAAGTTTTCTGCATTAGGCTTATGTTGCGGATCGTCAGTTTCGGTGACACCAACACAATCAATGTCGAATCTAAAGGCCGTTACAGGGCCGGCAATGCCGGTTTCCCAAAGGGCAATGCAACCGGTATAGCCCTGCATGCGCTCTAAAAATGCTTCATCAACGCCTTCCATTCTCGCTCGTTTAAGGTTTTCATTAACGAAAGCTTCAGGACGGCCCATAACGCAATCGAGTCCTACTTGTTGCGTTCCAAGAAAGATTTTCCAACCGAGCGATTCGAGCTCTTGAGCAATACGAGCCGTAGTGCAAAATTCACCCCAACCCTGTTCGGGTTTTTGATGGAGCTCTCGTCTAATGGCGACTGCATTTTGAAAATAATTTGTCATTTATTTCTCCAGATTTTCTTAGCAGATGAAATAAAGAATAACGAGCACAATGAGGGCAGCGGGGATGGTACGTTTGACCGTCTCAAGCGGAGAAACCATAGCGATACCCGAGATAAGGATCACACCACCGGCTAACGGACTTCCCATACGGCCCAAGCAGCCAGCCATCATGGCGAGGTAGCCTAAGCTATCAATGGTCATACCAAATTGTTCTGCAAAGGGAGTGACAGCTTCGTTAAAAGCAAAGGTCGCGGCATCACCGGAACCCGTGATAAGCGCAAGTGCGAATGGGCCAAGAGCGCCGCCGAGCTTTGCAACTTCATTGGAGTGCGTGAGGTATTCAACTAAGACGTCAACAACACCAGCGGCACGTAAACCGGCAGCGAAAACGCCCGCTGCAATGATGATGCCTAAGATACTGGCATAACCCTTACCCATACCGTTAAAGAAACGCGTAACAGCTTCTTCAGGATTAGTACGAGTCACGGCAAATGCGTAAACAGAACCGATTAACATGGCGGTAGCAACAGAGACCTTCCATTGCGGAACGCAAATCGAACACGTCACCAAAATCGCGATAGGAATAAGAGGAGCAATCGCGTAAATAAGATTGGGTTTGAGTTCTTCTTCAGCGGTTTCAGCCTTGTCAAACGACATGGCAGCACCAAAATTCTTTGAATCATAATCGTGCATGAAAAAGCACGTTAATGAAACAAAAAGAATGCAACTGCCAGAAATAATGAGAGTGGTCGTCATGTGTGCGCCAATGAATTGCATGACTTCCATATTGGCAATTTTGGAAATAAAGGGGTTGTGAGAAAGTCCAGGATTTAAGTAGGCAGGACCCATACTTGCGGCAACGCAAGCAGCGGCCGCAGCGGGGCGGAAACCGGCTCTAATTAAAAGCGGAACAAGGGTTGGACCAACTGCTGCGGCTAACCCACCCATGGAAGGAATGGCAGTAGCAAGTGCGTTGGTGACAATCATGCTAGCAGGCAATAAAAGAATGCCTAATTTTTTAAGCGGACGCGTCAATAACGTGACGAGGTGCTTATCACAACCCGTTAAAGAAATGACAGCGGCAAAGCCCATCGCCGAACAAATGGCGATGATTAAGCTGGAATTGGTCATGGACTTGTCAAATTGACGAAAAGCCATGAAAGGTTCAAGCGATAAGAAGGCCATTAAAAAGCCTGAGGTGAGAAGCACTAGGCGAGTCTCATATCGCTTTATTAATGCGTAAATGGTGCCAGCAACAACAATGATGGCCATCCAAAGGGTATACGACAACATAAACTTCTCCTTGTGAAAGTTTTTGCCTGTTTTTATTCTGAAACGCCAATGAACCTTCCACAATGGACTAATTTAAAATATCATCATGTTTATAACGCAACAGTGAGTCCTGAAACTATGCGAAAAACAGATGAGATTTTACTGCTCGAGACGTTTATCTCTTTAGCCCAAAGCTTGAATTTGCAAAAGAGTTCGAGTCAATTGATGGTGGCTAAATCCACGCTGTCTCGGCGAATTGATCAATTGGAACAGCGCTTGGGTGTAGCCCTATTTGAACGACGATCGCAAGGTTTTTCGCTAACAGAGGACGGAAAAGAATTTTTAAATAAGTCAAAGACATTCTTGTCTTCGTATCAGCTAATTGCTGTTCCATGGTGGCAACAAACAAAGGCCCGTCACTATATTCATCTCTCTTGCCCCTACTCACTTGGTACAACGCTTCTGATTCCTTGGATATCTGCCTATAGGCGCATGCATCCTAATGTCTTTTTTGATTTGGAGCTCACCCTTGGGCATGTGCAGAGACTTTCGTCATTTTGTGATTTGCGTTTTAGTCATGGGAAAATTCCAAGTGAAAGGGTTTACATCGAAAAGCTAGGAGGCATGCCACGGGTCATGTTGGCAAGCCCAGAGTATTTGAAGTGCTTTGGCACACCCCAGTCGCCAGAGGAGTTGGAAAATCACTCTCTTTTAGGAAGTCAGGATTTAATTTCCAATTTTTCTTTCTTTATTAAACGCATTGGTGATCGAGAACGATTAAAAATTCCTTTTCACCCCTCCATTCGATTAAGAGATCACACTGGGGCTAAAAAAGCTGCGATCGCAGGTGCGGGTATTGCGGTGCATGCCTTAAAGCATGACACGGTTGTAGAAATTGAAAATGGGAGTTTAGTTAAGGTGCTTCCCGACTGGGAACCGGAACCCTGTCCGATTAGTCTGCAAATTCCTATGTCGAAACCCATGACAGAGAGTACTAAACAATTTAGAGACTTTATTTTTACTCAGTGGAATGGGCATCCGATTTTATTAAAGGCAAATGAAATGGAGTTACTCAATGCAGAAGAATAATCGACCCCCACTGGAGCACTGGCGTTATTTTGTTTGTTGCGTTGAAATGGGCAGCTTTCAAAAGGTAGCAGAGACCTTCCAAACGGACGCTTCTTATGTGAGTAAATCGGTTAAGGATTTAGAAATCTTTGTAGGCGAGGCGCTACTCAAAAGAAACCGCCCTCAACTGACGCTGACTTGGGTTGGTCGAGAATATTACGAAAAGATCAAACCCTTATTGGATCAATCAAATTCGTTGTTTAAAAGTAAAAAAGTTGCTTCCCTCAATAAATTCCGAATTGCGGTGCCGGCAACGCTTTCAAAATTATTCATTCGTTGGATATCCGAGTTTGAAGCTCAAAATTCGTCAGTGATTCCAGAGGTCGATTTTTATGATAAAAAAGTCAAACCGGTTTTAGGAGACTTTGACTACATTGTCACTTTGGGAACTCTTCCGAATGCACGCGTTTACGCGACGGCATTAGGTTTAGTCCAAAGGATCATGGTAACGGCGTCACCCAATAAGGAGCGTTTATTGTTAATAACAGAGCCGGAAATGCTCAATGACTATAGTCTGGTTTCAGAAAAAAATAGTCTCGTGGTGCAAACACAAAACTTGTCAATGACCTTAAAAATGAAGTTGGCATTTCAGGTTAACGATATTGTGACCGTCGTTGATTCCGTGTTACTTGAAAATGCTATCGCAATCGGAATGCCAAGATGGGCTGTGTCTGAAGCCCTCAATAACGGTAGTTTGTATCAAGTTCTTCCGGAGTGGTCATGCAGTCCGGAAACGGTGTGGTTATTAAGAAACGAAAAAGCCAAAAAGAATAGTGAAGTCGAGAAATTCATTACTTATCTTCAAACTTCTTGGGTGAACACACCGGGGCTTTTACCGAGTTATGACGTACGCAAGAATGCGCAATAGATTTCTATGAGGATACTATAAGAAAAAGGGAATTTCTTAAGTCCAGATGAGGACTCGAGAAATTCCCGATTTACTGTTAGTAAGACTTAGTTTTCACGCGAGGTTGCGATCAAACCACGGCGAGCAGCCCACGTCCAAGGCGTCTTCAACCATTCTTCAATGGTGGCTTGGAGCGCTTCATCAATCACGCCCATTTCAACAGCCTTATTGACGATCTTCTTGAATTCGATCATGCGATAGGTCTTAACACCAACTTCTTCAAACAAGGCCTTGGTTTCGGTCATGTCGAAGTTCGTGATGCTTACGCAATCGGTAACGATGGCACCTTCTTCACGCAAGGTCTTGATGGCATCCAAGCAAGACAAGCCCGTGGAGATGTGGTCTTCAATCACCAAAACCCGCAAACCCTTGACGCTGCCACCTTCGATACGGTCTAAGTCACCGTAGGTCTTAGCACGTTGACGAACGTAGATCGTCGGGCAGTTTAAGCGATAGGCAAGTGCAGCAGAGTGCGTCAAACCACCAGCTTCAACACCGGCGATCACGTCATATTCCAAACCCCACTTTTCAATCAAGGAGGCCATGGTTTCGATCACATCGTGCCAAGCATCAGGGTGCGTAATCAACTTACGGTTATCAACGTAAATCGGGGTGACCAAACCGGACTTCAAGCGCAACGGTTCTTCGGATAAGAAAGCGACTGCGTTTAACGTGAGCAAGTTTTCGGTCAAAATGTTTTCAGCAAGCATAGACGGCATATTCAGTTCTCCTCTCACTTCACAGCCAAGGGTTCATACGGATCAATACCCAAAGCCATACGGCCGTTGCGGGTAGCAATTTCAACGA
>OGDP01002184.1_pt1 | contig 10383 bp, 9 predicted proteins | sample 1570441 | NCBI WGS metagenome assembly OGDP01 (sample SAMEA2581961, study PRJEB24529) | metagenome | biome: Human gut stool | place: China | collected 2011
AATTCCGGGAAAATATCCAAAACGGGATTTTATTTTGATACGATGATCACGGTTACCCTCTATGGAACCCGTGATGAAAAGATATTGGATGATTGCTTTTCCCTGGCAGGAAACTACGAAAAGAAACTTTCAAACACCATCACAGACAGTGAAGTTTCAAAGATCAATCAGGCAAACGGCCAGTTTGTGACAGTCAGCAGCGATACCCTCTCCCTGATCAAAGATGGTATCCGGTATGGAAAAATCAGTGATGGAGCATTTGATATTACCATCGGTACCCTCTCGGATCTGTGGAATTTTTCAGAGATTGCAGAAACCGCAAAATCCGATGAGAACGAAGTCGATGCATCGGTTGTCCCTTCCCCGGAAAAAATTGAAGCGGCACTGGCACATGTCAACTATAAAAATATTGAGATCAAAGGAAATCAGGTGCGGTTGAAAGATCCGCAGGCCAAAATTGACCTTGGCGGAATTGCGAAAGGTTTTATTGCGGATGAAATGCGAAGTTTCCTGAACAAAAAAGGAATCACCTCCGGCGTGATCAGCCTTGGGGGAAATGTCCTGACTCTTGGGAAAAAGGCAGATCACTCTTCCTATACCATTGGTATCCAGAAACCATTTTCCGAAACCGGTACGTCACTTGGCACCTTAAACGTATCCGATGCTTCGGTTGTTTCTTCTGGTATTTATGAGCGCTATTACCGGGTCAACGGCAAACTGTATCACCATATTTTAGACACCTCGACCGGATATCCGGTCGAGAACCATCTCTATCAGGTAACCATCATCAGTGACATCTCCATGGACGGGGATGCACTCAGCACAACCTGTTTTTCCCTCGGTTTAAAAAAGGGAATGCAGCTGGTGGAACAGACCGATGGCGTGGAAGCCATCTTTGTCTCCGATGACGGAACAATTACATGCAGTTCCGGAATCAACCGGGATGATTCCATACAGTTTCATGCCTCCTGATTTTCGTGTTCTGAAAAACTCTGCATAAAAATACCCCATGCAGGCTGACCCTGCATGGGGTTATTTCTTGTTATAAAATAATCTTTTTCGGACACTTTTCTGCACAGATTCCGCAGCCTGTACATTTTTCCTGATCGATGTATGCAATATTGTCTACCACATGAATCGCATCGGACGGACAGTTCTTCTCACAGAGATGACATCCGATACATCCAACGGAACATGCACTCATGACATCCTTGCCCTTGTCTTTGGAACTGCACTGTACGAGGTGCATTGCCTCATATGGTACAAGTTCAATCAGATGCTTCGGACATGCAGCCACACATTTTCCGCAGGCCTTGCAGACCTTCGGATCGACTTTTGCAATACCATCTACGACATGGATCGCATCAAACGGACATGCTTTCACACAATTTCCAAATCCCAGACATCCATAATTGCAGGACTTTGGTCCGCCATTTGGAACAAATGCCATTGCCGCACAATCTTCCACTCCGGTATACTCGTAATCCTGTTTTGCTTTCTCACAGGTTCCGGCACACTTGACAAAAGCGACTTTTTTTACCGAAGCCCCGGCAGAAACACCCATGATCTCGCCAACCTTTGCGGCAACCGGCTCTCCACCGACCGGACACTGATTGACCGGTGCCTCTCCCTTTGCGATTGCCGCAGCAAGTCCGGAACATCCGGCATATCCACAGCCACCACAGTTATTTCCCGGGAGAACTTCTAAGATCGCATCCTCTCTCGGATCAGTCTCTACCTTGAACTTTTCTCCGGCGATTCCGAGGAAAAATCCAAGAATAATTCCTACGCAGCCGACAACAACAGCTGCGACAATAATTCCAGTTATCATACGTCTTTTCCCTCCTAAATCATTCCTGAGAATCCCATAAAGGCAATGGACATCAGGCAGGCAGTGATCAGAACAATCGCTGTACCCCTAAATGTCTTCGGGATATCATTGTACTCAATTTTTTCACGGATTCCCGCCATCAATACGATTGCGATAAAGAAACCAAATGCTGTGGAAAATCCGTAAACAACACCCTCTAAGAGATTGTAATCGTAAGTAACACAGTTTAAGGCTACACCAAGTACCGCACAGTTTGTGGTAATCAGCGGCAGGTAAACACCCAGTGACTGATACAGTGATGGCATGCTCTTCTTTAAAAACATTTCTACAAACTGTACCAGTGCTGCAATAACCAGAATAAATACAATGGTCTTTAAATAGGTCAGATCAATTCCCTTTTTCACGAGAAACGGATTGGCCAGAATAAATTTATAGATCAGTCCGGTAATGAAAGAAGAGATCGTAATAACGAAAATTACGGCGCCTCCCATACCAGCAGCTGTCTCTGTTTTCTTGGATACACCAAGGAACGGACAGATACCAAGGAACTGACTCAATACTACGTTGTTTACGATCGCAGAACCTACCGCGATCAAAACCAGTTCAGCTAATGTACTCATCGTCTCTCTCCCTCCTTATGCCTGTTCCTGATCAGAAGCTCCTGCACTCTTTCCTGTACAAAGTGCGGACTGACCACAGTGTGCACAGTCTCCGGATAAACATCCTGCCGGCTCTGCAAGCGGTTTGCCCTTTGCTTCCATCTTTTTACGGATGATATTCATTCCGGCTACAAGGAATGCCAGTACAAGGAATGCTCCCGGTGCCATGATGAAAATCGTGATCGGAGTAAATCCTTTGATTGCGGAAAGGAACGGAAGTCCGAAAAAGGTTCCGGCACCAAGGATCTCACGGATCAGTCCGATGATAGTCAGACCCATGGTAAATCCAAGTCCCATACCAATTCCATCAAAAATTGATTCGATTGGACCATTCTTGGATGCATAGCTTTCTGCACGGCCAAGAATGATACAGTTTACAACGATCAGCGGAATATACACACCAAGTGCCTTAGAAAGGCTTGGAAGATATGCCTGCATCAGAAACTGTACGACCGTAACAAGTGATGCCACAATCACGATATAGGCCGGCATACGCACGCCGTTTGGGATCACCTTACGGAACAGTGAAATCAAAAGGTTGGAAAATACCAGTACCACAAGGGTAGAGAGTCCCATACCAAGTCCGTTGATCGCTGAAGATGTAACCGCAAGTGTCGGACACATACCAAGCATCAGGACAAAGGTAGGATTCTCTTTGATCACACCATTGTACAAACGTTCTACATACTTGTTCATTACTGAGCACCTCCTAACGCATTCTGGAAGTAATAGATGGCAGCATTACAACCATTTGCCATTGCCTTTGAAGTAATGGTAGATCCGGTAATTGCCTCAATCTGATCATCCGATGCCGGTTTTTGTTTTACAACCGTAAACTTGTCTACCGTTTTGTTTTCAAACTGGCTGTAGAAATCTTCCTCTTCTGCTTTCATACCAAGTCCCGGCGTCTCGGAAATATCGGTAATCGAATACCCGTTAACGGTTCCATCATTTTTGATACCAACGGAAAATGTAATACTTCCCTGGCTTCCGTCTTTTGCGGTAACGGTAATGACATATCCCAGTGCATTGCCATCTTTATCTATGGCCTGCTCGACATCGTCAATCGTATCGTCATATCCTGCATCTGCAACCATTTTGTCTGCGGCATCCGCATCATACTCCTGCTGGTTGAACCCAGAGGCATCTGCAAACACTGCCTGATACGCTTCTTTTTTGGTCTGCTCGTTGGCTTTGTCAATCGGAGTCTTTGTAATTCCATATACAGCTCCTAAAATCACGCCGATCACAAGGGTAAAGGCTGTCAAAACCAAAGCGTCATGTATAATCTGTTTATTCATTCTTCTTTGCCTCCTTTGCCAGTCCAAAAGCTCTCGGAATTGTAAACTTCTCAATAATCGGTACTAAAATATTGCTCAGGATGATTGCAAAAGAAACACCCTCTGCATTTGCTCCGAAACAGCGGAAAATACCGGTTAACAGACCACAGCAGATACCGTAAATAATCTGACCGGCCGGTGTAATCGGTGAAGTCACATAATCGGTTGCCATAAAGAATGCACCAAGCATCAGACCACCACCGCACAGTTCTGCAACCAGATAATTGGCATTCATCGGTTCCTTGCCAAAGATCAGCATAAATACCGCAAATGTAATCAGGTAAGCAGCCGGAATCCGTAATGTGATAACGCCCAGAAGAATCAGGATCATCGCACCAATCAGGATTGCGATCACGGATGTCTCACCGATGGTTCCGGCTGTCGTACCAAGAAGCATTGACATGGTATCTACGCTCTCACCAGCCTTTAAAGCAGCAAGTGGTGTTGCACCTGTCACGCCGTCATAAGTAAAACTTGTCATAGATCCGGTAAAGGAGATCAAAAGGAAACATCTTGCTCCCAGTGCCGGGTTCATGAAGTTTTGTCCCAGTCCGCCAAACATCATCTTTACAATGACAATGGCAAATACACTGCCAATCACAGCCTCCCACCATGGAAGTCCTGCCGGCAGGTTCAGTGCCAGAAGAAGTCCGGTGACAACCGCACTCAGATCCGGCAGGCTGTTTTTTTTATGTACGATCTTATCAAAAATCCATTCGGAAGCCAGACAGCTTGCGATGGTAACTAAAATCAAAAGTAATGCATGCATTCCAAAATTCCAGATACCAAACAGGGTTGCCGGCAGCAACGCGATGATCACATACAGCATAACTCTGCTTGTGGAGTCCTTGGCACGCACATGTGGTGAAGACGAAACCTGATATTTCTCACTCACAACAATCCACCTCTTTCTCTTATTTTTTCTTTCTCTTATCTGCTAATACGAGTTTCTTCATTGTCTTGACGGACTGTGCCACCTGTCTGCGGGAAGGACATACATAACTGCAGCTTCCGCACTCGATGCACTCTAATCCATGCCAGCGTTCAAACTCATCCTTTTGTCCGTGCTCACTGAACTTTGCAAGCCTGCTTGGAATCAGTTTTTCCGGACACGCTTCCACACACCGGCCACAGCTGATGCATGCGAGCGGTTCAAACTCTGCCACCTCATCTTTTCCAAGACATAACAGAGAAGAAGTCGTCTTTGTGGTAGGAACATCCAGTCCAAAAATGGCAAATCCCATCATAGGACCGCCGGATACCAGTTTCTGTGGCTGTACTTTAAATCCTCCGGCAGCTTCCACCAGCTGCTCGTATGGTGTACCCATACTGTACAAAAAGTTTGACGGGGTGGTAATTGCGTCTCCGGTGATTGTAGCAATTCGCTTCATCACAGGAACTCCATCTTTTACTGCATGCTTGATTGCAATCATGGTTTCTACGTTGTCCACGATACAGCCTGCATCTGCAGGAAGCATTTTGGAATTGATTTCGCGTCCGGTCACTGCGTAGATCAGCTGACGCTCTCCTCCCTGCGGATACTTTGTCAGCAATTCACAGACCTCCATCCGGGGCTCATCCTTAATCAGTTCCTTCAGTTTTGCAATTGCATCCGGTTTGTTATTTTCGACGCCAAACACACCTTTTGCATGGTCAAACAGCTGCAGTATGATCTTCATACCTGCAACCAGATCTTCCGGATTTTCGATCATTCTGCGGTAATCTGCAGTCAGATATGGCTCGCATTCTGCGCAGTTTGCAATAATATACTCGATTTTTTCCGGCTCTTTCGGAGACAGTTTTACATGTGTCGGGAAACCTGCGCCTCCCATACCAACCACACCGGCCTCCTTAATTCGATCAATGATTTTCTCCCTGGATAAGGATGTCACATCATCCACCGGTGAATACTCACACTCCGTAAACTGATCGTCACTCTCGATTACAATGGAATTCACCATATCACCGACTGCCACACGCCGTGGTTCAATTTTCTTCACTGTACCGGATACCGAAGAATAAATCGGAGAAGATACAAAGCCGCCGGCTTCTGCAATCTTCTGCCCTTTCTTTACGCTATCCCCTACAGCGACAATTGGAGTGGCTGGTGCACCAATATGCTGTGACAATGGAAAAACCAGTTCTCCTTTGGGTAGAACTTCTTTGATTGGCGCATCCTTGGCAAGTTCTTTGCCTTCATAGGGATGTACGCCGCCTATAAATGTTTTCAAACCCATCCTTGTGCCCTCTTTCCTTATTTTTTTGTCTAAACCATATAGTTTATAACATAATTCACATTAAATTATAGCACTTTTTAACCATGTATGTAGTAAAATTTTTAATTTTTTCTGAATATTTTGTATTCTTTTTAATACAAAGAAACATGACGAAAAATGAGATTTATGGTATAATCCAGACACACAGACAAAATCCAAACGTTATATAAAGGAGAATTTATGAAAACGTTTCATGAAGAAATCCCCGATCTCTGTCAGGACGCTCTCACCGACCAGCTTTTTGATGAACACTCTATATTTTTTGACATAGAAACTACCGGGTTTTCACCTGCAAATTCCACACTCTATATGATTGGATGTGCCAGACGCAAAAGCAACCGGATCTGTATTGAACAGTTTTTTGCTGAAAAACCGGAAGAAGAAGCTGAAATCCTCGCCACATTTTTTCAGATGCTGTCACCATATACCACCATCATTACGTTTAACGGTGTGGGATTCGACATTCCTTACCTGAAGGCAAAAGCAGACCATTATAAGATTCCGGAACATTTTCGGGATTTTGAATACCTGGATATATTTAAATCGGTTTCTTCGATCAAATTTTTATTGAAACTGGAAAACTATAAGCAAAAAACCATAGAATCCTTTCTGGGTCTTAAAAGAGAAGACGAAAAGACGGGAGGGGATCTGATCCATGTATATTTCACGCATGTGAAACATCCGACAGAAGAAACGATGCATCTTCTTCGTATTCATAATTACGAAGATGTTCTGCACATGATTGATCTGCTCTCTGTTTTATCTTATCTGGAAGTATTAAACGGTCAGTACACCATCCTCTCCCACCGGATCGACCATTACCACGCATATGACGGAACCGAAGGGGAGGAATGGATCATCACCATGCAAAACAACTATCCCGTTCCGCGTCAGCTTTCCTGTAAACAGGATTGTTTTTATCTGATGATCGGAAAAAACCGCACTTCTCTTCGTATTCCGGTCTACGAAGGTGAACTGCATTATTTTTATTCCAATTACAGGGATTACTATTATCTGAAAAAAGAAGATATGGCAATACACAAAAGTGTTGCCTCATTTGTAGACAAAGAATACCGGGAAAATGCCAAAGCAAGTAACTGTTATACGCGCAAATCCGGCAAATTTCTTCCGCAATACAACAATGTTATGCAACCGGAGTTCCGTAAAGAGTATAAGGATAAAATCAGTTATTTTGAGATGACGGATGATTTTTGTACCTCTGATATCATGTTGCGCCGCTATATTGATCACATCTTAAAAAATATGATGGGAAAAAAATAATAATTTAAGACTGCAAAAATGCATGTTCTTATGTTTTAGGCATAAAAACATGCATTTTTATTGGTTTAAACATTCTTTTCAAAATAAAAACTGCTGAGTCTGTCAAACCCAAGTTCTTTATAATTGGTAATCTGTTCTGTACTTCCGATAAATAAAACCCCATGACTCTTCAGTGACTGATGGAAGTTTTGATAAATCATATCTTTCGCATCATCTGTAAAATAGATAACCACATTTCTGCAAAGAATCATATCAAAATCTCTTGGATACGGATCTTTTAACAGATTGTGTTCTTTAAACGTCACGCAGCGCTTGATTTCATCCGAAATCTGAAATGATTTTCCGATCTGTTTAAAATACTTGCGTTTAAATTCCGGCGGCACATTTGCAATGCTCTTTTCATTGTACAGACCAACCTGCGCTTTCTGAAGAACCTGCTTGTCCAGATCGGTTGCCGTAATATGAATGTTGGAAAGCGGAATATGTTTGGATAATGCCATGACAAGAGAATACGGTTCATCTCCTGTCGAACAGGCTGCACTCCACACATGCAGATTTTTTCCATGCTGTTTGATAAGTTTCGGAATAACATTCTCATCCATCAGCTTCCACTGATCCGGATTACGGTAAAACTCAGAGACATTGATTGTAAGAAAATTGACAAATGCCTCAAATTTGTCCTTGTCTGTCTTCAGCACACGGATATACTCATCATAATTGCTGCAGCCATGCTTTGTCGCAATCGTATCAATTCGTCTGCGCATCTGTTTTTCTTTGTAATAATTCAGATCAATTTTTGTCAGAGCATAGACGTCTTTTTTGAATTTTTCATAATTGTCAAACATAGACTTTTACCCCCTATAAACAATAAGAAGCTGCCCGAAGGCAACTTCTTACCTATGAAAATTTACAGTGAATTATTCCTCTGTCTCAGCATCTTCAGCCGGAGCTGCAAGAGCCTTAATGCTTAAGCTGATCTTCTTTTCTTCTTCGTTGAAGTCTACGATCTTTGCTTCAACTTCCTGACCAATCTTTAATACATCAGAAGGCTTCTCTACGTGTTCCTGGGAGATCTGTGATACATGAAGTAATGCATCAACACCAGGAGCAAGCTCTACGAATGCACCGAAATCTGTCATACGTGCAACTTTTCCTTTTACCACGTTGCCAACGGCATACTTCTCTGCAGCACCATTCCAAGGATTCTCATCCTCAAATTTCATGCTGAGTGCAATCTTGGTATCTGTAATATTCTTGATAAATACGCGAACTTTCTGTCCAACAGTAAATACTTTCTTAGGATTCTCAACTCTGCCCCATGACATCTCTGAGATATGAAGTAATCCGTCTACTCCGCCCAGGTCGATGAATGCACCGAAATCTGTAACATTCTTTACAGTTCCTTCGATTACATCGCCGACTTTGATCTTTGCAAACAGTTCTTTCTGAAGCTCTGCCTTCTTTGCAAGTAATAAAGTCTTGCGGTTACCAATAATTCTTCTCTTTCTAGGATCAAACTCTGTGATAACAAATTCGATTTCCTGATCCTTGAACTTGCTTAAGTCTTTCTCATATGTGTCAGATACAAGGCTTGCCGGGATAAATACTCTTGTCTCATCTACATTGACACATACACCACCGGTAAGTACCTGGCTGACTTTTGCCTTTAAAATTTCCTGATTTTCGAATGCTTCCTCTAATCTCTTGTTTCCCTTCTCTGCTGCGAGACGCTTGTAAGAAAGGAGAACCTGTCCCTCACCATCGTTTACTTTTACAACTTTGGCTTCTAAGGTATCGCCGGCTTTTACGACTGTAGTAAGGTCTACATTTGGCTCGTTTGTATATTCATTACGTGTAATGATTCCATCTGATTTGTAGCCGATATTCAGGATGATTTCATCTGGCTTAACATCAATAACGGTACCCTCTACCACTTCTCCATTTCTTATTGTTTTTAAAGATTCTTCCAACATTTGTTCAAAGCTCATTTCTGACATTCTTTGAAACCTCCTCGATGATATTGTTTGGGGTTGAAGCCCCTGCGGTAATACCTACGTTATTGATGGATTGTATCTGATGATAATCCATATCTTTACTCGTTTGTATATAGTAAGTATTTGCACATTCCTTTTTAGATATTTCATACAATTTTTGCGTATTGGAGCTATGCTTGTCACCAATGACAATCATGAGATCCGACTCCGCAGCAATTTTGCGTGCTTCCGTCTGTCTTTCCTCCGTTGCATTGCAGATTGTATCTAAAACACTTATATCATAACCTTTTTTCTTTATAATTTCAACTAATTCTTGAAATTTATTGTAGTTAAATGTCGTCTGTGCCACCAGACAGACTTTTTCTCCCTCTTTTAACGGTAATTTTTCAATATCTTCCTGACTTGTGACCGTATAGGCAGGCTGTCCTTCCACCCATCCGAGAATTCCTTCCACTTCCGGGTGATGTTCGTTTCCGGCAATCACAATTCGGTACCCTTCTTTGCTGTACTTCTCCACAAGCCGGTGAATTTTCAGGACAAACGGACAGGTTGCATCCAGCACTTCAAATCCGCATGCCTTCATTGCTTCATGTTCTCTGCGGCTGATACCGTGTGAACGGATGATAATCTTTCCTTTTGGAAGATTCTCAAGTTCTTTGAGCTCCCTGACCACATGAACTCCACGCTGTTTAAGGTCCCTGACTACTTCTTCATTGTGAATGATCGGCCCATACGTATATACCGGAACTTTTGCCTCTTCTGCTTCCTGATATACCATATTTACTGCCCGTTTCACGCCGAAGCAATACCCGGCACTTTTTGCAATCGTCAGCTTCATTTTTGTCTATTCCGCCTTCTTGATTATTTTTTTCATTTCTTCAACAACGCCGTCAATATCCAGATCCGATGAGTCTAAAAGGACAGCATCCTCCGCCTGTTTTAACGGAGAAGTTTCCCGGTGCATATCCCGGTAATCGCGCTCAATAATATCTTTTTCTATCG
>OGDP01002193.1_pt1 | contig 10318 bp, 6 predicted proteins | sample 1570441 | NCBI WGS metagenome assembly OGDP01 (sample SAMEA2581961, study PRJEB24529) | metagenome | biome: Human gut stool | place: China | collected 2011
TCTGCTTTTTATTTTTCTGTACTTTACTCTTCTGACCTGATTGCCCAGCGCATTTTCGTGCATTTCGCACGGCTGTTGCGGAAGCATTCTTCTTTGGACGGTCGGATGACGTCTTTTGCGATCTCACTGTACAGGCCCTCCTTTTTCCATTGTTTGAATGATTTCTTTACCAGACGGTCTTCCAAGGAGTGATACGTGATAACCACCAATCGTCCTCCCGGTCTCAACACCCGCAAGGTACTCCGCAGCATCTCTTTCAGCGCCCTCATCTCATCGTTCACCTCGATACGAAGCGCTTGAAAGACTTGCGCCAAGAATTTCTTCTCCTTGTCCTTTCCCGTAAACGGCTTGATCACCTCCAAGAAGTCTCCGATCGTCTCTATCTTCTTTGTCTCACGAGCTTTCACCAGCACAGAGGCTAATTTCCGAGACACCTTCAGCTCGCCATATAGATAAAACACATCGGCCAACGCCTCCGCCGTATAATTATTCACGATATCGGCGGCGGTCTGCCCCGCACGCGTATTCATCCGCATATCCAACGTCCCGTCGAAACGGAAAGAGAAACCGCGATCCTTATCGTCGAAATGATGGGAAGAGACACCTAAATCCGCCAACAGGCCGTCCACCTCCCCACTTTCTCCGTAGTAACGCATAAAATTATACAAATAACGGAAATTACTGCGCACGAAAGTGAATCGTGGGTCTGCCGGGACATTATGCTCGGCGTCCGCATCTTGGTCAAAGCCGTAAAGTTCGCCCTCGCTACCCAACCGTTTCAAGATCTCGCGGGAATGTCCTCCACCGCCAAACGTAACATCCACGTAAATCCCGTCGGGACGGATATCCAATCCCTCCAGACTTTCCCGCAGCATTACCGGTACATGATAGCAACTATCTTTTTCTTCCATTCGTCGTTCTTACGTTAAACTTCCTCTTAAAATCAAGCGCCGTACTCCTTTGATACGCACGCACATGCCTTATCGGTGGGTAAAAGTACACATTTCCAAAATTACCCGCCAACATTTATATAAGAAAAGTAGGAAAAAGTTATCAACAGGTCGTTAACCCTTCGTCTTTTCGTCCTTATCTCTTACGCTTTTCATCGGTATCCGTTAACCAATTCTTCCTTTCACCTTCATCTTCTAACGGCCGTTGGATGATCATGCAACAGTTGGTAGATGATCTTCTAACAGATGGTGCATGATCGTCCAACAGCCGTTAGATAACCGATAGTCAAGCTCCCGGGGACTAACCTCCCTAATGGTAGCGGCTAAAAGATCAAGGGGAAAAGGCTAAGATAGCTGGCGAAAAAGCAAAAACTTCACTCAAACCTCTCTCGTTTTAATTATTAACTTTATCTTTGCCCCTTGACAAGCTTATATAGATGACAAAACAAGGTGTGACAAAGATAGATATTAAGCAAGTATTGGCACAAAAGGCGCCCAAGGCGTCACGCAAGATTCCGGGATTTATCGTGGACTACTTGATTCGCACGGTTCATCAAGAGGAACTGAATGATATATTAACCCGTTACCACGATAAGGAAGGGGTAGATTTCATGCGTGAGCTTATCGGCTATTTTGACCTTACCCTCAATCTGGTACATGAGGAAAACATCCCGACCGAAGGGCGCTATATCTTCGCCTCCAACCATCCGCTCGGAGGATTAGACGGTATCTGTCTCTCCGCCGTTATCGGTTCCCGGTTCGAAGGGCGCATCAAGTATCCGGTCAATGATTTATTACTTTATCTCTCCAATCTAAAATCCATCTTTGTACCGATCAACAAACACGGCACCCAAGGAAAGGACAACGCACGGATGCTGGAGGAGGCTTTTGCCTCGGACGACCAGATCATCACTTTCCCCGCCGGATTATGCTCTCGCAAGATTGGTGGCAAGATACAAGACTTGGAGTGGAAGAAATCGTTCATCCAGAAGGCGGTGCAATACAAGCGGGATATCGTACCGGTCTATTTCGACGGGAAGAATTCCAATTTCTTCTATAACCTCGCCCGGATACGCAAGGCGTTGGGTATAAAGATGAATTATGAGATGATTTATTTACCGGACGAGATGTTCCGGAGCAAACATAAGACCTTCCGGATTTATTTCGGGAAGCCTATCCCTTGGCAGACATTCGACAATAGCAAGAAACCCGCCGAATGGGCTGAGTGGATAAAAAACAAGGTTTACAAACTCAAGGATTAACAGACGAAACATATGCAAGACATTATCAATCCCATAGACAGGGCACTACTGAAGGCTGAATTGACCAAAGAGAAGAGGTTGAGAAGTACCAATAAATCGAAGAATGAGATTTATATCGTCACGGCGCACGACTCACCCAATGTCATGCAAGAGATAGGGCGTCTGCGGGAGGTCGCTTTCCGTTATTACGGGGGTGGCACGGGATTTCCGGTGGATATCGATGAGTATGACACGATGGAAGACGCTTACCGCCAGCTGATTGTCTGGAGCCCGGAAGATGAGCAGATCTTGGGGGGATACCGTTTCCTTTGCGGTTCAGACGTTAAGTTCGACGAGAATGGTAAACCGATCCTGGCGACCTCGCACTTGTTTAATTTCTCAGAGAAATTTATCAAGGAGATCCTTCCTTATACGGTAGAGTTGGGACGCTCGTTCGTGGCTCTGGAGTATCAATCCACCCGTTCCGGGGCGAAAGGCTTGTTCGTGTTGGATAACCTGTGGGATGGATTGGGAGCTTTATCCGTGGTTGATCCGAGCTTGCGGTATTATTTCGGGAAGGTGACTATGTACAATACGTACAACCAAGAGGCCCGTAATATGATCTTATACTTCCTCGGATTGCATTTCCCGGACGCAGACCAACTGATCACTCCGGTATATCCTTTGGAGACTAATATGGATGTAGAGAAGATGAAATCTCTTTTCCCTCACGATAATTTCAAGGATAACTACAAGGTATTGAACCAAGAGGTTCGTAAATTTGGCATCAACGTGCCTCCTTTGGTAAATGCTTACATGAGCTTGTCGCCTAAGATGCGTGTATTCGGCACAGCGATCAACCATGAGTTTGGAGAGGTGGAAGAAACGGGTATCTTAATAGCTATTAACGAGATATTAGAGGATAAGAAGAAACGGCATATTGAGACGTATCTGGAAGAGGAGTACAAGTCCGCCGAGTTGATACGCAAGAATTTCATCGGGGAATAAAGCCGTAGATATGGCTAGCGCGACAGCGTAACAAGATATAAAAAGGTTCAGCCTAACCGTTCGCCTCCAAGCGGATTAAAAACGGACAAAAGCTGAACCTCTTTTTATTTTAAATAAATCTTATAGCACAGTCCACCGGAGAAATATTTCATTCGCTGCAATTCAAATTGAAAATGTATATGATTGAATAGTAGGTAAGTGGCTCCCATAGCGAAGTCTTTCGAATCGTATTCGGCTATGACGTTCAAATGCGGGGCGAATGAAGGATTGTAGGTGATACCTCCCGCTACACCGTTCAAGGGATAATCCTCACGGCGGTTATACAGATAGGATAAATGAACGCCTAAGGTTTCCCTTCCCAGCTGAAAATGTTTGGTAGCGGCCAAATAATAACGGCAGAAATAGCCGTTCCCTATGGCTGAAGCGAATTTATGCCCGGATGACGTAAAAGGGTCCGAAGTCCCCAGCACGACAGCGGGGATGTATTTGCTTTCTTTCAACACACGTAAGCGGGCGGAGAAATAACGATCTTGGTTCGTGAATCCGGAATAGCCATGCTTATCCAATCCAAGGCTCTCGGCCGTAAACAGCGTACAAGTATACGCTACTTCCAGAAACGGGAAGATCGTCACGTTCAAATAATAATTCCACGTATTAAAATTAAACTTGGGAGGCGTAAGCTCTTGATGCAAGAAGTTTCCGCCAAGCATCACGGTCTTGTCCTTTTGCATATCGGCGGACGGGGCATGCAATAGCCCTGTCGTGCCATAAGATAATTGAGCCGGAAGTAAGGTCCAGCAACTTAAGAATATGATTAATAAGAGTAATTTCTTCATTTTTCTTTGTTTACTTATAAACTTCCGGCTCAACATTATTTAATCAAGCTTCAAATATCAAGCATTAATCCGGGATGATGATACCGCCACCGGCGTTATTGCCATCACCATGTCCGTGACCGTGGGATTGCTTGTAGACAGGAGTACCTTCTATCTTGATAAGTTTTTTAGCTACAACCTGAATCTCTTCCACCTTCTTACCCTTTGTCATAAACTTAAATACATACGTATTTGTAGTATATGTCTTCTTCAAGCTCATAGAAGCGACCGTACGATCAGCTTCCGTAGGAACGGATGTAGTCAATGATGTTTGGGTACCAATCTGATAACCATCAGCTTGCAAACGATTAGAGATTCGGTTATAAACCGCATTCTTAGCGACTTGACCATCTACGTTAGACTTTCCGACTAGATCCTGCAAGTTTTCTCCAACATAAGCATTTGTAGTTGTAACAACTACAGGAATGTTTCCTGCCTTACCATCAGAACAGTAATCAACAACCTTTTCTACGATTGTAGTATCAGTACTGATATCTTCAGTTTCCGCTAATGCCAACTCAAAACCTGCGGCAAACTTAGAGAAGTGAGCAACAGACATTTCCGCACCAGTACCATTGATATAAACAGGGTCCGCCGTAGGATCAATCTTCATGATCTCCTTATTATCTATGCCTGTGGTCGCATATAACAATGCCATAGGCTGTGTAGAAGAAACCAAATCCTTCGGAGCGTCGAACGAGATCTTCAAAGCCGGAGAGAATACCGTACCGCTAGGCTCGCCTTTATATACACGGCTTACACTGGCTACCGCACCAGCATCAGAAGTCACATTATTGGATTGCAGAGCTTCCGCAGACATATCACGTTCGATCACCAATGTTTGATTACTACTTGCCGGCATAACGATAACGACAGGCTTACCACTTTCCGCGACCAAACTTACCTCATCTTTCTCTTTTATACCATCAGCGGTCGTACTTTCAATCACTCCTATCGATTCTGTCAATTTCTCAGCATCACTTTGATTCAAGACCTTAATAACTGGAGCTTGAACCTCATTATCCGCACCTTTATAGTTATCTAAGACATTAGCAGGAATGACAACGTCTACTTTTTGTTCAACATTATTCTCATCCACATAAGTGACACCAGACACCTTAACCTCTTCGGTTCCGCCTGCGTTAATCGCATTCTTAATCTCATCCGCTACTTTTTCCGCTTCTTTTTCCGGAACCTGAACACCATATTTAGAAAAATCAATCTCCGTATTTCCACCTGTACCTATAGGGTTCAATGTGATAGGAAATACATAGTTCATACTCTGACCGACCTTAAAGATGATCGTACGAGAGTAGCTCGTATAACCTGCGGCTTTAACACTCAAGATAAATTGAGCATCCTCCGTAACCTTTGATGATGCGATATTGAAAGAGAACTCACTCTCATTCTTAGAAATAAATAACTCTTCACTTCCTAACATCAATGTGACTTCCGCAGTTTTGATGTCTGCGCCCGTAGATAGGTCTGTTATTATACCAGATACGATATAAGTCGCTTTTGACGGATCTGTCGGTTTGGAAGGATCGGAAGGATCAGACGGGTCTGTTGGCTTGGAAGGATCAGACGGGTCAGAAGGATCTGTCGGCTTAGAAGGATCAGACGGGTCTACTGGAATAGAAGGAGCGACATTCATCACGATAATAGCTGGATACTCAACGTCGAATGTATCACCTTCGCCCTCTTTCTTTTCTTGATCCGGAACGGCTGAAACGACAACCTTAGCCACGGCTTTAGTATATCCGGAAGCTGTAGCTACTACGTCGTAGATACCGGGAGTCACATCAGAGACCTTAAAATTAGGTTTATTCTCTTTAGCGATCTCTTTATCCCCGTATTTTACGACAACAGAAAGGCTGGAAGTAGAGATAGCTTTTCCCACAACATCCTCGATCGATACGGAAAGATTGTACTTCGCCTTCTTATACTCTTTCGGAGTATCGGGAGTCGTGCCCTTTACCATGACGGCGTTTACTACATACTGTCCAACACCCGATTCGATCTTCTTCACATCCACATCATAGCTTCTGTCTGCATAGCCTTCCGACTTAAAGGCGATTTTGTAAGAGCCTGGTGTGCTTTTCAAGTCGAAAGAGTACGTTCCATCAGAACCCGTCGTAGCACTAAGAGATTGAGCTCCAGAAAGAGCTACGCTAACGCCAGCCATCGGGTTGTTGCTGGCATCCATGACCGTACCACTAATCGCATAGGTGGCAACAGTGCCACCACCATCCGGAGTAGGCACATCATCATCGTCATCCTTACAGCCCATGAAACATACCATGGCTGTCGTAAGGAACAAGACCAATAAGGTCTGTAACTTTGTAATTGTTCTCATAATAAAACTATTTAAAAATTGAGTAATTCCGACTTTATAAAGTACGGGTTGAATTGATTCTGTTGCATGATGTTATCATTCGGCGAGGCTTTATACCCCTTATAATAATAGCGTTCATTACCGGCGTTGTAAGACATACCCCAGTTGTCAGAAGGAAGCACCCGCGCATTCTTACGTTTATATTTATAAGGAGGAAGAGCCACTTGAAACCGGAAACCGCCGTTTTTCAAAGCACCTTGCGCCTTCATCGCATAAAATCCTATCGAACAATAGCGAAAATGGCGGATCAAGTCAATCCGTCCTCCGATCTCACCCAGTAAGTATTGCTCGGCTTTCAAGGAGACTTGCGTATTGTATTTTGGCCAGTAGAAACTACCTCCCAGCGACCATGTCACCCGTTGGTGAGTTCCATAATGATATTCAAACTTCTGCCAAGATCCCGTACCCGTACAACCAATACGTCCTTCCAAAGAAAAACGTTCATCCTTCAAATGATGGGTTACCGCTAAATCCACGCCATAACGATCCGCATTGAACAAACCGACACTGGCTCTGGCGAACGTACGATAAGGTAAACGAAAAGATTGGGAAAGGGTAACCATGCCCGGGTGAATCTTACCCGCCCAAGGACCATATCCATCATTATATATAGGAAACACCATCTGCGCCGTCAGCTTCATCCCATTCCAGAAAGAGACCTCGATCGCAGGCGAGAGGTTGAATAACACTTGGTATATTTGCGTGATAATGAGGTTCTTCAGATACAACTCCGGATAAACCACCACGTCTACTTTAAATAAGGAGCTATTCATACGGTACTCTTTTTTCACCTTATCCCAGCTATCGCCCAGATCGTAAGTAGCATCCCAGGCGGAACGGGCCGCATAGGAGCCGGGAGCCGCCTTCAAGCTGTCCGGATTTGCCGTATAGATCAATGAGATCTGCGGTATATTATTATCCAATACGACGATACGGCAGGATTTGCCCTTCTCCGGCAAGCCTGTTTTCTGGATGCGGTCTATGGCATGGGCCAGTCCCACACCCTGCAAACGCCAAGGGGTATTCTCCAAGACATATACTCTCTCCTTCTCGTCTTCCGACCAGATAACATTCTCAAAACCCATATCGACCAGCATATTCGCGGTGATATCCGCATATACCTTATTATATTGCGCCTTTGTAAACATAGGCAATAGTAGCAAAAAGAATAAAAGGCATTCCTTACGGAGTAAAATGGCTCGTATAGAAGACTTTCTATTCATATCTCTAGAGTTTGATTCCAAGTTATCATTGGTTTACTGTTTTTCTTATTCTTACCCTTCCACATAAAAAACGACTAGTGAAAACGATCGTTTAGATCTTGCATTTTTTTAGAAAGCAAAAAGATGATGCTCTTTTGTCATATTCGTGACACTTTGATTAATATATCCTGTTGAGAAAAAGATATATAGCAGGACAAAATTTAATCGGAAAAGGTTGCCAGTCTCGGAGAAATGCCTACCTTTGCAAACGAATAATTGAAACGATCGTTTTTTACAGTCGTTTTCAATCTAAATATTTTTATTGTTATCATAGATACTTCTCATAATAGCCTGCGCCAAAATCAACAAATGACACTTTATATTTAGAGAACAACCTCATTATTTTAAAATGTACATAACCCCGCTTCCAAAGTCAGCTAGCTTCGTTGGCAAAGTAAGTTAACTTACTTGGGCATTTAAGTTAGCTTACTTTGCCATTTAAGTTAGCTTACTTTTTGGCCCTTCTATACAGCCCAAAAAAAATACGGAAATTTGCTATTCTCGGAAAGCATTCTTATCTTAGCAAATTATAGCAGATTATAGCAAAGAGAGAGTTTCATGTTAGCAGCCATTCATATACAGTTAATCGTTGGTACGATATTTATCATATTGTATAGCGTCACTATATTAGGACTGGTATTAGTTATCATTACAGAGAATAGGAATCCGTTAAAGACAATTCCTTGGGTAATCGTCTTATTATTAGCACCCGGTATCGGACTGCTTTTCTATTTCTTCTTTGGACAAGATAACCGGAAACAACGGATCATATCGAGGCGTACCTATAAACGCATCATGAAAAGGCCGCAAGAGGGTAAATTACCTCAAGACGCCTGCGTAGTTCCGGACCCCTATAAACCTTTATCGACCTTGTTGACTAACACCAACCAATCCTCCCTCCTATACGGAACACAAATCACGATTTATACGAATGGTACCGATAAGTTCAAAGACTTGCTGGAAGAGATCCAGAAAGCGACTCACCATATCCATATACAATATTATATATTCTGTGATGACGAGATAGGAAAACAGGTGCAACAACTCCTTATCAAGAAAGTAAAAGAAGGCGTGAAGGTACGTGTACTTTATGATGATGTGGGTTGCTGGAATGTAAAAGACGGCTTCTTTAAGGAAATGAAGGAAGCGGGTATCGAGGTATATGCGTTCTTGAGGGTAGCGTTCCCCGTTTTCACCAGTAAGGTGAATTACCGGAACCACCGCAAGATTATCGTGATAGACGGTAAAGTCGGGTTTATGGGAGGCATGAATATAGCCGACCGATACGATAAGGGAACCTCTTGGGGCACATGGAGGGATACGCATTTCAAATTCGTAGGGAAAGGAGTACACGGGCTTCAATCCGTATTCCTCATCGATTGGTACGTGGTTAGTAAAAAACTCTTGAACGATCGGATTTACTATCCGGCTGCCGAAATCTATAGCGATAATATTATGCAAATCGCCACTAGTGGTCCGGTAGGTCAATGGAGAACTTTGTTGCAAGCGACCATTTTCATGATCGCCAACGCCAAGAAGTATATCTTTATACAAACCCCTTATTTCCTGCCTACCGAAGGATTAAACCAAGCGTTGCAAACCTCCGCCTTAGGGGGAGTGGATGTTCGTTTGATGCTGCCTAAGCGTTCCGATACACGTTCAGCGAATATGGCCAGTCATTCCTTTATCGACGAGATGGTAAAGGCCGGCGTAAAAGTATACCTCTACAAACCGGGCTTCTTGCATTCCAAGCTAGTCGTGTCCGACGACGCATTGACAAGCATCGGGTCCGCCAATATGGACTTCCGTAGCTTTGAGCATAACTTCGAGATTAACGCTTTCGTATATCAAAAGGAATTCGCCCTGCAAATGAAACGCATCTTTACACACGACATGCATCACTGTGAGCGTTTGATCCCTTCCCGCTGGTTAAAGCGCCCCCTCAAGCAACGCATGGCGGAATCATTTATGCGTCTGTTTTCTCCCCTTCTTTAAGGAAGATGCTAAAGTTCACGGAGCCATACACCCGGTGCTGATAAAAATAAGGCAAAGATGAGAAGTCATTGGTCTTAGGATGTTCCATGATGAATATCCCTCCATTCTTTAGTAAATCACGCTCGAAAACCAAGGCGGGTATTTCCGGCAACTCCGGCAAGGCATATGGGGGATCGGCAAAGATGAAATCGAAACTTTGCTTAGGGGCTGAATTCAAATAACGGAAAACATCCCCACGAATCAGAGCCAACGCATCCGTCTTCAGCTCTTTCGCTACCTTGGCTATAAAAGAGGCATGAGCGTTATTTTTCTCTATGGCGGTTACATTCCGGCATCCTCGTGAGATCAACTCAAAAGAGATACTTCCGGTTCCGGCAAAAAGATCCAACGCATCCATACCTTCCAGATCCACCAAATTATTTACTACGTTAAAAATATTCTCTTTCGCAAAATCCGTCGTAGGACGTGCGCTAAACGAAGAGGGCACGTCAAAACGCCGACGACCGTATATACCGCTTATTATTCGCATATTAATAAAGATATTAAATCCATAGGGGCTTTCGTTACATCCGTTCCCAGCAAATAGGCTTCC
>OGDP01002195.1_pt1 | contig 10309 bp, 10 predicted proteins | sample 1570441 | NCBI WGS metagenome assembly OGDP01 (sample SAMEA2581961, study PRJEB24529) | metagenome | biome: Human gut stool | place: China | collected 2011
TTAACTCATCAACAGCTAATGAAATTCTTTCTTTCATATTATGAGCTTTTATCCATGATTTGAATTCTATGTCAGTAGATTCGCCTATTTCTAATGCTTACTTTAATGTTTTCAACTAACCACCTACTTTCAAGTAAAAATTTTAATAATAATATCATATGGACAATGAATTACTCTATCAGTATTATAAGTACCTACAATAACTTTAAATCTTTATTAAATATAATCATAATCTTCAGATCCACTTTCCATTCCCCAGCCAAAGATGCATTCTTCTTTCGTTTTCCCTGTACTCATCCAATCCGGTAAAATAAGATTGTCTACATCAATCAGTAAAGGCGAAGCTACTTTTATTCTATTTCTTAAATTTCTTGCATATCCATCATGATCAAATTCCTTTGAAACAAAAACCACATTAGAACCTCCATAGCAATAGGTTTCATCATATTCTGATACTGTCTCATATTTTACTCCATCAAAGGTAGTGTCAGAATTAATCCACTGTAATAACAGTTGTGGTATTATATATTCTTCTTTAAATGCTACATCTGAATCATATGATGAAATAAGTGAGCAGGCAGCTCTCAAAGGATATGTAACCAAACATTTAGCTAAATAATTTTCCACATTTTCGATATTTGTTTTTTCCTTTTCATTACATCTCCAACAGAAAAAACTATGGGCAAGTGGAATCATTTTTTCAGAAAAATCCACTAAATGCATGGTATCACCTATTTCCTGTGGAACCTGAAATTTCGAAATTGCAAATTTCGAAGGCTTCTTACATTCATACCAACATAATTCTGGTTGTGTTGCTAAATATAAGCAAGGATATCCTGGAACACTATAACGCTCAGTCTTACAATATTCTTTTTTAGATAATGGTACATGAAATAATTCTCTCCTACATAGTGAAAATGGATTATCGTCACTATATGCTCTTATTCTATAAAAACTTTCCTTTCTCCAAGCACCTGTATATTGAATCATCAAAAATGATTTTATTTTATCAAACAAATTAATTGATAATACTGCTGCCATATTCTGTTTTCCTCTTTCATATAATTCAAGCATCAAAATTATATTATCGCAAAGCATTTTGACAGTACCTATATTTTCATACATCTTATCACAAAATGTTTTTCCATACAGAATATTTTTCTTAGGATTGGTAGCAAGCTTCAAGTCCTCTATATAATAGTTATACAATTCTTGTAAATATTGTTTACTAGACATCTTACCTCTGCTAAGTGGTGTCTTATTTTTTTTATTAGTTCTAAATAAGCATCCATCTAATCACCTTTTATCAATCAAAAACAGAATCATTAATACTCATTATCCATCTTTTTATTCAATATATACCCAATAACCGAACCAACAATTCCCCCAACGATATGTGCCATATTAGAAATATCATCCTGTACAGCAATTCCTTCATACACCTGCTGCCCTATAAATATAACTGCAACTAAAATAAAGGTTAAAGGAATCTCTCCTTCTTTGAAGCCTGTAAACGATGCAAGTATAATAAAAGCAAACACAACTCCACTTGCACCACATAATCCCACGTTCCAAAAAAATATATAATTAACTAATCCAGTAGCAATCGCAGTAATTCCTATTACTTCAATTAACTCTTTTGAACCATATTTCTCTTCTAACATGGGACCAAGAAGCAAAAGATACGATGCATTACCAATAAAATGACTCCAGCCAGAATGTCCAAATATATGAGTAACGAATCTTACATATGTCATCGGATTTGTTAGTGATGAATGATATGTCATAAATATAATTTGAGTAATTTTACCACTAGTGATAACACCTAATAATGTTGCAACAAAACACATGATGACAAATCCTAATGTTACCGGTGCATTAAATGTGATTCTTAATTTTTTATGCAATCTATTCCCACCTTTCAAAAATGGGAAGATTTTTTACTCTTCCCATTATATTAATAATCTTATCTTCTGTTCTTTCCTACTTCAAGCATAGCCTGCTTTAAATCTTCTTCAATTTTAACTAATTCCTCTTGTGCCTTAACTCTCTGAACGGCTCCCTGTTCATGAATTTTAACGACTTCATTTATGGAAGCAATCAAATCTCTATTACACTGCTTCAATGTATCAATATCCACAATCGGTCTTTCTGATTGCTTAGCAGTCTCGACAGTAGCCATCTTCAATGTTTCAGAATTCTTTTTTAGCAACTCATTAGTTTTATCAGCTAATGTTCCCTGTGCCGCAAGTGCTCTGCTTGTATGCTCAATTCCCAAAGATAGTACAAGCTGATTTCTCCAAAGAGGTATTGTATTTGCCAATGATGACTGTAATTTATCCATCATTTCACGATCGTTATTTTGAAGCATCCTAACCTGAGGTGCTGACTGAATTGAAATAACTCTTGTAATTTCTAAATCAGACAATTTCTTCTCAAATCTGTGACATAAATCTTCATAATCACGATATGCCTGCACATCTTCCTGCTTATCGCTGTTTTCTGCGATACTCTTTAACTGTGCGAGTTTTGTTGATTTTGCACGATCTAGTGCTTTCTTTCCGGCAATAATATACATAGTCAATTCTTTATAATACTGCACATTCAACTCGTACATTTGCTGATACATAGATATATCCTGTCCAAGAACATCTCTATGCTTTATCAAATCCTTTTCTATCCTATCTACATTACTTTCAGCCTTGGCATAATTAGCTCGTATTGAACCCACACTTCTTTTAGCTTTTTGAAAGATGCCTAAGATTCCTTTTTTCTCTGGCTCAGTTGTCGCATCCAAAGCCACTGTAAGCTCTTTTAATGAATCCCCAACTTCTCCCAAATCATATGTTTTTACTTTTTTAAGTATTGTGGTTGAAAATTCTGATATATTGGTTTGAGCCTTAATTCCATAATTTACAATCTGATCCACATTTTCAATGTCAATCTCACTTGCAAACTGTTCTACCATAGCCTTTTCATCTTCAGATAGCATACTTTCATCTATAGTTCCAGCAGAATAGTTTGATTCCGATTTATTTACCACGCTTTGCATAGCAGGTACACTATCTAATAATTTCTCAGCCGCCTTTTGCTCTGGATTCAATGTCAACTGTATCTTCTCTTCCATAATAAAGTCCTCCATTATTTTATTATCTCAAGGAGTCACTAAGCTCTAATCTTATGCCTACGTCTTTTCTCTCCATACTGTCAAGGTCATCTAATGCCTTTTTAAGTGTTTCATTTGTGTCCATTAACTTTTCAACGCAAAGTTCTGTGGATTCTGCACGCTTTTTTCTGACTATGTTTTTTCCCTTTGTTATATATTTTTGAGTTATTTCTGCAACTCTGTTTTGAATTTCCAAATTCCGATTCATCTTTTCAATCCCTAAAAGAATGGTAATCTGATTCCTCCATATGGGTATTGTTCCAGATACAGCTTCCATAATTTTATCAATTAATTGTGCATTATTTTCCAGCATCAATTTCATCTGAGCCTTAGTCTGCAATGCAACAGTATATGATATCCCTAAATCTTCAATTCTCTTTGAAAGCCTTTCATACCATGTCTTAATATCATCAGAAATCTGGTCTTTGGTTTTTTGATTCACTACATCATTGCCATATGATATATTTGTCTGCAAACTGGATAACGTTTCATCTATGCATCTGCTCAACTCTTCAAATAATTTTGAATCTTTAATCAACTGTGCTTCTTGTAATTTCAATGCCAACTCCATTTTATCCATATATACAAGAACATCATTGTATTTCTTTATTAGGCGTTCCCTCTTTTTTTCATTACTGCCTGAAAATATACCTGCCTTCTTTTCTATTGAGACCTGAAAATCATCTATTTCCTCAAGTAAGTCATGAATTAAATATTCCAAATTGCCATTACTATTAAGCAACTGGTTTGAAATTGCCTTTGAAAATTCTATTAGCTGTTGTTGAGCTTCACACCCAAATAACAATATGCTGTCATCATTTCCTACTATCAACTGATTTTTTTCCAATACTTCTATTTCATTACCCTCTTTCTCCAATCATATTCACTATCCATTGTTAATTACTCTGAAAGTCCATCCTGTTTCATTAAAATCTCCATAGCAGAAATATCTGCCGCTATATCCATTTCCTTTTCATGATAAAACTTATCTAATAATCCTTCAAATGAATCTATGATTTTATCTATAGCCCCTTCAATATCTTTTTTAGTTTTTTCCAGACTCTTACCTTTTATCTGTTTTTCATCAATCTCTATATATGCTTCAAGAAGTTTTTCTGTTGTTGGTAAATAATAATTCATGAACATTCCCAACTTATCCGCATTTTGTGGATTAACATCTACTTCATGAAATATCATTGATACTACATTTTCCATTCGATCCAGCTTCTGCGAAATTATCTTATCTTTGATGATGTCATTGCTTTCATGAATTTTATCAATATACCCCTGACCCTGATCCATAATTGCCTGCATCTCTTTTGTTCGTTCTTTCATTCTAAGACGTTCCTCAACTTGCTTTCTATAATATCGATCATATACAGCCTGCTTATCTTTATACTTTTCATATACTTCATCAGAAGCGATAAATATTAAATTGTCTTTGCCAAAATGCCCCTGTGGTATTAACTTCGTCTTTACAGCCTTATTCAAGTCTTTAATTACTTTTTCTGGTTCCACTTTTGAATAAACTGCTAAATCATCAATAAGCTCAATATTTTTAAACTTAAGATCCTTTACATATGTATTATATCTTTTGTTAAAGTGCATTTCACAAAATTTTTCTGCAATAACAATGAAATTTATGGCGATAACTATTGCCGATACAAGAATACCCACAAGTGCAGACATTTTAAATGTATCAGAGTATACTATGGTTCCTATATAAATAGGTACATAATACACGCACAACGCAATAAATAAAATACATACTACAACACTCCATGTATTCGTTATTGGACAGTTGTATTCAAATACATATTTATCTCGGCTAATGTTTACACTTGGTAACTTATCAAGCCGTTCTGTCATTTCCGAAAAGGACCCATTTTCAACACCATTATTAACAATGTCTACTGCTTCCTGTACCTCTTGTAAATATTCATCTTTAACAGTATCATACTTTTCCTTTGGCTTTCCTCCAGAAAATAAATTATTCAATATCTCCATCACAAATTCTCCTACACTAATTACTCAATTTTATCTGTTGCAGATGGCTGATGAATTTCTCCAGCATCAATTTTTGTAACTTCACTTGATGCAGGTACCGCCAATGATGGCATAATACTTGATGCAGGTGTTCCATTTGGCAGTTCTATATTCTGATTTACATCTGGCAATTTAAATGTGTCTGCAGTTGCTGTGACAACCGGTGTATTTATTGTTGGTACATTTTCTGCTGCTGGTGCCTTATATGTAACATCTCCTTCTGAGCTATAAGCCGAATTTGAATGTGATGATGTATTTGAGTGTGATGTATGACTTGCATGACTCGAATGCGTATTTGAGTGCGAACCATGATCCGAATGCGACGTATGGCTTGCATGGCTCTCATGACTTCCGTGATTTCCATGCCCACCTGTTCCTGAACTATGTGAGCTATGGGACTTATGTGAACTATGTGATCTGTGACCTGCAAACACTTCCATCTGCATTAGACTTCCAAGTACAACGATCATTGTGCCAAGCAAAAGTAATTTTTTCCCTGGGATATTTCCCTCTTCATCTTCAATTAAATTTTCTATACTCTTTTGAAACTTTGGAAATAATTCATCCATATTATTCATATATTTTCACACACTTTCCATTCGTCCAATCTGTCTGATAATGAGTTGACGAATTCGTATAATATTGGCATTCTCCATTTGGTTTGCCATTTTCAAATGAACCAGCAAGTTTGTATCCATCTTCACTTGAAGGATAAAAATACGTCCCACTTCCATTCATTTGGTCTTCAGACCACTTTCCCTCATACGATGCACCACTTGTCCATTTATATGTTCCCTGACCTGACTTTTGTCCATCAGAAACATTTCCATTATATTGATCTCCGTTACTGTATTTTATCTGTGCCTGTCCTGACAATTTTCCATCACTCATTGCACCACTGTAAGTAGTTCCACTAACCAATAACATTTCAACAGCTGTTGGCTGTCCGTCCGTAAATGTAAAAGTATAATTACCAAAATCATTTTCTATATGATAACTGCCATTCACAAATGTATTCTTATCAAAAGTACCGCTCGCATAACTTCCATCTGAATATGTATAAGTTCCTGTTCCAGTCATCTGATCAGAAGACCATTCTCCGTCATATTTATCACCTGAAGTCCATGTATATACACCTTGCCCATTTCTGCATCCGCCTGCAAAACTACCTTCAAAAATATCTCCACTTACGAAGGTCATCTTTCCTGCTCCAGTCAGTTCGTTAGAATCGCAAGTCCCTACATATGTTGAACCATCCGTATATTCTATAGACGCCTTATCAATAACTCCTGATTTGTAAGTCAAATTATAACTACCAGTATTATTTTTGAATGTGCATATCCCATCCTGAAAAGTATTGTCTTTAAAAGTACCTGAAAAAAACACGCCGTCTGGTGTTGTATATGTGCCTTGTCCGCACATCTGGTCATTTTTCCACTCGCCTTCATACACAACACCATCATCCCATGTAAATGTTCCTTTTCCACTTTTTTTCGATTCAGAAAATTCGCCCTGATATGTACCTTCATTAGGAATATGCAAAGTTCCTTTTCCCTTTAACTTATTCTGATACCATTCTCCTGTATATTCAGTTCCCGTTTTAAATGAAAATTTACCTTCACCAGAAAAATAGCCAAAATCAGTTTCACCTGCATACAAGCCCTTGGTAAGCTGAATCTGTCCAGATGAATGCATTTCATGTTCTCTTAAAACTCTTCGTTGCAAATCATCAACTTGTGTTTTCTGCCCAAGGCCTCCCACAACGATTATCTCGGCTACAGTCAAAAGAACAAGTCCCCATGATGATAATTTTTTTCTTCGTTTAAGCGCCTTTTCATACTCTTCTTCGGGTGTTATCACCTTTTCTACTGAATTACTATTTTCCGTTTTATTCATATCCTCTTCGGACAATTTCTCTTTTTCTAAATCCGCCATCTCAATCACTCCATGAATTTAATATCCGCATTGTTTCCTCATCATTTTCATAAAACTTCGAGAATAAATAATCTAATATTCCAGAGTATACTCTACATTTATATCCCCTCGGTTGTTTTTCTATCACATCTCCATCCAAAGCGTAATTTACAACCGGACAAGTTCCACAATATGGTTGGTATACACAATCACAACAGGTCGGAATTGTTTCCAAAACACTGGATGCACATACTGTCTTACATACACTATTATTTATCAGATCTTTGTAAGTGTTGTTATATACTTTTCCTAAATGAAATGTACTTTGTCCCATCTCATGAAGCATTCGTCCCTCATCACATGTAAAAATATTGCCATCCGCATAATACGCCAACTGCCCAACACCTGCGCCACATGGTGAACGCAATTCCATATAGTTCATGAAATCGCCTCTTATTCTTCTCAATAAGATTGAAGCATGATCTTCTTTGATGAATCTCCCTGCTTTATTTATTTCAATCAATTCATCTAACGCTTGCTGATAAAATATTATAAACTCCTCCGAAGTATATCCTATTTTTTCCCAACTCTTTGCAGCCTTTCCTAATGGTGTTAATGGTCTTATAAAAATGCTTTCAAATCCCATATCTACATAGGTGTGAACTATTTCTTTAGGAAAGTCAAGTGAAAATCTTGTGGTTGTTTCTATGGCTCCCACCTGTAAACCAGCTTTTCTTACTCTCTCAACAGAATTTATTACTTTTTTGAACGTACCAGTTCCATCAGCATACGGACGATTATTATTGTGTACCAATTCACTTCCATCTACTGACGTTGATATTCCAAAACTATACTGCACAAAAAAATCCAACATTTCCTCATTTAGCAATGTTAAGTTAGTTACTACAGTATACGCTATCTCATGATTCTCTTTATGTATTTCGGCATATTGTACTATATGTTTTATAATTTCAAAATTAACTAATGGCTCTCCACCCTGAAACTCAAAACATAAAGACTGTTCTGGCGACTGCAACGCTATATCTACTGCCTTCTCAGCCATCTCTTTGTTCATAATAAGATGAGAACATTCTACACCATTATTTGCCTGACAATATATACAACTCATATTGCATACTGTAGTTACTACAAAAATATGTAATGATGTTGCCACATTAACATGACCCTTTATTCCTCTTAATGCATATTTGTTTATAGATGAATATTCCAAATCTGATTCATCGTATATCATCTTTTTCTCAATAAGTGATTCATATAATTCCGATTCTTTATCAACATCCAAAGCAAGAATCTTCCGAAAATCCTCTTTACTGACAAACATATACTTTCCGAAATCATTTGTCATTAAAATAGATTTTCCATATTGCTTAAAATTAAAGTAATTTAGCTTCATATAATTGCTCTCAATTCTCCCTTTTCCATAGACATTGTTCCCGCAAACACTCCGACACAGGCATTTTTCATTTTACAGTTCTCACAAGTCTCAGCATATCTTACTTTATCTGGTGATATACTCTTTTCACACAATGTCCAATATTCCTTCTTCACAGCACATAATGGAAAATTATATAGTTTCACATCAATTCCATTTTCTATCAATACTAAGGCTGCATCCTCTGCCGCTTGCGCAGCATCTACATATGATATCCATACTTTATCCTGATTAACCCTTGCGCTTCCGGTCATCTCCATTGCCATAATACTGACATAATCCACTTCTGAAAGCTCATCCGAGATCAACTTTGCAATGTTATGAATATCATCTTTGTTCAACCTGCTTACAACAATCCTTAACTCAACATGAATTCCCACCTTCAATAGCTTTTTTATCCCTATCTTGGTCTGATTAAAACTACCATTTGACTGAGTTATCATGTCATGAATATTCGCAGTAGAACCATGAATAGGTATAGCAACTATACTGTTCTTCGGTGCTTTTTCCGCAAACCTTTGCACATATGAATCAACCGCAAAAATTCTTCCATTGGTTAGCAATAAAAAATCTGTACATTCAAATTTTTCGCTAAGGAATTCAAAAAATCTAAATATATCCGGACCTACCATAAACGGCTCTCCACCTGTAATTGTGAGATGCGGAGCATCCGTAGGTATATGTTTTGCAATTTCAATCAAAGTATCTACACTAGTATTTCCACCCTTTTGCCGAGATATATCCGGAGATGGGCACATAACGCAATTAGAATTGCATTTACCCGTTACAAAAAAATAATTATCCAGCGAACTATCATCATAGTATTCCGAAAGTCTTCCATTTTCCCATAGTTCATACACATCATAATTATGTGCAACTTCGAACTTACGAATAATGTTTTTATCTCTAGATATTTGCACATCTTCCGGATATAACCTTATATCATTATCTGATACATAAATAAAATCCAAACTGTCCTTAAGCAAATCTTTCTTTACAGCTTGACTTAAAGCCAAAGAAACAATCTTATATTTTCCATTATAATTCTCCAGCTTTACAATCATTTAACAATCCCCCATATTATGAAATAACTTAAAAATCCAGCAAATATAAAAATTGCAAATGGAATTTTTCTAACAACAGTTACTGCTATAATATTTCTACTGCTTGCCCACCTGCCAATACTATCCACTTGTTCTTCTGTCAATCTGCTTCTTAAATCCTCAGATGATATAGGTGGAAGTCCTCTTACTCTCGAATTCTGCATAAGCATTGAAGAAACACTTGATAATATCATTCCTCTTTTTAGATCACATATTTTAACTTCCTGATATAAGCTTGTCCTAATCGTCATCTGACAAAGCAGAAGAAATATTGCTAAAATATAATTCTCCGGATTAAATGAAAATGGAATGAAACCTAATAATAACCCTATGACAATATCAATAACATAAATTCCTACAACTATCTGCCATTTTTTCAATTATTTATCCGAAGAGTTTTCTTTTCAAAATTGAAATCTGCCGGTGTCAGGGCAAGCAGCTCACCTTCACGAATACCAGTCCAATAAAGCATTTCAAATGCATAATACGAAATCGGCTTATCTGCTACGCACTCCAAAAATTTCTGAAATTCCTCCTGTGTCCAGAACTCCATTTCCTTGTTTTCTTCCTTCCCCATAGTTCCGGCTTTTCGTGCCACATTATCTTTCAGACCATACATATTTACTG
>OGDP01002197.1_pt1 | contig 10307 bp, 8 predicted proteins | sample 1570441 | NCBI WGS metagenome assembly OGDP01 (sample SAMEA2581961, study PRJEB24529) | metagenome | biome: Human gut stool | place: China | collected 2011
GACGACAGCAGATGCATAGTAAGACGAAACAAAGAACGTTGAAAAAGCCGTTAAAGACCGTAGGTATCGGTTTGCACTCGGGTCAAAAAGTTTGTTTGACTTTGCGTCCAGCTGAACCCGACACTGGCATTGTTTATACGCGTGTAGATTTGGATCCGCCTGTGGTGATGCCTGCAGAGGCAACTCGCGTTAACGATACGCGAATGGCAACGACCTTAAATGAAGGCAACGTAAAAATCTCCACCATTGAACACTTAATGAGTGCGTTGAGCGGTTTGGGGATTGATAACTGTTATGTGGATGTTGACGCTTCTGAAATTCCGATCATGGACGGTTCGGGTGCGAGTTTTGTGTTCTTGATTCAGGCCGCTGGTGTGGTCGAACAAGAGGCCCCGAAGCGTTTTGTGCGAGTGTTAAAGCCCGTTAAGGTGATCGATGGTGACAAATGGGCAATGCTTGAACCTCATGAAGGTTATAAGCTCGCTTTTTCCATTAATTTCGGTCATCCTGCGATTGATGCAACGGTGCAATTTACCGAAGTTGATATGGCAGAAACAACGTACAAGAATGCCGTTTCTCGAGCTCGTACCTTCGGTTTCGTTCAAGACGTTGAAATGCTTCGTTCAATCGGCTTAGCTCAAGGCGGTACGCTTGAAAATGCCGTTGTGATGGACGAGGCTAAAATCCTTAATCGTGACGGTCTTCGTGCCCAAGACGAGTTTGTCAAACACAAGATTTTGGACGCCATGGGTGACCTTTATGTTTTAGGCCATCCTCTATTGGCTCGCTACAGTGCCTATAAATCCGGTCATGGATTAAATAACCAATTGTTAAGGGCTCTTTTAGCCGATCCCACCGCTTGGGAATGGGCAACGTTTGAAGGCAAAGATTATCCCGAGGATTTTGCCCTGGAACGTGCGAATGCGCTTTAATGTCGATAAACGACTTGGTTGGTTGTTGAGTGGCATCATTTCGGTGTCACTTTTGGGGTGCTCGACGCCACCCACAGATCCCACGGCAGTAGTCATCAGAGAGATGGCCACGCCATCACAACAGTTCATGATTCGTGAACAAGATCGTGCAATTGAATTGACGCGAGACGATCGTGTCAGAAAACTTCTTAGAGCGTTTCAACGCCAACATCCTAAAGCCGTTGATGTGATGCAAAAAGTGGCAGGCTATCTGAATTACGGGCGCTTGAGCGTTGATGCCCATTTGATTATCTACCATGAGCGTGAGGGGGCGATTAAGACGCCTGTCAACATGGATGTATTGGTTGCGTACCTAGAAAATATGTATGCCCGTCAAGACCAAGAAAGAATGCCTGCCTACATTGCGCCGACAACTACGCCTTAAGTGCTTGCGCTAAGCGCTCTAGAGCCTCTCTAACATCATCATCTTTAGCTAACTGTGCTTCTTCGTAGACTTGTTGTGCAGCCTCAGGCGGAGCAATGCGAGACTCTCCTTTGGGATAGGCTTCGGGCTGAGCAAGCGCGGTGATTTTCCCGCTTCGAATCGCAATGATTGGAGCGGTAATTCCGGCATCAAAAAGTTTTTTTTCAATGGTGGGCTGAATCTGTTTGAGGCGATTAGCCATCGTTGGCGTGACGGTGTTAATAGTGATGCCTTGTGGCTGATGGGTCACATGCGTGCAATTCATAATGTCGATTCGCACACCTTTAGAAACGCAAGCTTGAGCAATCAAAGTCTTGAGTCGGGCGCTTTGCAATTCCATTTTTAAAAACGAATCTGCACCTTGATTTTCCAAGATTTGGTGGAAATTTCGCATATCTCTCATGGTGCGTGCTCCAAAATTCAATATTCGTCACAAAACGTTAAGAAAACCTTACGTTTTTCAAGGGAAAAATAGTCAAAAAAGCCCTGTTAATGTGCGATAATTCAACGCTATGGATTGTACAACGAAAGCAACCGTAAACGCATTTCAGTTGCTTTCTAAATCTGTTTCCTGAGGGTATTAGGGGACGGGATTAAGGTATTTAAAGATGTTTTCTGAGCTTTTAACCAAAATTTTCGGCAGTCGTAACGATCGCTTGATTAAACAATATCGTCGCCAATGTGTCGCTATCAACAAATTGGAAGATTCGATGAAGGCGCTCACGGATGAGCAACTTCAAGCCAAAACACAAGAATTTCGCGATCGTTTGGCCAAGGGTGAAACCTTAGAAGCATTGTTGCCTGAAGCTTTCGCAGTCGTTCGTGAAGCCAGTGTCCGTGTGTTGGGCATGCGTCACTTTGATGTGCAGTTAATCGGCGGTATGGTGCTCAATGATGGCAAGATTGCTGAAATGCGTACCGGTGAAGGTAAGACTTTGACGGCAACGTTAGCCGTTTACTTAAATGCGTTGCCTGCCAAGGGTGTACACGTTGTGACGGTCAATGATTATTTGGCTCGCCGTGACGCCGAATGGATGGGCCGCCTCTACAATTTCTTAGGTTTGAGCGTCGGTACGATTTATAGCCAACAACCCAACGAAGAAAAGGTGTTGGCTTACGCTGCCGATATCACGTACGGTACCAATAACGAATTCGGTTTCGACTACTTGCGTGACAACATGGAGTACGACATTAACCACCGTCGCCAACGCGGTTTGGCTTATGCTATCGTTGACGAAGTGGACTCCATTTTGATTGACGAAGCCCGTACGCCGTTGATTATTTCGGGCCCGGCCGATGACAATACCGATCTCTATGCTCAAATCAACGAGATTCCGTCACTTTTGACGCGTCAAGCAACCGAAGACGGTGAAGGTGATTATTGGGTCGATGAAAAGGCTCATCAAGTCTACATTTCTGAAGCCGGTCATGAACACATTGAACAAATTTTGACAGAACGCGGCATGATTCCAGCCGGTCAAAGTTTGTACTCCGGTCAAAACATCATTTTGATGCACCATTTGCAAGCCAGTTTGCGAGCTCACGCTCTCTTTAAGCGCGACCAACACTATGTTGTGCAAAACGGCGAAATCGTGATCGTTGACGAATTTACGGGTCGTTTGATGCCGGGTCGTCGCTGGTCTGAAGGTTTGCACCAAGCTGTTGAAGCTAAGGAAGGTGTGAAAATCAATCAAGAAAATCAAACGTTTGCTTCTATTACGTTCCAAAACTACTTCCGTATGTATACGAAGTTGTCCGGTATGACGGGTACGGCCGATACGGAAGCTTACGAATTCCAAGACATTTACGGTTTGGAAACGGTTGTGATTCCGACCCATCGTGCGATGATTCGTGATGACCAACAAGACAAGGTTTTCCGCACGGTTGACGAAAAGTATCGTGCCATTGTTGAAGACATCAAAGAATGTTGCCAACGTGAACAACCGGTGCTTTTGGGGACGACCTCAATTGAGAACTCTGAAGCTTTGAGCCAATTGTTGACGAAAGAAGGCATTAGCCACAATGTCTTAAATGCTAAGCAACACGAAAAAGAAGCACAAATCGTACTTGAAGCCGGTCGCCCTGGCATGGTGACCATTGCTACCAACATGGCCGGTCGTGGTACCGACATCGTGTTGGGGGGTGGCATTAATAAGATTATTGATTCCATCCAAAAGAATGAAGAATTGACCGAAGAACAAAAGACGGCTGAAATCGAAAAGATGCGTGAAGCTTGGAAGGTTGAACACGAAAAGGTTGTTCAAGCCGGTGGTTTGCGCATTATCGGTAGTGAACGTCACGAATCCCGTCGTATTGACAACCAATTGCGCGGTCGTGCCGGTCGTCAAGGTGACCCGGGTTCTTCATGCTTTTATTTGTCGATGGAAGACCCGTTGTTGCGCATCTTCGGTGGTGACCGTATGCGTGCTATTGCCGATAAGTTAAATCTTGAAGAAGGCGTGGCCATTGAGTCCAACATGCTTTCTCGCATGATTGAAAGTGCTCAACGTAAGGTGGAAGGTCGTAACTACGATATTCGTAAGCAATTGCTCGAATTCGATGACGTTCAAAATGACCAACGTCGTGAGATTTATCGCTTACGTAACGAAATCCTCGAAAGCCAAGACATGAGCGAAATGATAACGAGCTTGCGTCACGGGTTCTTTACGGACTTGTTCCGTGCTTTTGTGCCTGCTGATACGGTTGAAGAACAATGGGATTTGAAGGGATTGCAAGAGGTGCTTGCCAATGAATGGGGTATCAGCATGGACTTCGAAGCTCAATTGGAAAAGAGCAATTCTGTGACCGATGAAGACTTGTTGGAAATGTTGGTCGCTGAAGCAGATCGCATCTACAATGAAAAGGTCGAGTTGGCCGGTGCTCAAGCCATGTCTGACTTTGCCCGTCAAGTGACGTTACAAGTGTTGGATCACATCTGGCGCTCTCACATTACAGCTTTGGATGCCTTGCGTCAAGGCATTTATTTGCGTGGCTATGCTCAAAAGCAACCGAAGCAAGAGTATAAGCGTGAAGCCTTTGCCATGTTTGAAACGTTGTTGGATCGTGTGCGTGAAAACGTTATGCGCGTGATGATGACGGTTCATGTCCAAACGCGTGAAGAAATGGAAGAGCAACAACGCTTAGCTCAAGACGCTGAAGCCCAAGCTCAAATGATGGCTGACCAAGCTGCTCAAAAGGCTCAAGGTGCCCGAGAGTTGCAAGGTGAACAAGCCAATCATACGGTGCGTGATGATGAAGGCAATGAGTTGTCCTTCACGGGCATGTCACCCTATGGTGTCGATTTAGATAAGGTGGATTGGCGTGGTGTTTCTCGTAACGCTCAATGCCCGTGCGGTTCCGGTAAGAAGTTTAAAAACTGTCACGGCCACATTGCCTAATCAATGACAACTAAGAGGCGCGAAAGCGCCTCTTTCAATTTGAGGAAATAGAAAAATGAATCAACCCTCTCGAGCTGTCACTCTCGTCTCCTGTGGCGTTTTATTTAATGAGCAAGGCCAATGTTTAATCAGTTCTCGCCCGGAAGGCAAGGTCTATGCTGGGTGGTGGGAGTTTCCGGGCGGTAAGATGGAATTTGGTGAAACGCCTCACGCAGCACTTGTTCGTGAAATGAGAGAAGAGTTAGGCATGAAAATTCATGCGAGTTCTCCCTGGGTTACGGTTATTCATGAGTATCCTCATGCCTGTGTGAAATTGCATTTTTTGCGTTGTTGGGACTATAGCTGCGAGCCCCGGTCATTGGAACATCAGTCCTTTGGTTTCTTTGATTTAGATAAGTGGCCGGAACCCATGTTGCCAGCAACGAAACCCTTGGCCCGTTGGTTGGCACTTCCCAAACATTGGATGCGCTTAGAAAGTGATAAGGAAACGGTTTTAAACGCTTTAGAAGCGCAAGATGGTCGTCAATTTGACGCAGTTATGCTTGGCGTGAAAAATGCGTCAGAAATCGATTTTTGGCGCTCTGAGTTGGAACGATTTGGGGTAAAGAGTTTCTGGGTTAGCGCAAAATGCTCTGAAGAACTTCAAAAGCAAGCCGATGGTGTGTATTTGGAAGAGGTCGAAGACTTGCCCTTGGCAATGCATGAAAATATTGCAGGCCCCGCAGAACCGCAAGCTTGGGATGCCTATGAACAAGCCGGTGTTTTATTTGCTTGGGCACCTGAATTTGTTCGTGTTGGATCAAGTGCTTGGGAGCGACTTTTGATGGAAAATCCGCTTCCTATTTATTTAAGCAATGTTCGAATCGACAATGAAAAACATTTGCGCCCGCATGGGGCGCATGGTTGGATTGAGAAAATCTAGCTATTTGTTTTGGCTCTTTTCTTCCGGTATGGAGGAAAAGAGCTTTTGGGCTAATTCGTCGGCTTCGTTTGAAGAGTTTTGCATGGCTTCGCCACGAATGACATAACTGTCACTGGCCCATTCACCCAAATCAATTAACTTGCAGCGTTCACTGCAAAACGGTCGATAGAGGAACTTATCTGACCACTCAACAGACTTTCCGCACGTAGGGCATTTAACGATCATACTGGTTCTCCACTTTTGGGGGATTGACTGGCCATTTGAAGGTAAAAGTCGTGTAAACGCGTTACTTGTTGAGTGACGTGTTCTGGCGTTGATTCATTCACAATGACTTCGTTGGCAATGGCTTTACGAGCTTCGCGAGAGGCTTGGCTCATAATGATGGCTTGCGTTTGTTCGCGCGATAATCCGGAGCGTGCCATAACGCGTTCAATTTGTGTTTCAACCTCACAGTCAATCACTAAAACACGATCACAACGATCGAGCCAAGCAGAACTTTCTGCCAAAAGGGGAACGACCAAAATTACGTACGGTGCGTCACTATGCTGAGCAATTGAAGCCATCGCCACTTGAGCAATGAGCGGATGCAAAATGGCTTCAAGCGCTTGTCGTTTTTCTGCATCTTTAAAAACCAATTCTCGCATCTTGGCGCGATCAAGTTGACCGGCGTCGTTAAAAATTTCATCGCCAAACTTTTGATGAATTGCATCGATGGCAAGACCGTTCGGTGCCGTGAGGGCATGACTGATGAGATCGGTGTCGATGACAGGAACACCGAGCGAAGCAAATGCGTTACTGGCTAATGTTTTGCCGGCACCAATGCCGCCGGTAAGACCAACAATCCAAGGCATATTATCCCTTTGTCTGAGAATTCAGTGAAACTGAGAAAAATTATACGTTGGAAAAAATTTGAAGGATAGGAAGAAAGACTGATTTGGAGAAAATAAAAAAGCGACCTTTGAAAAAAGTCGCTTTTTTGAAATCTGGTCGGGGTGAGAGGATTCGAACCTCCGACTCCTACGTCCCGAACGTAGTACTCTACCAGGCTGAGCTACACCCCGAATTATCCGTCATTGCTAGACATCTCTCTCAACAACGAAGGATAATAATTGTATCAGGGAATTTTTGAAAATGCAAGGAGAAATTGCATTTAATGCATTTTTGCCATTTTCTAATTCCACTTTTGCGCGTTTTTTACAACGATCAATGGCATTGGTACGACGGATAATGGCCGAAATTTGTTCAAAATCTCCGTGGCCATTGCGAATAGCATCTTCGATGAAGGCCTTTTCTTCAGGGGTCGTTTCTTCCAAGGCATAGATCACCGGCAACGTGACTTTACCTTCGGCAAAGTCTGCTCCAATTTGCTTACCACTTTGAGCAGGGTCTCCCGAGTAATCCAAAATGTCATCGGCAATTTGGAAAGCGTTACCCAAAGCCATGGTGTAATCCACCAGAGCTTTTTCTTGTTCGGGGGTAGCATTGGCGATGGCAGCGGCCATCTTGGCAGCGGCCGCAAAAAGAACAGAGGTTTTGCGCTCAATGACACGAAGGTAGCGTTCTTCATTAACGGAAGGGTCGTGTGCATTTTGCATTTGAATGACTTCGCCTTCGCTCAAAACATTGGCTGCACCCGATAGTGCTTCCATGACTTTGAGGTTGCCGATACGCACCATCATTTGGAAGGAGCGCGTGTACATGAAGTCACCCACCAAAACAGCAATGCTGTTATTCCATTTGGCGTTGGCCGTTTCACGACCTCTTCTCATCATGCCTTCATCAACAACATCATCATGCATGAGTGTTGCCGTATGAAGCATTTCGATGGTGGCGCCCAACTCTTGGTGAAGAGTACCTTCATAACCGAGGGCCTTGGCCATCAACATTAATAAGGCGGGGCGCATTCGCTTGCCGCCGGCCTCGGTGATATAAGCACCAACTTCAGCGACCATTGGACTTTGACTGTGTTGAAGCTCCTCATGAAGGATGCGGTCAACGGCACGCAAGTCCTCGGCAATAGGAGCTAGGGCAGCTTTTACGCTACTGATTTGAGAAGATTGAGTATTTGTCATAATCCGAGAATTATAAGCGAAAGCAAGGTGTTGCGAGCAAAAAATAGGGGAGGACTTTTTAATCCTCCCCAATGAGTCAATCCGCTACTTAGATTTTGTCATCGTTTTCATCGTGATTGAGTTTTTGCAAAAGCATCGCGATGATTTCGTAGTGATTGATGAAGTCTCGAGCAAAGAGCAAGAACGTTAAGTAAAGCTCGCAACCACGAGAAGAGATACCGGCATCGGGTCCCATTCTCAAGAGCTTTTCTTGAATTTCTTCCGTGCGAGACATCAACTTCACAGCATTTTTGCGCAAAGCATCAATATCACCGCGACCGTTAACATTACCGACCACTTCGACTAACAACATGGCCAGATCAGCTAAGTCCTGCCCCGGTTCACCCGTGAAGGTGCGGTGACGGTTAGCAATATGTTCTTTGGTCAAGCGTGACAAATTCTGTAAGGAGCGACCAACTTCACGCAAGTTCGTGTACGTACGGAAGTAGGCATAGCGTGCATCGAAGTCTTCCTTCGTCGGTTTGTGACGAGAGTTGGACATGCGGTAGTAGACGCTACGTTCTTTCGTGAGCAAATCAAAGTGCTCATTGGTAGCTTCCTTCGCGCGACGCAAACCGGATTCGCTGTCGTTTAAGAAGTTTTCGACGATGTTGTTAAAGAGACCAACCGTCGTGCAGAGTTCTTCGCCCACACGCTTATTGAGCAATTCACGAATCATCGGAACGTCGTAGCGAACGTTACGTTCGGCCTTGTAAGACATTTCTTGGCGCTTGAAGCGTTGATTCGAACGAACCAAGAGGAAAATAGCAAAGAGCGACAAGAGGAAGGATAAGGGGCCACCGCCGAAGAAGATCAACGTACAAATCGTGCCAGCCAAGGTACTTGCCGTCAAAGCCGTGACGAACCAACCGCTAATCACGGTCAAAACACCGGAGATACGATAAACAGCGGTTTCACGATCCCAAGCACCGTCAGCAAATGAAGAACCCATGGCGACCATGAAGGTGACGTAAGTCGTGGACAACGGCAACTTCAAAGAGGTGGCAGAGGCAATCAAAATAGCGGACAAAACCAAGTTCACAGAGGCGCGAACATAGTCAAAGGGCAACGGTTCTTCGTCTTTTTCCAAGGCTTTAGGAACAAAGCGCTTGTTTAAACTATTTTGAACCGACATCGGAATAATTTGATGAACAATATTGTTTAAACCGATACCGGCACGAACAATCACGCGACCCGGTAAGGAAGAACCAAAGAGTTCGTGATCGCTTTGTTGAGAAGATAAGTTCAAAGACGTTTGCAAAACACGGTGGGCCTTCTTAGAGAACCACAACGTTAAACTCATCACGAGACCGGAAGCCAACAAAAAGAACGTATTGGTAGAGGTCGGCTCCAATAAGCCACCCATCATAAATTGTTTATCAGCAACACCGGAAACTGACCATTGCTCCCAACTATCTAAAGCTGCCAACGGGACACCGACGAAGTTCACCAAGTCGTTACCGGCGAAAGCAAAAGCCAAAGAGAAGGTACCGGAGAGAATAACAATCTTGAAGATATTGACCTTAAAAGCCATCATCAAGATTTGGAAGAGAATGCTCAAGCTCACAAACATGAGTGAGGCAATCATAAACGTATTGTCATTAATCCATGCGACCCATTCCGGTTGCATGAAGCTAGCATTCTTGGCGCCCTTCATGATCAAGAAGTAGGCGATAGCCGTAACACAGAAACCACCGAAGATACCGCCGATTTTGCGATAAGCGCCTTCAAAATGGAAGGAGAATACTAAACGAACAAGGTACTGAACAATCGCACCGGAGAAGAAAGCGACAACAACGGAAATAAGAATACCGGAGATGATGGTAAGAGATTTCGTGGTGTTGATGTAATTGAAGACTTCAGCGAAAGAGCCGTCACTTAAATAGATCTTGAACAAAGCGGCAGCAATGGCACTACCGAGCAATTCAAACACAATGGAAACCGTCGTAGAGGTCGGTAAACCAAGAGAGTTGAACGTATCTAATAAAATGATGTCGGAAATCATCACCGCAAAGAAGATGATCATGATTTCGCTAAACGTGAACATTTGCGGGTGGAAGACCCCGGAGCGGGCAATTTCCATCATACCCGAGGAGAACGTAGCGCCCAATAAAACACCGAGTGTGGCAACCCACATTGTGGTGCGGAATCGAGCGATGCGGCAACCGAGCGCTGAATTTAAGAAGTTCACAGCGTCATTACTCACGCCGACAAACAAGTCAAAAATCGCAAGACACCCCAAGAAGCAGAGCATTGCAATATAGTAGTATTCCATTTGAAATCTCTAGTTTTTCATTATGCGGAAAGACTTTTCGGCCAGGCCAAAAAAAGTTGTGACAAGTCTATGACATAATTGTGACAAGAATATGACAAAAATAGCTATTTTTTTCATTTTCTTGGAGATTTAACAAAAAAAAATAGCGCCACAGTGTGACTGTGACGCTACAGACTGTTGACTAACCCAGGTTTTTCACGAAATCT
>OGDP01002213.1_pt1 | contig 10242 bp, 12 predicted proteins | sample 1570441 | NCBI WGS metagenome assembly OGDP01 (sample SAMEA2581961, study PRJEB24529) | metagenome | biome: Human gut stool | place: China | collected 2011
TGAGCTGTGCGAAGTGCTAAACGTTGCGCAACGTTTAGCACTTCGCACAGCTCATGAGGACGCCCTTCCTCATCTTTTGATGCTCTCGGCCACACCGATTCCTCGCACACTTGCGATGAGCTATTTGGCCGATTTGGACGTTTCCGTTATCGATGAGCTGCCCATTGGTCGCAAACCCATCGTGACCAAGCTCCTCAATCTTCAACGCAAGGATCAAGTCATTGCGTCAATCAGTGAACAAGTCCAATTAGGGCGCCAAGTCTATTGGGTTTGCCCCTTGATCGAAGAAAGTGAAAAGCTCGACTTAACGGCAGCCACTCAAACCTATGAAGAGATTTGCCAAAAGCTTCCCAACCTTTCCGTGGGATTAGTGCACGGAGCGCTTGCCAACGATGAAAAACAATCCGTTATGGAGCGTTTTAAAGAAGGTTCTTTAGACGTGTTGGTCGCCACAACCGTCATTGAAGTGGGCGTAGACGTGCCTAACGCCACATTGATGGTGATTGAACATGCCGAGCGCTTCGGTTTAGCGCAGCTTCACCAATTGCGAGGTCGTGTGGGCCGAGGTGGCGAAAAGAGTTTTTGCATTCTTTTATACGGCGAACTCTCGGAAACTGGAAGAGAGCGACTCAAAGTCATTCGTGAAAGCACGGACGGCTTTGAAATCGCCCGACGAGACCTTGAGATTCGAGGTCCGGGCGAATTCTTGGGCGCTCGTCAATCGGGGGTTCCCATGCTTCGTTTTGCTAACTTAGAAACCGATTCTCATCTGGTAGAGGCCGCTCGAGACTTTGCCAGCCAATGGTTAGATACCGATCCCGAGCGAGCCCAGCAGCATGCCAAACGTTGGTTTGCCCAAGCTGAAAGTTTTTTGGAGGCCTAATTCAGTGACATTAACCGAACTTAAATACATTGTGGCCGTCGCCCGTGAGCGTCATTTCGGCCGCGCTGCCGAGTCTTGTTTTATTTCTCAGCCCTCTTTGTCGGTGGCGGTTAAAAAACTCGAAGACGAATTGGGCGTTCATATTTTTGAGCGTCGCTCCCAAGAAATCTCGTTGACACCTGTCGGTGAAACGATTGTCGAGCAAGCTCAAAAGGTTTTAGACGAAGTTCGTCACATTGAAGAGTTGGCCATTCAAGGGCAAGACCCCTTAATCGGGCCCTTGCGTGTAGGCGTTATCTTTACGATCAGCCCCTACCTCACACCGGGCTTGGTGCATCAAATGCTTCATCTTGCCCCCAAGATGCCTCTTATCTTGACGGAAAATTACACGAGCAATCTGCTTGATCAACTTCGCAACGGTCAGATTGATGTCGCCATTATGGCGTTGCCCATCAATGAACCGGGCTTAATGTTGGCACCGTTGTACGATGAAGATTTTGTGGTAGCCGTTCCGAAAGATCATGCGTGGGCGCACGAATCGGTCATTCACAAAGAAGATTTACGTGATGCAAATCTCCTCCTCTTAGGCAAGGGCCACTGCTTGCGCGACCAAATCTTAAATGTGTGCCCGGAAACCAATAGTCTGCGCGGTCGCATCTCTTCCATTCAAAAAACGGTGGAAGGATCGTCATTGTTGACGATTCACCATATGGTGGCACAAGGCTTAGGGATTACGGTTTTGCCAAGTTCTGCGCTAAAGGAAACCAAAGATGATGACTTGGTGCGTGCCATTCCCTTTGAAAAGCCGGCACCGACTCGCCGTGTGATCATTGCGTGGCGCAAGACCTTTAACCGCCTTCCCGCCATTGAAATGATTCGTAAGGGTGTAGCGAGACTCAATTTAGAAGGTTGTAAGACACTTAACTTACCGCCCGTGAGTTCGATCAGCGCTCCTAATGAATAGAACGCGCTCTTTAGAAATGGAAGCGCCGCCATTTTTTCTTTGGCGGCGTTTTTCGTTTTGGGACTATTTGTTTTCGTTGGCTTTTCGTGTCATGTTGTCGCCCATCTTACCGATGGCTTCACTCACATGCTCTGAGCCTTTTTTCAAATCTTGTCCGAGACCGGCCACCGTATTACAACCCGTCAACGCAATCAAGCTTCCGATCATGGCAAACACAATGAGAGACTTCTTCATTGGAAAACTCCTTAGAAAATATTTTTGAAATACCTACGCCTTGCCTAACTCATCGGCCAAGACTTGGTTACGATCAAAAGCGGCTTGAATCGCCTCGTCCATCATACCCATAAAGTCATGCTCTTGCATGACACGCAAGGCTTCTGCCGTCGTGCCACCTTTACTCGTCACGTTTTCACGCAATTTCGAAGGCGCCTCATGACTGAGACTAGCGAGCTTCCCAGCTCCCACCACCGTCATGATGGCCATGCGACGGGCTCCCGCTTCATCAAAACCACGACGAACAGCGGAGGCTTCTAATGCTTCAATAAAGCGGAACACGTAAGCCGGACCCGAACCCGAGACGGTCGAAAGAACATCCAATTGTTCTTCGCTATTAACCGTAATGACTTCTCCCATGGCAGCTAAAACATCTTGCGCCACAGTGCGATCTTCGGCTTGAAGCTCAGAAGGAACGTACAAACCGACAACACCGGCCCCAACCAATGCAGGCGTATTGGGCATGGCACGAACAACGCGACTTGAGCCCACCCAACGGGCAATATCGGCAATACGAACACCGGCTGCAATCGAAATAAATAAGGCGCCTTCTTTGAAATGAGTCTTTAAAGATTCAATCGTTTGAGATAACCCTTGTGGCTTAACGGCCAGAACAATGACGTCAGCCGCGGCTAACCAGTCACCCCCCGTTTGATGCGTCTGCACACCATAGGTTTGGCTTAAGTGTTCACACTTATTGGCATTGCGATCCAAAACCTCAATCATCTTGGCATTAACACCGCTTCCGACAAGCCCGGCTACCAAGGCCGTTGCCATATTACCGCCACCGAGCATGGCAATTCGTTTTTGCATCTTTGTCACCTTATTTCGTTAATTTTTTTGAATAGTCACGAGCACCGAAAATGGCCGATCCCACACGGACCACTGTTGCGCCTTCTTGAATCGCTTCGACAAAGTCTGAACTCATCCCCATGGAAAGAACGTCCAAATCAAAGCCCTTCATTTTTAACGATTCAAACAATGCTTTCATTTTACGGAAAGCCAAAAGGGTCGATGCGATCGGCAAATTGGGATTCGGAATGCACATTAAGCCGCGCACTTTAATTCGGGGAAGCGTTACCAATTTGGCTAAGAGCTCTTCCACCTCATCGATTTCAACACCACTTTTGGAGTCTTCCAAATCCACATTGACTTCGATGAGAATATTTAAGTCGGGCAAGCCTTCCGGGCGTTGCTCCGATAAGCGCTTGGCAATCTTTTCACGATCGACGCTTTGCACCCAATCAAAATGCTCTGCGACTAAACGGGTTTTGTTGGATTGAAGCGGACCAATCATGTGCCACTCAATATCCATCTCTGGATACTTGACTTTGAAGTACTTAACCTTTTCTACGCCCTCTTGAACGTAGTTTTCACCAAACGCACGTTGACCGGCGGCAATCGCCTCGTCAATAGCGTCCACGCCAAAAGTTTTACTCACAGCCAAAAGCGTAACGTCTCGCCCTTGGGCGGCGCTTTCAACGTCTGCGCGAATGCGTGTTAAGTTTTCCGTAATGCTCATTTTTGCCTTTCTTTTCCAAGAAGAAAACGCTCGTATACAATCCTTAGAAGTTACAGCAAAGATTTGAGCTATGCAAGACGTTTTACTTCATTGTTGTTGTGCCCCTTGTTCGTCTGCCATTTTAGAGTGGATGCTTGCCAACGACTATCGCCCGACGCTTTTTTATTTCAATCCGAACATTTTTCCGGAAACCGAATACTTGATCCGTAAAAATGAACTCACGCGTTATGCCAAAGAAAAAGGGTTACGTGTGACTGATGGCGACTATGATCAGGCCGCATGGCGAGAAGCTGTTAAGGGCCACGAAATGCAACCTGAACGTGGTTCTCGTTGCCAAATCTGTTTTAACTTACGACTAACAGAAACCGCAAAAGTGGCAAAGCGTGAAGGGATTACGCTTTTCACGACAACGCTTGCAAGCAGTCGTTGGAAAAGTTTAGAGCAAATCAATGAAGCTGGGCTTTTGGCGCAAAGCCTTTACCCTGAAACCCAATGGTGGGATCGCAATTGGCGAAAAGGTGGACTTCAACAGCGTCGCAATGAACTTTTAAAAGAAAACGACTTTTACAACCAACTGTATTGTGGTTGTGAATTTTCTATGCAACGGTTAGAACCCGAAGAGATTAAACGCCTGATGACTCAAGCGTGTCCTATTGAGATTTAATTGTTCGTCTTACTTGGCCAAAACAAAACAGCAAGTCCCAAGAAAATCATCGGAATTGAGAGCCATTGGCCTTGACTTAAACCCAAGGCCTGAAGGCCCAAGAAAGGGTCCGGTTCTCTGAAAAATTCCAAAAAGAAACGCGCCACGCCGTAGCCCAAACAAAAGAGTGCGGCCACGCGCCCATCTTTACGGGGACTTATGGAATAGAGCCACAAAAACACAAAGAGCAACAAACCTTCGAGACCGGCTTCATAAAGCTGCGACGGGTGACGCGGCAACCAATCTTGTGCATGCGGGAAAATCATGGCAAAGACGTAATCGGGAGAACTCACACGTCCCCACAATTCACCATTGATGAAGTTGCCGATTCGACCAAAGAAAAGTCCAAGGGGCACCAAAGGTGTCACAAAGTCGGCAATCTTTAAAAACGATTTTTCACGAGTCTTAGCAAAATAAAACATCGCCACAATCACACCCAACACGCCACCGTGTGCACTCATCCCACCGTCCCAAACACGAATGATGTCTAAGGGGTGTGTGATAAACCATTCGGGTTGATAAAAGAAGCAATAACCAAGACGACCGCCCAAAATCACCCCAAGAACTCCCACAAAGAGAAGTTCTTCCACGTCTTCTGCCGTAAGATCTCGCCAAGCATCACGTTTTGCACGCCACGTGCCTAAAAGCCAAAAAAGCGCAAAACCCACCAAGTACATTAATCCGTACCAGCGGATGGATAAGGGGCCAATGGAAATGGCAACGGGGTCAAACTGAGGGTAAATGAGCATAATTCTTTTTCATTTTTGGTGAGTTTCGAAAATTCTAGCGTATCTTTTGAGGCAATCTGTCTATACTCATAGGGTTCTGAACTTATTTTGTGCATCAAAATGTCTCAATACGCAACGCTTTCTCATTCTGACTTTACCCAATTAGTCACCCGCATGACGAGTATCCGGCCGCTCGTTCACTGCATGACCAATGATGTCGTTCAAGAAATCACGGCCGATGTGTTGCTTGCAAGCGGTGCGTCGCCTGCAATGATCATTGCCGAAGAAGAGTGTGTCGATTTCGCTCGCATTGCCAGTACGCTTTTAGTCAACGTCGGCACGATTTTCCCCGAGCGCGTTCAAAGCATGATTGCTGCCATTGAAACCGCCAATGAAGAGAAAAAACCGTGGGTGCTTGACCCGGTCGCGGCAGGCGTTTTAAATGGCAGCAATCATGCTTTGAACGGCAGGCGTTTTACCTTGGCGAGACGATGTGATTGACCGACTCCTTCGTTTGCGTCCCACCGTTGTTCGCGGTAATGCCAGTGAAATTATGGCCATTGTCGGAGCCTCTGCCGGCGGTAAAGGCGTTGACAGTTTAGATGACAGCGTCAATGCTATTTCAGCAGCCAGAAAACTTGCTCAAAAAGTAGGATGCGTTGTAGCGGTGACGGGAGCGTCTGACTTTGTAACGGATGGAGAAGACGTCATTGGAATCCCAGGCGGCCACGTGATGGCAACGTTGGTAGTGGGGACGGGTTGCTCACTATCAGCTTTGGTGGCTGCTTTTTGTGCAGCATGCCCCTGTCCCCTCACAGCCACAGCTGCCGCCTTGATGCTTGCCAAGCGCGCCGAAGAAATCGCTTTTAAGGAATCCAAAGGCCCGGGAAGTTTCCACGTTGCTTACTTGGACGCCCTCTACCAAATCACACAAGGAAAATAGCAATGGCCAAGCCCCTTGTTGACTACAGCATTTACTTAGTTTTAGACCCTGATTTAACCGCTTCTTTCGGTATGGTGGAAACCGCCGTTGAAGCAGCCAAAGCCGGTGCTACGTTGGTGCAATTAAGAGCACCCGATTGGAAAAAACGTCAATATTTTGAGTGTGCTGCTGAACTAAAAAAGGCGCTTGAACCCTTTGATACTAAACTCATCATTAACGATCACGTGGATGTGGCGTTGGCAATGGATGCCGATGGCGTGCACGTGGGTCAAAAAGACCTCCCCGTTGAAAAGGTTCGTGAATTAGTGGGCCCCGAAAAAATCGTGGGGCTTTCCATCAACACGATGGACGAAATGCGCGTTGTTGATCCAAGCGTTGTTGACTACGTGGGCATTGGTCCGATTTTTGCGACAACGACCAAAAAAGATGCCGCGGCTCCTGTGGGACTTGATGGCTTTCAAAAGCTCTCTGAAGCAAGCCCTGTTCCCTGCGTTGCCATCGGTAGCGTGAAAGCTCAACACATCCCTGCGTTAGTGAAGGCGAAAGCCCAAGGGATTGCAGTGGTTTCTGCCATTTGCGGACAACCCTCTCCTTATGAAGCCACTCGAGAATTACGAACCCTATGGGACGAAGCATAACTTCTCACAAATTCAGTGCTTTTAACGTGTTTTTCGTGCATGGTTTGTCGGTACAATTACTAGGTATTTTGTTTTTTCTATTCAGACAATAAAAACGCCATGAGCGAACCCTATTCAAACGTCCCCAACGGAAAGTTTTCCGTCACTGATACGGAGTTGGTGACTCAAGACAAAATGCTTGAGCAAACCCCCACTTTGTCATGGGAAAGTAGTGACGCCAATCGTGCGACGCGCCAAGCCTCGCTTGCGGTCGGTGAAGGTGCTGACATTGCCACCTTCCTCATTGCTCGCGCCCGTATCGCTAAAAAGATGATTGAGGCGAAGAACCCTTCGATTAAAGCCTCAACGGTCAAACTCGTTCCTCCTGCCTGGTTAACATGGGGGTTATTTGCGATTGCGCTTTTAGCGGGCCTTTTAACCGATCAGTTTGCCAGCACCGGCTCTCGCATCAACCTCTTGTCGTTGCCCTTTTTTGGCATCTTGCTTTGGAACATTGTGGTCTACTTAGCCCTTTTCATTTCGGGCTTTCGTGAAGACAAACGTCGCGACTTCTTAGGCATTCGTCAAAGCTTTTCGTTCTTACAAAAAAATATTCTTACGAAGTCCTTAGATAAGGCGAAAACGCTTGGTCAATTAATGGCACCGTTTTTAACGGAATTCACGGCTCGTGCTTTCCACTTGGCCGCATTGGGTTTTGTGGTCGGCATGATCGTGAGCGTTTTACTTCGCGGGATCGGAACGGCCTATACCGTGGGTTGGGAAAGTACGTGGTTGGCAGAAAGCCCCGAAATTGTCTACCAACTCATCATGGTCACCTACGGGTTCTTTACGAATTTCTTAGGCCCCATGCCCAACATTTTGGAAGTGGCGAATTTGCGCTTTGACCGCTTAGCGATGAGTGGCGTTGAAGTCTCCGCAAGCCTTTGGCTTTTGCGCATCATCGTGATGCTTTGCTTCTTTGTCGTCATTCCCCGTTTACTTTTGGTTTTCAAGCACACGATTGCGATCTCGAAACTCACGAAAAACTATCCGTTGGATTTGGAAGATCGTTACTACCAAGACATTTTGAAGGCCTGGCGTGCGGAAGAGCTTAATCTCGATTTGATGATTCCTGATACCAACAGCAATCAAAGCGCCATTGAAACGGCTTACCGTCTTGCCGAAAGCTTAGGTTTTAACTTGGCTGAAGTCCGTAATCACACGTTGGATTTTGCCGCTGAAGAGGCGCCCTTGACGCTTGAAGCATCAGGCACGGCGCAACAAGTGTGGATTTTGATGAACGGCACCACGACGCCCGAACATGAAGTGCAAGGCCACACGGTGGAACTCATCAAAGCAAAAGTCGGTAAAGCCAGAGTTTTGCTCTTAGTCGATATGGGCGGTTACATCACGCGTTTCGGCGACTTCGCCGATCGTATTCAAATGCGTCAAGACCTTTGGAAAGAATTTGCTGAAAGTGCCAAGGTTCCGGTGGTGTTTTATCACTCAGGACTTAAACCCGATCAACAAACGCAAGACGAATTAAAGAAAGCCTGCGGGCAAGTGGCTTAATTGGAAGGACATGTGTCATGGCTGATATGCAAACAATGCGAATTAACTTAAGTCTGGTTTCTCACACCAATATCGGGAAGACGACGCTGGCGCGTACTCTCTTGGGTCGAGATATCGGTGAAGTGGCTGACCGTCCTCATGTCACAGAAACCAACGATGACTACGTGCTTATCCGCGGCTCTGACGGTTACTCTGAATTGGTTTTGTGGGATACGCCGGGGTTTGGTGACAGTGTTCGTTTAGCACAACGCTTGGAAGGCCGTTCAAACCCCTTGGGTTGGTTCTTAGCCGAAGTCTGGGATCGTATGTCCAACAAGGCATTGTGGCTTAACCAACGCGCCTTAAAACACGTCCGTGACACAAGTAGCGTTGTGCTTTATTTGGTGAACGCCAGTGAGTCTCCGCAAGCGTGCTCTTACGTTGCCGCAGAAATGCAAATTCTCTCTTGGATCAATAAGCCCGTCATCGTGCTTTTAAACCAAATGGGCAAGCCCCGTGAAAAGAATTTGGAAGAGGCAGAACTCGCACAATGGAACGACTACATGGCGCAATTTCCGTTGGTTAAGAGTGTCTTACCGATGGATGCCTTTGCCCGTTGTTGGGTACAGGAATTCGCGCTTTTTGATGCGATCGGCAATGTATTGACCGAGGAACAAAAAGCCACCTATGAAGCGCTTCGTGAAGCTTGGACGCGTCAACGTCGTGCTGTTTATTCAACGAGCATTGAAGCCATCACCAATTACATGACGCAATTGGTGGTTGATCACGAAGAACTGTCCAATTATTCGTTGACGGAACAAGTCAAAGACTGGGGGCGTCGCTTAGGTGTTGTTAAACCCCAAGCTGGCCCCATTGAAGACGCAAAAAATGCGTTGGCAGCTCGTGCAGCTGACGGTTTGTGCGCTTTAACGCAACGCTTGATTGATACGCATGGCATTGACGGTGCGGGCGTTCGTCGCGAAATTTTGCGTCGTTTAAAGACGGACTGGACCGTCAATACCGCTGCCAACCCCAAGGGGGCTGCCATTGTGGGCGCGGTGGGCGCAGGGGCCGCCAGCGGCCTTGCAACGGACTTAGCAACGGGTGGCTTAACCGGTGGCCTTGGAACGCTTCTAGGCACCGTTATTGGCGCCATTGGTGGCGCAGGTGCTGCCATTGCCTATAACCAAGTCAAAGGCGTGCACGGCACGCGTGTTTCTTGGAGCAAAATCGCTCTTCAAAACTATTTGTTAGAAGCCATTTTGCTTTATTTAGCCGTTGCTCACTTTGGTCGAGGTCGCGGCTATTGGGAAGAAAGCGAAGCTCCGGCCTTCTGGAAAGACATTGTGATTGCTGAAATGAAAAAGCAACCTGAAGAGTATGATCCGACATCATTGACGGAGCCGGATGCGATTGACGGATTAAATCAAAAGACAACGGACTTGGTGATTCGTGGTGTGTTGCAAACGCTCTACAATCGTGCGCCATAAGCTTTGGAAGACTCAAGATCAAAATAGCCGAGTTTTACGCTCGGCTATTTTGTTAGTGGTTAACTAAAAAGCAAATTAGAAAGTGTGAACCAAACCGGAAACAACTTCAATGGTCTTATTTTCAATACCAGGCATCCGGACTCCCATTGACGCAGACGTATCGACCTTAACCTTGGTATAGCCAGCACCCGTGTAAACAAAGGTACGCTTACTCAACGGATACTCATAGCCGACACCCACATTGATAGCATCCAAAGCATAGCCAGCGTCGAGAGTGGCTTCATAGTCACCATAACCAACCGAGGCCAAGAATTTACCGCCGGCCACTGGAATCGTCGTTCCCAACATCACGCCATAGCCCTTTGATGCAAAGTCCTTGAAAGCTTCGTTCAGTTGATCATTGACACCACTGGAATTAAAAGCTAACGGAGGCTTTCTCATATCGTCGTAGTATTGAGCACTTAACGTTGTCTTGGCAAAACCGCAATCGTAAGCAACGTAACCCGTCACAACTGGAACTGAGTCGAGGTTTCGGAATTTTGAATCTGAATTAATTGTCCATTAAATC
>OGDP01002214.1_pt1 | contig 10239 bp, 6 predicted proteins | sample 1570441 | NCBI WGS metagenome assembly OGDP01 (sample SAMEA2581961, study PRJEB24529) | metagenome | biome: Human gut stool | place: China | collected 2011
CCGTTGAGGTCATCACTGTAACCTTCATACGTGACTCAACACGCCCCTTGAGATTGATATAGTCATCAAGCGTAATATCCGGCCAATAATTCACCAGTTGAATTACATTGTTTTTACTTCCGATACGATCAATACGCCCAAAACGCTGAATTAAACGCACTGGATTCCAATGAATATCATAATTGATTAGATAATCGCAATCTTGTAAGTTTTGGCCTTCAGAAATACAGTCTGTTGCAATTAATACATCGATTTCATCCTGATTGTTTGGGAATAACTTGTCTTTATGCTTAGAAATCGGTGAAAAGAACGTCAACAGGGTATTGAAATCATTTTTTATACCTTTAAGCGTGCTACGTCCTTCAATCGTCCCTGTGATCAATGCAACATTACAACCGGTTTTCTCATAAATCCGATTTGCTAACTGTTCGTAAAGATAAACGGCTGTATCGCTAAAGGCCGTAAAAATGATGACCTTCCTGTTCTCACCGTTAATAGGATTGGCAAACTTATATCGAAGGTCTTCAATGAGTTGTTGTAGTTTGCTATCGTGATCAACAGTGATATCCGACAACATAGTCAACAATAATTCCAAAACCTCCAAATCCTTTTCAAGATAGTGTCGCCACGACTTATAGTCCAAATCAGCCAAATGAATCGAGGTTTTCTTTCCACCGACTAAATTATCGTTATTGAATTCATCCTCTTCGGTCAATGTTGAGAAATCGTAATCACTCACACTAACAGAGTCGCCTGCCGTGAAGTAATTAATTTTATTCAACGTGTGCTGAATACCCGAATGAATTCTCTCCAATGTCAGACGGAAAGAATTGACCGAACTCTCTAAGCGTTTAAGCAGGTTAATGGACATCAAACGACGAATGCCCTTTTCTCGCCCACTCATGGACATGTTACCCGCATTACCCTTTGAATCTGCCATTTCATACTTGTCACGCCGACTTGGCAAAATAAAGTCAGACGGCGTATAAATCGCCAAATTCAGGCTTTCAATCAAATCATATATATCCTTGTAATTGATTGCTGAATTCAAGTCTGTTAGTTTCGGTGTTCGGGAGATTGGTGGTAATCTTGTTGGAAATTGACCGATATCTGCGATGTCGTAATATCGTTGAATGTGCTTTCTACTACGAGCAATGGTCACAGAGTCCAAAACATTGAAGAAGTCGAAACTCAACTTATTAAGTAATTGCTCAGTCGTTCGTTCCTCTGGCTGCAACTTAGTCCATTGGTTATAGGCTCTTTGAGCCTGCCTAAAAATATCATCGATATTGCTATTTTCGCCAAGTAATGGATTGATCTTCTCGACCTCTCCTTCGTAGGCGAGTTGCAACTGATTCTTTAAGTCATTAAAACGATTGTTAACCGGTGTTGCGGATAACATTAAGACTTTTGTTTTAACGCCCGCACGAATCACTTGATTCATTAAGTGAATATAGCGGTTCTCTTTAGGATTCTCGTCGAATTCGTCTGAAGTGAGCTTGCCACCATTGCGGAAGTTGTGACTTTCGTCAATAACAACCAAGTCATAATTTCCCCAGTTGATATGAGACAGGTCTAGCCCGTTGCTCATCCCATGTTCGCGTGACAAATCGGTATGAAAGAGAATGTCATAGCGCAAGCGATCCTTAGCAATCGGGTTGTTTTTGTAATTGCTCCGAAAGGTCATCCAGTTATCGTTTAACTTTTTAGGACAAAGTACGAGAACCGACTTGTTTTTGTTTTCGTAATACTTGATAACCGACAGTGCTGTAAACGTTTTACCCAAACCAACACTGTCGGCAAGAATGCACCCGTTATATTTCTCAAGTTTATTAATAATGGCCAGAGCTGCATCTTTTTGAAAGTTATAAAGCAACCCCCAAATTTCACTATTTTTAAAGCCTGTTGCTTCATTTGGGAGAACATCTTCAGAAATATCTTCTAGAAACTCTCTAAAGATATTGTAGAGCGTCACAAAGTAGATAAATTCAGGGGCGTTTTCCTGATAAACCGTTTCGATATTTTCAATGACCGCTTGCGTAACATCCTTAAACTTTTCACTATCCTTCCATAATTCATCAAAGGATTGAACGAAAGTTTGAGAATATGGCAACGGCATGCGAATTGAAAACGGACAAATATTATTACCTCGCTCAAAACCAAGTTCTGTTGTTGTGAATTCATTAATAGGCTGATAAGTAAGGATCTGTTCCGAACTATTATTCACATTCAAAAAACCTGTCATCATCCCGGGTGAAATATTTGTCTTAAATTTGGCTTTCTTTCGAATCCACTGAGCGCACTCACGTGCAATTGCCTTCTGCGATAGCTGATTCCTGAGTTTTATCTCGAAATCTGTACCATAGAGGTTTCGTTCGCGGTTCAATTTTGGAATATAAAATTCGCGTTGTTCTTTAGGAGAATCTTCGGGATTAAAAGTGGGAGAGGTGAAAATAAAACGAAACTCTTCGATTTTGTTCAACTCTTCTTTTAATGCTTCATATGCATAGATAGAAAAGCTAGCCGCAGCAATCGAAAGCTTGCTGTGTTTAGTTAAAACACTTTTTAAGTCCTCTCCGACTTTTTCATGAACGTTATCAAACTGCTTTGGTAACTCCATAGGGATTCTCCAACTTTTTGTGTAGAGTGTTTAGTAAAAGAACAAGGTTGGGACCATTGTCTGATTAATCAATGAGTTCTTTCAGCGGAGTCCCATCTTCCAACTTCCACTCCGTCTTCCCATTTGAAGCTCGACCAACAACAAAACTTGAAGCGCCGGACGGAGACCCGAAAAGAATGTCAGTCCTAAGCTTGCCGTTTTCGTCAATTTGATCACTGTACTTCTTACGAAGACGCAAACTATTACCACTCATCGTATTTTCATTGACTTTAGCGCTGATAACACTTCCTTCTAAAACCAAAAAGCCCTCATCGGTCACTTTCATTTGAGCGTCAGCAGAGCGAGACGGGCACTCTAGACGATAGGTTGGTGTGCTGTCTGACTCTTCCTTCGTGATATACGGATCAAAAATTTTATAACCCAGAAGAGCCATTAAAGTCTTTACTTCATCAGCAAACTCCAACACCACGCATTCTCGTTCCTCTGTAATATTGCCTTGGGTTGGTTCAACTGCGTTTATCACCTCAAAGCGCTTAGCCTTAACCACTTCCTTCCAGAAATAATTTTCTAAGTAGCAGAGCTCGGTAGCTCCTAAGGTATTAGCTTTTGAGGTGATAACAACAACGTATTGGAAAAAATTCTTTTTCTCGTTTCGACGATGTTCTCCCAGACGTGTCAGGGTTGCTCCTGCCTGATTTCGTTGAATAGCCTGACCAACATAAACAGCCCCCTCTTTCTCTGTTTCTGTATCTCCTAAAAGAAAGTAAATCCCACTTTGCAATAACTCTGGTCTATCAGCACTTTTCTCAATGTAAGAACGTGGAATTTTGATAGCAACGGCGTCCCGATTTTCAATAAAGCACTTAATCCGGCCTTGAACACTACCGTCCATGAGAAACATATTGACTAACTTTCTGGCTGCAGACATAGAACACCCATAAATGTTTAAGTAAATATAAGGATAATTGTACACACCTAGAACTATCGATTTTTAGCGAACAAGCGTGGACTGAAAGAGTATGAGAGTAAGTGTTTCATGCCTACACTTAGGGGCGGAGTAATTTATGCATCAATCATTTTAAATGCGCGAAAATCCCAACGAAAAATCCGCTCTAAACAGTTGGGACAACAGTTGATGACTACGTATTAAACACCAACGCAACGGCAACCACACGTGTTACACTCAAATCCCTCCCCTTCCGCCAGAATTCAAAAACAGACCTTCGTGGTCCGTTTTGCATTTCTACTCCAAAATTTTCTAACCAACCTCCAACACCTCAGCAATTCTCGTCAAATATCTGTACGACATTGGATGGGATATTTTTCTCTATCATTTCCGTTTTGCAAATGAAAAAGGCCTCCTTAACAAATTTCATCGTAGCGGAGGCCCTTTGGGATTTAATTTCTTACTAAACCAAGCAATGCATCATAACTATCGACAACGCCATATTTCACATCGCCAGAACATAACTCATTGAAAAGCTTCCTTGCGCATTCGGTTTTATCTTTTTCAATTTGCCTCAAATCCATAGACGACATTGACCCCTTAGTCTCTGCAACAAAAAATACATGCTTCACCGACTCTTTTTTAAACGCAATTGCCCAATCTGGCGAATAGTTCCCGACCGGAGTGGGAATGTGAAAACCTTTTGGCAGCTTGGCATAAACCACAACCTCTTCGGCACTTTCTAAGTCCTTTAAAAAGCGTCGTTCAACGCTATTTTCGGCCAAGCCATCGGTAAACACAAAAGGTACGATGCTCTTCTTTGCTTCAAATGCCTTGTTATAGTCTCCATGCTTTTCTTGGGTGAAAATATCGCTGTCGTAGCAACCTTCAATTTGGTTGTAGGAAATATGATCCACAATCATCGTTGCCTTTTGCTCAAGAATCAATCGAATGGACTTACTAATAAACTCCTCAGGATTAAGTCGATATTTTGCAAAAACAGATGGCTTAATACGGGTAAGAATCGTAGCTACCGTTCGGCGGGTTAAGACCGTTCCCTTTGCAATTGCACCAATAAGGTCATACTTAACATTGCTGACAACCCCTGTCTTTAAGTTATCTGTTTTAGATTCGCCTCTCTCAAAGTCTCCTTCTCCTGTTTGCTGGGTCCCCTTGGTCACCGTATAGGTGAGCTCCGTCACAGTTAGCTTTGCATCAATCGCTCCAACGGCATTTTGGATCAATTCTTCACTATCAAAAGAAACTTTATAGGCATACTTGTGATTAATCTTTTTCCAAAGACTTTGGAATTCTGCTTTGTTAAAGTTCTCTGTCAACCGATTTTCTTCAATCGTTGGTTTGTTGGCATTGACGATCATATTATTGAAAACCTTATCGTCATAGACACCTTGAACCATTTGATAAACAGATTCAGTTAGGGGGGCCAGTTCGTCTTCAAGGGGTTTGAGAGAATTCGACTTCAAGTCTTCTCGGAAGACATCGGTCACAGCACCTTTTTTATCAATGTAACCATAATTACGTAAAAGACGGTGAATTTCCTCGGCATCGTCCTTACTAATCGTGGTCGTTTGCCCATCGCTCCCAATGACGACCTTTGTCACAAAATAATCACTATTCACTTTTGTTGGACGTTCATAGAGGTCAGCCTTAATATCTTTTTGTAAATCATCGACAAACGTGGCATACCCCTCAGAAGCGACAACCGTCAAGCAATTAATGGCGTGGACGCGATCTCCTAGCATCTCTTTATCCATACGAACACCATTCTTATCCACGCAAATACGAAGCCCACGACCTACTTCTTGGCGCTTTTGTGAGATGCTGTTGGATTGACGCAAAGAACAAATTTGGAACACGTTAGGATTATCCCAACCTTCACGCAGTGCAGAATGAGAGAAGATGAACCGTACGGGTACCATAAAACTTAATAAGTCTTCTTTATTTTTCAAAATCAAATCGTAAGCTGAGATGTCATCACTTTGATCGCTACCCCGTTTGGTTTCGCTATTGATCGCATGACCTTTTTTATCAATGCTGAAATAACCCTCGTGAGTGTCTGAGACCTTAATGTTCTTTAAATACTCCATGTAAGCCGGTTCAAAAATATCTAAATATTCATTGAGAACATTGAGATATTCTTCTTCAAAGATCTCTCCATACTTACCCAACAATTGATTACCGTCTTCGTCATATTGACGATAGTTTGCCACTTCATCCAAAAAGAAAAGCGATAGTGTTTTAATACCTTGCTTATACAAGCTTTTTTCTTTATGGAAATGAGCCTTAATCGTTTCACGAATTTGAATACGAGCGCGTTGCTCGGCACTCACATCACCGATCGCTTCGTGAATTAGTAGGGACTCACCATTGGAGAATTCGACCTTTGATTCTTCCGGAATAATTTTCGTCAACAAAAAACCTTTGTATTGATTCATTTCCCCAGACAAATAGAAAAGATCATCCCCTTCTTTCAACTTTTGAGTTTTACGAGAAATTGATCCACTCTTATTGGCAACTTCAAAGGTAATAACTGCCTGAGGTGGTTTGACTTTGGAGAGATTAATGTCCTCAAGATAGACATACTTATCAGTGCCTTTGAGGTGTTTATACTCAAAGCCAACAACCTCAATCTTCTTAACTAACCGCTTATTGAATGCGTCAAGTGCATCAAGGACATAAACGGGGTTGTGGACCTGTTTATGAGTGGCCGAGTAGTTCAGCGTAAAGAGCGGATTAAAACGTTTTAATGCAGTTTGAGTAGCTTTACCACCCATCTTTTGGGGTTCATCAAGAATAATGATCGGCTTGTTGGCACTGATCACATCAATCGGTTTACGGCTGGCGAACTCATCTCGTTCATTATAAATAATATTAGCCGCTTGGTTCTTCGCACCTTCCTTCAAAGACGTATTGAAGGCTTGCGTATTAATAATCATGACAGAAATATCATTATTATTTGAGAACGTTTCAATCTGATTCAAGTTAGAACTGTTGTAGACGAAAAATCTTGCCTTCTTCCCATATTGTTCCATAAAGTGATCTACCGTCACCTCAAACGACTTTTTGACTCCTTCACGAATCGCAATACTCGGAACGACCACGATAAATTTTGTCCAACCGTAACGTTTATTAAGCTCAAACATCGTCTTAATATAAACGTACGTTTTACCCGTCCCCGTCTCCATTTCAACATCTAAGCTACAACGGCCAAGGTCTTGAGAGAGTCCAGGTGATAATTTAATATTCTGTTTTCCCTGAATGTGATTTATATTTTTCAACAAATCATTATCGGTTAGAAGGATATCCGCGTTTTTATAAGCAGAATCTTCTAACCCCAAAACATCCGTTACAGAGTCAACAGTCTGCCCTCTTTTGATAGAAAGGGTACCCTGGTCCATAACATATTCGACAGAGCCGCGATTAGGCTGTCCGGCAAATACATTTACGACATTGTCAACTGCATCGGTTTGATAATCCTGTACTTTGAATTGAAATTTCATGGTTAAATAACCTTTGCCATTGTCGTTGGACTATACGTTTTGAAAATTTGCTCAAAATTGGTAGCAACACTGTCATTGGCTAAACCACTGTCACGAAGAACGGCGTAGGTTGGGTGTATTTTGGCGATCGACGTTACAACGGTTTCAGTGACATCTGTGTCAAAACAGGCGACAAGGTAACCCTCGGCCACATTGAAGACTTCTTTGCCATCAATAACCGTTTTTTCAATTTTGCTATCTAATGTTGCGCCAAGCTGGAGCATTACTTGGAACAAAAGGTCTTCTGCCGTACGACCGGGTTTAACGTTGTCGGCATTGGCAAATAAATCGTCTTGCTTCATATCAGAAGGAGCATAATAAACGTCTTGCATATTGGAACTGTCAAGTTTTAAGACTCTGAGACCAATATCCAAATTTTGACCTTGAAGACCTGCCTCTTCTTTAATTTTTGGACCTGCTAGGCGGATGCGTTCTTTGCCTATTTCGCAAATATTCTTGTAACCAGCTTTATATGCCACACTTTTTTCTGTTATTGGAGCTGGTAACTGAACCATTATGAATTTTCTAGTCACACCATCATCAGCATTGAGTTGGAAAACAGCTTGAGCAGTTGAAGAAGATCCTGAGAAAAAATCTAAAACAATGTCGTCTTGTTCCATATACAACATTGATGCTAATTTCTTTACGATGTACGTTGGTTTCGGATAATCAAAGATCTCAGAATTACCGAAAAGCGCTTTAATCTCATTTTTAGCATTTTGATAATTAGTATCCTTTTCATCCCAAATAGTTTTGATTTTGGTTGTTTTTTCTTCTCCATTCTCGTCATCTATATAATCTTTTCGATAAATATCCCAAACATCAACCCCATTACGATTAACTTTCTTCCCAACTACACAATCCTTTTCTAGTGCAAACTTTTCCTGCCCCCACGTCCAGCGACTTAGTTCACCAGTTGGTCTCTGAGGTATCACCTTCATAGTGTACAAATCACTTTCTACCAGAGAACATTTCCCATCAGCAGGATTAACAAAAATCGGATAGTGCATTTTGGGTCTATCTTCTTTTTTCCATGCTCCTCCTCTTTTTCTTAATCCTAGCAATCTATATTTACGCCCATTTTCATCCTGTTCTGAATATTCAGAAAGAGCTGCCTCTCCCTTTGAAATTCCTTTAATATCTAAGCTATTACTATCCTTGGCGTACATTAAGATATATTCATGAACATGAGATAAGTGTTTCCCATTTTGAGATCCTCTCGGATTACTCATAATAGTCATCAAACCTACCCTATTATTTAATCCAAAAACTTCAGAGCAAATTTTTTCTAAATTAACTAACTCATTATCATCAATGGATATAAAGATGACTCCGTCATCAGTCAGTAAATTTCGAGCTAACTTCAAACGAGGGAACATCATATTTAACCAATATGTATGAAAACGCCCATTACTTTCTGTATTCTGGACAAGACGATTACCTTGATTGTCAAATTGACCACTATTGGGTAAATACTCTTCAGATGATTGAGAAAAATCATCTTTATAAACAAAATCATTGCCCGTGTTATAGGGTGGGTCTATGTAAATCATCTTGACCTTGCCGAAATACGTTTCTTTCAAACATTTCAGCACATCAAGATTATCGCCTTCAATATAGAGATTTTTTGTATTATCGAAATCAACACTTTCTTCACGACAAGGACGAAGTGTTGCAGTAATTGGCAAGTTGGCAAGATGAGAGGCTTTCTTTTTGTCAGGCCACGTGAACTGATAACGTTCTTCACGTCCCTCTACAATGTCATGAGAGAGATTTTGGCGGAGTTTGTCAAAATCAATTACAGTTCTTGCCCCCCCCCTTATCAAGAATTTCTGTTATGCAGTCGGGGAAAAGAGTCGCAATTTTAGAAATATTGTCTGTAATGCCATCTACAGTTTGCATTTTCAATTTTTCCATATTAGTGTTTTCCTATTAGTGTTTCTAATTCAATAATTTTAGTGTGAAGTGAATACTTCTTTTGTGGCTGCCGTTCATGAGTGGCCTTTTTCTTTAGTACCTTAATTTGCCGTTCAAGCTCTTCTCGTTGTTGAGTGACTTCAACAGCCTCTTGTAAATTTTCACAGCTTAAATCAATCCGAGAGGCTCCAATGTGCCGGACAAAGTTTTCATAAACAGTGTCCAACGATAATCCATTAAGAGGTAATGTTAAAGCATCCTCTGTCAACCATGCAGAAGAAAAACTCTCCGTTATTCGGAATGTCCCTTTGTCTTTGTCGAGCCACTCTTTGTAATTAATATAGAGCAGATACTTCTGAGCATATTCCAAAACAAAGACCACATGTCGTGGCAAATTTTTATCAATAAAGGCAAACACATCATTTGGACACCGGTCGGTCTTTAACGAAACGTAAAAGATGGCGATTTCATGAACACTATTTCCATCGATGATATTAACAGTAGACGGAGCAAGTTTATAGAGCCAGGTGATTTGTTCAACCTCGTCAACAAAGTGTTGTTTTAGTTTTGGACTCACATCCATAAATCGATAAAAAGCCGTTTTGGGTACAACCTTTCCAACAAGACATTGTTCTGGGAATTGAAGGAGATTTTTTTCACAACTACTGCTCCCTAACAACTAGGAAACAAATAAGCTCAAAGTCATCCAATCCTAAAATATCGTCTGTCAAAGCCGTTGTTTCCCCTATTGAGAAGAGCCTTATTATGTCCACCTCTTCCTTTACATCAATAATGCTATGAATGGCCTTTTGTAAAAGATCGGAATACTGTCTCATATCACGGCCGTCTTCGGTCTCTTCATTAAAGCGATCGCAAAGCGCCTTGATCGGTTGCGTTTGTCCCTTACACGCCTGTCGCATTAAGTCGAGTAACTCCTTTGGCGATAAGTGATTGCAGATCACCTCCCCATCATTACTTAAATAAAGCATATAGAACGGATGAAGCAGATTTTGTTTGCCGATATTGATGCCGTTATTTCTGTTTTTTAAGATAAAAATTACACCTGGCTGTAACTGTTCAGAACTTGGAACAATGGCATTTAAACCAAACGGTGTACGTTCAATATTGGGGTTGTCTTTCATATACGAAAGCAAGTCAAGACGAAACTCATTATTGAACGTACACCGTTTGGTTTA
>OGDP01002216.1_pt1 | contig 10219 bp, 12 predicted proteins | sample 1570441 | NCBI WGS metagenome assembly OGDP01 (sample SAMEA2581961, study PRJEB24529) | metagenome | biome: Human gut stool | place: China | collected 2011
CTATGACACACAGTTAGACAAATTGGTTGCATTTAGGAAATTTATTAACCTGTTATAAGCTTAGATACTATATCCAATGCTTTTTCAAGCTGTCCTACTGTTACCGCCATATTTTTCATCGTTCCAAAAATATCTGTAAACTGCAATCTGATGAAAGCGACATCTTCTTCCTCTACTATGTGAAAAATATCATCTCTTGTATAGTTATGCATTATTTTTCGACCTCCTTTATCATAAACTGATACGATAAAAGGGCGTTCTCCACCTAAGTTGGAAACGCCCTTGTTTCTGTGTTACATTATAATGATTGACTGTTTTCTTGTCAATTATTTCTGAATCAGTTCAAGAACTTCTTCTTTTACAGGCATTGCTTTGATCGCACCCTTCTTTGTTGTTACAAGTGCTGCTGCCGCATTCGCAAATGTCAGCATCTCTCCTAACTGTTCCTCTGTCAGATTCTCAAAATCATGATCAACCAGATAATTCAAAGAACTTCCACAGAAAGTATCTCCTGCACCGGTTGTCTCAATTGCTTTCACTGAAAATCCTGGTCTCTCTACGCGCATGCCTTTGTAATAAGCTCTGCTTCCGTCTTTTCCCATAGTCAGAAGAATCAGCGGAATATTGTATGTCTCCTGCAGATATGCGATTCCCTCATCATAGTCTTCCTTACCGGATACAAACTGAATTTCATTATCAGAGATCTTCAGGATATCACATTTTCCAAATCCATACTCCATCTGCTCTTTTGCAAGATCAAGAGAACTCCACAGCGGCGGTCTTAGATTTGGATCAAAGGATACAAGGCAACCATTTGCTTTTGCTGTTTCTACCGCTTTCTTTGTTGCTTCACGCACACCTTCATGTGTCATAGAAAGTGTTCCGAAATGAAAGACTTTTGTATCTTTTACCACTTCTGGATTCACTTCATCTGCTGTAAGCATCATATCTGCTCCCGGATTACGGTAAAATGAGAACTCTCTGTCTCCATCTGGGAATGTATGTACAAACGCAAGTGTTGTATTCACATTTTCATCAACCATCAGATTGGAGGCATCGATTCCGGCTTCCGTAATCGTATCTCTTAATAACGCTCCGAACTGATCTTTTCCAACTTTTCCTATAAATGCTGTCTTCTTTCCCATCTTGTTCAGAAGTGCCAGCACATTACACGGTGCACCTCCCGGGCAAGCCTCAAACATATTGTTTCCCTGCTCGCTTTGTCCATTCATTGTAAAATCAATCAGAAGCTCTCCTAATGCGATTACATCATATTTCTTTGCCATGAAGTTCTCCTCCTATTTCTTGTCTTATTACTTTGTCTTATTGCTTGTCTTAATTAAAATATACTAACTCTTCAATTGGTTCTGCAGGCTCAATATTCTCTGCCTCAAGCACCGGTCCTTCTCCGCCGTATACGGACAGATTCGCATAACGCACTTTTGCACGAATTTTTACCCAGTCTCCCGCATTCAACTTCGGCGCATAAGCGCTTCTGCAAACATATCCAAGGAAAGATGTATCATCTGCACAGCAAGTCATTGCCATACGCCCCGGATAGAATACCTTAGACGGAAATGCTTTTGGTTTCATAACCTTTGCAACAAATTCTACAACTTTTCCTTTATAGCGCTCCGGATGCTCCTGCATATCAATATACCAGATACCATAATCTTCTCTTGGAATCTCAATCACAGGTGCTTTGAGATCATATGGTACTTCGTCTTCAAAGATATTGTCTACCTCACCGTTCTCATCCTCAAAGATTACTTCTGCCTGAGGGCTTACAACCTTAACACTTCTGCGGTATCCTGCCAACGGTTTCTTATCCTCGCAACGGTTGAACAGAACAAGCTCTGCGCCCTTTACCATCTCTACAAACAGTGGTTTTAAGTTTGTCAGATACATCTGAAAAGTACTTGCATCTACCGTTGTGATCTTCTGCTCAATAGCCCATCCTGCCGGAAGCTTCATCTTCTCAAATTCACTCACCTGCCACATACCGTTATACTCGATAACCACACGTTCCGGCTTGTGCTTCTTATTCATCTCTTCCAGCCATTCTTCTGTCAGATCTTCTTTATCTTCTACAGTCTCAATAACGACACCATACTTCAGCAATTCTCTCGGATCATACTCTTCTTCTCCCTCTTCACAAAGAATCAGAAGTGTCTTACCGTCGATCTGGAAGTAGTCCTGTGACAATGTAAAATTCAGAAACTGTGTCTTTCCACTATCAAGAAAACCTGTCATCAGATAAACCATAACATCTGGCTCTTTCATCATATCTATCTCCATTCCGTCTCCTTTTCGCAGAAGACATCTGTTATTACATAATGCTACGCAGCCCCCTATGGGGTACTGCTTTGCTTATCCTTTTTATTTCAGCTTAAATAATTCTGCAAGCTTGTCTTCGTTAAGCTCAGCTCCGATCACACAGATTCTTCCTGTGTATTCCGGTGCTCCTGTTCTTACTTCATGCTCCTCCGGAACCATATCAAAGTAAATCCACTCTCCATCTGCTCCTGCTACCATTCCTTTTGCACGGAGTACATTTCCGTAAGAGCCATCCTCTTCAAGAGTCTTCAGAATTGCACTGACCTCATCCTTTGTATAAGTATGAATTGTCTCTTTACCCCAGCTTGTGAATACCTCATCTGCATGATGATGACCCTCATGATCGTGGTGATGATGGTGTCCACAGCCGCAGCTGCACTCTCCATCATGATGATGGTGCTCATGCTCTTCATGATCATGGTGATGATGCTCGTGCTCACACTCTTCATGATCGTGGTGATGATGCTCGTGGTCACACTCTTCATGGTCGTGATGGTGATGCTCATGATCATGTTCTTCATGGTCGTGATGGTGATGCTCATGATCATGTTCTTCATGGTCGTGGTGATGATGCTCGTGATCGCACTCTTCGTGATCGTGGTGGTGATGATGTTCATGATCATGTGCTTCCTTGGCTACTTCTGCGAGTAACTCATCTTCAAGAGATTTGCTTGATTCCATTGTTTCAAGAATCTTCTCGCCCGGAAGCTGCTCGATCGGTGTTGTGATGATTGGAGCTTTTTCATTCAGTTCTCTTAACAGTGCAACACTTTCCTGAATCTTCTCCGGTTTTGCTTTATCTGTACGGCTTAAAATAACTGCACCTGCATATTCAATCTGGTTGCTGAAAAATTCGCCAAAGTTCTTACGGTAAATCTTGCACTTTGTTACATCTACAACTGTTGTAAAGCTATTGAGCTCTGCATCGATTTCACCCTGAACATCCTGTACAGCCTTGATTACATCAGAAAGCTTTCCAACTCCTGATGGCTCGATCAGAATACGATCCGGATGATAAGTATCTACGACCTCATGAAGAGATTTTCCAAAATCTCCAACCAGTGAACAACAGATACATCCTGAATTCATCTCACGAATCTCAATTCCTGCTTCCTTCAAAAATCCACCATCAATACCGATCTCTCCAAATTCATTCTCGATCAGTACAACCTGTTCTCCCTTGTATGCGTCGGAAAGAAGCTTCTTAATTAAAGTTGTCTTTCCTGCTCCAAGAAATCCTGAAATAATGTCAATCTTTGTCATTTTTCTCTTCTCCTTTTTCTATTGTTTATTTCAAATCCAATTCAACCGGGCAATGATCCGATCCCATAATATCTGTAAGTATCTTCGCATCGTCCAGTCTGTCCTTTAAACTTTCCGAGACACAGAAGTAGTCTATACGCCAGCCTGCATTCTTCGCTCTGGCACTGAAACGATAAGACCACCAGGAATAGATTCCTGTCTGCTCCGGATAAAAGTACCGGAATGTATCAATAAATCCGGCATCCAGAAGTTCAGTAAACTTCTGTCTTTCCTCATCCGTAAAACCTGCATTCTTACGGTTGGTCTTCGGATTCTTAAGATCAATCTCTTTGTGCGCTACATTCATATCTCCGGTCACAATCACCGGTTTTGTCTCTTCTAACTTCTTCAGATAAGTACGGAAGTCATCCTCCCACTTCATTCTGTAATCTAACCTTGCCAGCCCATTCTGAGAATTCGGTGTGTATACTGTGACGAAATAAAACTCTTCAAATTCACACGTAATCACACGTCCTTCCTGGTCATGCTCCTCAATACCGATTCCATAACTTACCGACAATGGTTCTTTCTTTGTAAACACAGCTGTTCCGGAATATCCCTTCTTCACAGCATAATTCCAATACTGATGATAGCCTTCTAATTCCAGATTTAGCTGTCCTTCCTGCATCTTCGTCTCTTGAATACAGAAGATATCCGCATCTGCCTCATGAAAGAACTCAAGAAATCCTTTCTGTACACAGGCACGAATACCATTTACATTCCATGATATTAATTTCAATACGCTGCATCCTCCCTTTCAAGAGTGTTGCTGTTCACCGTCCATTCGCCAACTCTTCTGTGAATAATCAGCAACTTTCCATAACCGAATCAATAATACACCTCATCAAGGAATAACCCTCTTGCAGGTGCTAAAAATCCAGCCTGACTTCTATCTTTTGATTTCAAAGGTTCCTTCACACTCTCTATGCTTCGTGCTCCGGTTCCAACTTCCAGCAAAGTTCCTGTCAAAATCCTTACCATATGGTAAAGAAATCCTGTTCCTTCATATTGAATACTGACTTTGCTTCCTTGTCCGCAAATCATTATAGCATAAATTGTTCTTTTTGTGGACTTTTCATCCTTTTTATCCGTATAGCCGGCAAACTCATACGTGCCAATCAACAATTGTGCTGCCTTTCTCATCGCATCTAAATTCAATTGCTGCGGAAAATGATATGTATATCGTCTTGTGAATACATCTGGTTTCTCCGCCAAATCCAGCTGATAAATGTATCTTTTTCCGACCGCACTTTTTCTCGCATGAAATCCATTCCTCACAAGCTCTGCATCTAAAATCCGAATATCTCCGGGTAATCTTGAATTTATCTTTTCTGTAAAAAATCCATCCTCCACCTGACCAGAAAGAACTACTGTTGCAGTCTGTCCATTCGCATGAACACCTGCATCTGTTCGTCCTGAACCATCAATCTCCACTGGATATCCTGCCACTGACGAAATTGTTCGCTCCAAAATTCCCTGCAAAGTATTCTCTGTGTTTGCCTGTCTCTGCCATCCCTGATATGCAGTTCCGTCATAAGCAATTGTTAATTTATAAGTTCTCATTCTCGCCTCCCGTGTAATATACTAACATTCTCCGAAAGATTGAAATCGGTTATACTCACGAACAGAGTATAACCGATTTTTATTATTTTAGAAATTTCTTCAATTCATCCATGAATGTATTCGCATCTTTGAACTCTCTGTAGACAGATGCAAATCTGACATATGCAACCGGATCCAATGCCTTCAGATTCTCCATAACAATTTCACCAATCTCACTGCTTGGGATTTCTTTCTCTTCACGATTAAAAATTGACAGTTCAATCGCATCAATTGTCTTTTGAATCTCTTCAGCCGGAACCGGACGCTTGTAGCATGCATTCAGAACTCCATTCTCTATCTTCGCTCTTTCATACTGTTCACGGTTATTATCTTTCTTAATTACAATCAGTGGGATCGTTTCTACCTTTTCATAAGTTGTAAAACGCTTACCACATTCATCGCAAGAACGTCTTCTTCTGATAGAACTATTATCCTCTGCTGGTCTGGAATCAATCACTCTTGTATCTGGATTGCCACAATATGGACACTTCATATAATCCACTCCGCCTTTCCACGTATCTTATTGCCTTCATTATACACAATGTCTAATATTTTTGCAAAAACTTTTCTTCTTTAATTTCCACAAGAATAATATCCGGTCCAATCTTCTTTATACATGCAAATGGTATCACATATTCGCTATCCGTTCCAAAGAATCCACAGAACTTTCCCGGCCCAGGAACAATCAATGCTTCTATTGCACCGGAGCATTCATTTATCTGCAGATCTACTACACCTCCAAGACATTTTCCATTACAGATGTTCACTACCTCTTTTTCTTTTAATTCACAGAATCTCATAGGCATTATTCCATGATTGCCGATACTTTCTCTTAACTATTCTATGCATGAAATCAGAATCTGTTGTATAATAAAACTCACATGAACATACCAGATTGGAGCATATTATTTATGAAAGAACTTTCTGCTGCCGAAGAGACTTATACGAGGGAAGATCTTCCTACGCCGTTCTTCGTCTTCTGCTTTCTCACTTTCTCTCTTCCTCTATAGTCGTGAAATCTGCACGATATCTTTGATTGGAATTGCGGTCCTATCTTCCAACTCGACCGCTTTTTCATATTGTCTGATTCTTCTCACCTTCCCCTGAACAGTTCGATATTGACCACCTTCCTTCTTCTGGTCTGCACAGAAATACGTAATCTTCACATCCGGATTTGTTTCCCTATCGTCCTGTAATCGTTTCTTAAGATATTGTAAACTTTGATCTAACCGTTCCAGTTCCTCCTCATCCAGTTCTACTCTCTGTTCTGTAAGTCTTGCTTCTTCCTTCACGACCTCTTCATATCCGGTCAATGCTGAAAACGGAGCGAACTGTGCCGCTCTGTCTATCAACGGCATTGATGGATGAACAGAAGATACGTGATGCGGACAATCTAAAATATCATCATATTTATGCTTTGTGTCCGCCGATTTGTCTGTTTCTCTCAATAGTTGTCGCTCCTTCCTGCAGATTCATTCCCTTCAGCACTGCATTCTTTCCAAATTTCTTCTTGAGTTCAAGGACTGCCTGCTGCATGCTTCTCTCACGCTCCCGTTCTTCTTTTTCCCGCTGCTTTTGTTCTTCCTTCGCTTGATAATCTGTAAAAAGATCCATCTGTTCATACGAGTCCGTCTCTGCAATCTCACATTCCTGTATCACATGATTCGCCGCCAGTGATATCCTGCGTACAAGCAGTTTGGTATCCACAATCCTTTGATACAGTTCTACCGTTGCATCCACAATTTTTCGCGTGGAAGACGTATACTCTTCCAAATTCATTGTTCCATGTGCATGCTTCGGAATCTTTCTCCCATAACGGTCTGTCTTTATCTCACCTCGGTAATTCTTCTGAAATTCTGATTGTTTCAGATTTTCAATATCGTATCCTACTGTCAGTACAATCTGATTAGTCGCAAGACCTTTATCAACCAGATCCAATACCAGAAGTTCTGTCATTTCCCGTACGATCAGACCTGCCTTTTCATAGGAATACGGGCATTGGAGCACCTGACCGGAACCGACACTGTTCGATGAAGGCTTGTAATTCTTAATTGCCTCCATCGTACACGGCTCCCAGCCCCAGGCATGGTCAATCAGGAGTTCTGCATTCACGCCAAATAAACGATACAATAGTTCTTCATTGTAAAACTCCTGTGCGCTCCCCATCGAACATCTCGCAATATCCCCCATTGTATACAGACCATTCTCCTCCAGCTTCTTCGCATATCCTCTTCCCACGCGCCAGAAATCTGTCAATGGTCTATGATTCCAAAGTTGTTCTCGATAACTTCGTTCATTCAGCTTCGCAATTCTCACTCCATCTTCATCAGGTTCAACATGTTTCGCCATAATATCCATTGCAATCTTTGCAAGATACAGATTCGTCCCAATCCCGGCAGTCGCTGTGATTCCAGTCTCATGAAGTACCTCCCGAATCATCTTCCTCGCCAGTTCTTCCGATGTGAGTCCATAAGTTTTCAGATAGGAAGTTACATCAAGAAACACTTCATCTATGGAATAAACATGTATGTCTTCCGGCGCAATATATTTCAGATAGATTGCATAAATCCTGCGGCTGTACTCCATATAAAGAGCCATCCTTGGTGGCGCTGTCACGTAATCCAATGCCAGCTCCGGGTGTTTCCCTAATTCACGCTGGTCAGACGAACTTCCCTGAAATCTTCCACCCGGACTTCGATACCGTCTCGCCTCATTCACTTCCGCTACTTTCTGTACAACTTCAAACAAGCGGGCTCTTCCCGGAATCCCATAAGACTTCAGCGCCGGAGATACCGCCAGGCAGATAGTCTTCTCTGTACGGGTTACATCTGCCACGACAAGATTCACCTCCAACGGATCCAGATCCCGTTCCACACATTCCACAGAAGCGTAAAAAGATTTCAGGTCAATTGCAATATAGGTGCGTTCTTTCATGGCATATTCCCCTCCTTTCGTTGATGTCTCTATTATATAGAACACATGTTCGTCTTTCAAGTAGGATTTTCAACATATTTTGCGATGCATATTTGTGCATTTTGTTTTGAACGGGCAACTCAGATTGATGAGAAATACTTGTTTCCAGGATACCGCAACAAGAAAAAGATAAACCATCTGTTTCCTGTGGTTTTTCAACAAAAGAAGCCTTACGATCAAACCTCCTTTCTGTCTGATCGTAAGACTTCATTTTCCCTTAAAAACTTGTCCGATAAATCGGCAATGCATTGATTACCGGTTCCTCGTATGGATGTACCTCTTTGATTGCCTGAATAGTTTCATCCACTTTCTCTGTAAATACAGTTACCTCAACTTTTACTTCAGGTTCACAACTGATTTCACCTACATTTCCAATATAAGGAGATGTCCCGCCTAACGGTCTCCAGTAACTGGTAAGCTGTGAACATGACATACATGAATCATAATTGCCTATATGTCCTGCATCTACTGACTGTAATGCTTTCTGTAGCTGCGAAATATGTGTTTCCGGAATAAAGATTTCTAATTTGCAATACTTGAAATCCATGCGCCGCACCTCCTCAATGCACAAATAAAATTTATATCAAAATCCCATCGCAATGATCTATTTCATGCTGAATGATCTGAGCCGTCCATCCGCTATATTTCTCTTTTTTCTTCTTGAAATTCATATCCTGATATTCAACTTCTATTTCCTGATAACGTCTGCAGCTTCGCACTCCGTCTAATGACAGACACCCCTCTTCCGTCTCATAAGCGCCTGTGCGCTTCACGATTTTCGGATTAAACATAGCAATATTAAACATCCCCATATTCACTGCAATGATTCTCTTTTTTGCTCCAATCATATTTGCTGCCATACCTACACATCCTGCTTCATTTGCTTTCAATGTATCTAACAGATCGATTGCTATCTGTTTATCCGCTTCTGTCGCCGGTTCTGATTTTTGATTTAAGAAAAATATGTCTCTCATAATAGGCTTAATCATACTTTTTTACTTCCTTTCCATTCCCTGTAAACCATTCTATTTCTACAGAAATTTTTTCTTCTGTTGCTAAGCTTACATAATATTCATCTATACATCTTGTCTCAATAAAATATTCCTTTACTTTTTCATTTTCCCATTCTTTACTAAATCCAATGCCTTTTACTTTCAGCTTCGCTTCTAGTTCTGTCCATAATTGAGTAAATATCCGGTCTTTTTCCTCCCCGCAAAGTTCAGACATTGCATTTTGTATTTCATTCGAAAATATCTTCTTCGCTGTTGCTTCATGATATGGACGCACACGTTCAATATCAATGCCCACTTCCTGATCAGCAATCGCTAGAACTACATATTTACCGCTATGTGACAGGTTAAAATGTTTTCTTGCATCCACAAGCATCGGCTTCCCATTTTTACTTATTACAAGCTGAGCATCATTTTCTACACCTAAATACTCTTTTAAAAGATATCCCGCTATCAGCTCCTGTTTTTTATCCGTTTCTCTCTTATGCTTCTGATACTTTTCAACATATCTTTGTGCTATCTGTGAGAGAATCCACTCTTTATTGCATGATATTTTTTCTATATCAGCTATTATGATTCTTCCCTTGATCATTTATTATCTCATCTTTTCTATATACTTTTGTCAAGAATGTCACCGGCATTTTTGCCGCGAAACACACAATCCTCATCTGATATATACATATAGCAAAATCTTTTCTTTGTCAAGAAATTTGATTTTTTTGCAAGAAAAAAACAGCGCTTTCGCACTGCTTCTCATTCCTGTCTATATATCATGTACCTTCAAAACTACATACAGTTAAAACCAACATCATCATCCAAACCTATCACTGCTTTGGTTATGCCCTCGACCTATTAGTAACAGTCAGCTCCATGTGTTACCACACTTCCACCTCTGCCCTATCTACCTCGTCGTCTTCAAGGGGTCTTACTAACTTGACGTTATGGGATATCTCATCTTGAGGGGGGCTTCACGCTTAGATGCCTTCAGCGTTTAT
>OGDP01002229.1_pt1 | contig 10161 bp, 9 predicted proteins | sample 1570441 | NCBI WGS metagenome assembly OGDP01 (sample SAMEA2581961, study PRJEB24529) | metagenome | biome: Human gut stool | place: China | collected 2011
CAGTACGCAAAATTTACTCGCAAATCGCTCTTGTCCAATTATGCGGTATTGCCTTTATTTATTATACCACATTTTCGCGCGTTTGTGTATCGGAGACTTATACAATTTTGCCGTTTTGGATATGAAATGCCGCGCCGGCGCGTAATTTTTCCGAGATGCCGTCCTCGCAGCAGGTGATCATGACCTGTCCGGCGGCGATGCGGTTGAGCACGAAGTCCTGCCGCCGGCGGTCCAGCTCGCTCAGCACATCGTCGAGCAGCAGCACCGGATATTCGCCGTCCTCGTCGAAGAACAGCTCGCGCTCGGCCAGCTTGAGGGACAGCGTGCAGGTGCGCACTTGTCCCTGCGAGCCGAAGGAGGCCGCGCTCCGCCCGTCCAGCATCAGCTCCAGATCGTCCTTGTGCGGGCCGGAAAGGCAGCTTTTCGCCGCGATTTCCGCCGCCTTGTGACGAAAAACATGGTCGATAAGCTCGCGCTCGATCTGCTGCGCCGGAGCAAACGGGTCGCTGACGCTGCTCACCGTGCGGTATTCGCCCGAGAGCGTTTCGTGCGGCGCGATGTCAGAATAGACGGCCGCCGCGGCGCTAAGCAGCTTGCGGCAGTAATAGGCGCGATAGCGGATGATCTGTGCGCCGATACGCGCCATGCGCAGCGAAAAGTCCTCCCACATGGACAGCAGTGACGGCTTTTCCTCGCTGTCGCGCAGAATGCGCGTCTTGTGCTCGTGCAGGCGGTTGTATTCCTCCAGATAACGCGCGTAGTTCGGCCGCAGCTGACACAGCGCGGTGTCGAGAAAGCGCCGCCGCGCCGCCGCGCCCGCCCGGACGAGCATCAGATCCTCCGGACAGAACAGCACGGTTTTCAGCAGTCCCTGCACATCGCTCTGGCGCTTCTGGCGCACGCCGTTCTTGTAGATCTCCATCGCCTTGAGCCGCGACAGCCGCAGCTCGAGCGTGTGGTCGCGGCCCTGCGCCTCAAATTCCGCGCAGATGCGTGCATCGTCCGCTCCGAAGCGCAGTCCCTCTTTTTTCTGGGCGGTGCGGAACAGCCGCATGGTCGAGCAGGCCGCCGCCGCCTCGAGCAGATTGGTCTTGCCCTGCCCGTTTTCGCCGCAGATCAGATTGACCGCCGGGTCGAGCGCAAAGCTCTCGTCCTCGTAGTTGCGGAAATTCTGTAATTTCAGTGTCTTCAAGTGCATTCTGCCGGTTCACTCCGCGTTATTCGTAAATTTGTACGTTATCGTACACGCAAAATCGCGTTCGTTATCGTACATTATGTTTATTTAAGCGATAACGACCGCCTCGCCGCCCAGCTCGATCTTATCGCCCGGGCGCAGCTTGCGGCCGCGCATGGTGCATTTTTCGCCGTTGACCAGCACCTCGCCCTCCGCGATGCGGATCTTCGCCTCGCCGCCGGAGGATACCATATTCGCGAACTTCAGCAGGGCGTCGAGCTTGATAAATTCGGTTTTAATTGTGATTTCAGTCATTTGCACGCAACCTCACAGGCAGGACCAGATAGGTGAACTTGTCGCCCTCGGTCGGGGAAATAACGATCGGGTTGAGCGAACCCTTGAGCTGGAGCAGCACCTTGTCCGTGCCGGCCGCACGCAGCGCATCAAGCATATAGCGGTTATTGAAGCCGATCTCCAGGTCCTCGATGCAGCCGTCGATCGGGCATTCGTCGTAGCTCTTGCCGATAGCAGTAACGCACGACAGCTGCACATAATTGCCGTCAAAGTGGAAACGGACCGGGTTTTTGAGCTTTTCGGACACGATAAGCGACACGCGCTCGATCGAGGTGATAAGCTCGTGCGGGTCGATGGAAACCACGTGCTCGAAGTCGTTCGGAATGGCCGCGCGGTAGTTGAGGAACTCGCCCTCGATGAGGCGGGTGATGAGCGTGGTGCCGCCGATGCGGAACAGAATGTTCTTCTGGTCGGGGAAGATCTCGACCGGCTCGTCGCCATCGCTCAGAATGCGCTCGATCTCGCGCAGGGAAGCGCCCGGAACCACGAATTTCATGTCCCCGGACATACCCTCGATGGTCTCTCGGCGCACGGAAAGACGGTAGCCGTCCACTGCCGCGACGTTCAGGCGCGAACCCTCCAGCTCGAACAGACAGCCGGTATGGATCGGCTTGGATTCGTTGTCGGAAACCGAGAAAATCGTCTGGGAAATCATGCTTTTGAGGATATTCTGCGGCAGAGAGAAGCCGGTCGTGTCGGAAACCTCGGCGAGAGCCGGGAACTCGTCCGCCTCGGTCGCCGCCAGATTGAACACGGCGCGGCCGCATTTGATGGTGGTCATCAGCTTGTCGTCCGTCTCGATATAGACAACGTCGTTCGGCAGCTTGCGTACGATGTCGAGCAGCAGCTTCGCGTTGATGACGATGCTGCCCGGTTCGACAACATCGGTTTCGGTCGTGGTGCGGATGCCCATCGACATATCATAACCGGTCACGGTCAGGGTCGAGGCGTCGGCACAAATGAGCAGACCCTCGAGTAGCGGCATTGAGCTTTTGCCGGTAACGGCGCGAGATGCGGTACCGAGCAGGCCCAGAAGGATTTCTTTTTCGCAGGAAAACTTCATTTTGATTCCTTTCTCTTGAAAATGCAGGATTTGAATTTTCATCCGTCAAATCCTCCGGCAAGCCGGGAGGCGTATTTCCGGGGACGAATGAAAATGCCTTTTTATTACTGGAAACAGCTATACAGGGAGTGTCCGCGCAGGACGGACAGAGAAAACCCCTCAGCTGAAAGGATAGGTTTTTGTAGTCGTCATAGAGGCTGTGGAGCCTGTGGATAACTGCGAAATCGTCAGCAGCGGCGCGGGAAATGTCGTCCACAGCTATTTGTGGATGAAAAAATAACTGTCCACACGGGAAAAACTGTCTTTCCTTATCCACAGGCTTATCCCTGTGGATTCCACAGAAATCTGGGGATAAATAAATGCATAAATATTCACGACTGTGTACAGCGCGAATCAACCATTCGGGTCTGATGGGTGACGCCGAATATAATCTGCGCGTTCGCGCGACAGCGCGCATAAAATAGACGTTGCAAAGCAAAGTCAAAAAAACCGGGAGCATGTATCACGGTTTTTTTACTTCGAGAGGGAGAAAGTTTCCGCATGGGAACTTTCGGACGTCCGTGTTCTGCGGCGGGACTCCGCCGTCAGAACACATTGTCGGCAAAACTTCGTTTTGCGACATTTAGTCGCCGCGGATATTGTTGTGCAGCTTTTTTATGACGTCCTCGGTCTGGCGCGATTTCTTGCGCTCCTCCTCGATCTTGTTGCAGGCGTGCATGACCGTCGTGTGGTCGCGCTTGAAGATCTTCGCGATGTCGGGGAAGGAGTATTCGAGCTCCTGGCGGATCATATACATCGCCATCTGGCGCGGGTAGGCAACGTCCTTCGAGCGGTCTTTCGAGATCATCTGCTCGACCGGGATATAGAAGTAGTTCGCGACCGCCTCCATGATGCGCTCGGGCGTCGGGTTGAGGCCGGGATTTTCCGTGCGCAGCGCGTCGATCGCGTTTTCCGCGAGGGAAACCGTGATGCGTTCGCCCATCAGCTCGTGCATCGCCTTGATCTTCTTGACCGCGCCCTCCAGCTGACGGATGTTGGACTGAATGTTCTCCGCGATGTAGTTGGAAACCTCGTCGGGCAGCTCGATGCTCATCTTCACCGCTTTGTCGCGGATGATGGCGATGCGCGTTTCGAAGTCCGGCGGCTGAATGTCTGCGAGCAGGCCCCATTCAAAACGGGTCTTCATGCGCTCCTCGAGCGTGTTAATCTCCTTCGGGGGACGGTCGGAGGTGAGAACGATCTGCTTTTTCGCCTCGTAAAGCGCATTAAAGGTATGGAAAAATTCCTCCTGCGTGCGCTCCTTGCCGGCGATGAACTGCACGTCGTCGAGCAGCAGCAGATCGACCACGCGGTACTTGTTGCGGAAGGACTGCACGTCGGCCTTCTGGATGGCGGTGATGAGCTCGTTCGTGAAATCCTCGCCCTTTACATATATAATGCGGAATTCCGGATGCGTGCGGCGCAGCACATTTGCAATCGCGTACATCAGATGGGTCTTGCCCAGACCCGAGTTGCCGTAGATGAAGAGCGGGTTGTTTTCCGCCGCCGGGCGCTGCGCGACCGCATAGGCCGCCGCGTGCGCGAACTTGTTTGACGAGCCGACGATGAACCGCTCAAAAGTGTAGTCATCGTAGGGCGACGCCGACTGGCTGGGGGTGTTGTACTCACCGGTCACGACCACAACCGTTGCCGCCTCGCCGGTCAGCTGATACAGAGCGTTCTGGAGTGGTTCGATGAATTTGTCGGTGATGTACTTCTGCTTGAAGTCCGACGGGGAATGCAGGACAAGACGGTTGTCGGTGAACGAAACCACCGTCGCGTCCCCGAACCACGCGGACAGAGTCGATGGCAGGAATTTCTGCTCGTGCTCGAGCAGCTCCAGCGCCATCTCCAGTATATTGTTGGCCATGAGGAGAGCCTCCTTGTAGAGTATCGCCGGAAACGGGGCGAAAAAGCTGTGGAAGAAATTCGCTTTCCACAGACGGGTGGGAAACACGGAAAAAGCGGGGCGCGGCCTGTTTTTCCGCATAGCAAACAGACCATGCGGTTTCGCACGGTTTTGCCGAAAAATATGGGCGCAGCGATAAAAACGCGGGTATAACACGCGAAAAAGTTCGAAACGGCTGCGCTTGTGGGAAACAGGAGAAAAGGATATACCGACTCCTATTCTATTTTATAATAGCACACGCTATCCACAAATTCAATCGGAAACTGTGGATAACTTTTTTGAGGCTGTTTTGCAAACAGCCTCTCGCTCGAAACCACGCTTTCGAGCGAAGCTGAAGAAAAACCGCGCCCTGCGGGCACATTTTTTCTTCCCTTGTATAAATTCCGAGGTACACGCCCCCCGGAATTTATGAATTTGCTGCGCAAATTCTATTGAATGCATGCTGCCGCACGGAGCATGAGCCGGAGAAAGCATGCACTGCCGGTCGGATTTCCGGAAGTCGCCCAGCGGCGGTGCAGAAAGTACGCCTGCCACACAAAGCGTGGTGGGTGAAAAAAATGCGGACACAAGATGTTGAAAAGATACGAAAAAAACGAATTTCCCGCAAAAAAAGCTTGACATTTCGCTTTTTGTATACGATAATATATATCGTATCATATTATGCGGACAGGCAGCGGCATATGCCCGCGTCTCGCGCCGGACCTATGCCGGTGCCCATCCGTAAAATTCAGAACAGGGAGGTGCACGAAGTTATGAAGAGAACGTTCCAGCCGAAGAAGCGTCAGCGCTCCAAGGAGCACGGCTTCCGCAAGCGCATGTCCACCGCGAACGGCCGCAAGGTACTGGCTCGCCGTCGCGCAAAGGGTCGCGCTAAGCTGTCTGCCTAAGCAGCAGTAAGGACCGGAAAAGGTCCACATATATTCGCGCCGCGGCGCGGAAAGAGCTGTTGCGGGCCGCAGAAATGCGGCTCGTTTTTTTCGGTCTGATGGGCAGGCCTTTTTCGTCATGCGCAGAAATAGGCGGAAAACGCCCCCGAAGGGCCGGAAAACCTGCAATTTACTCACCGGGCGGTGGCGGCAGGACAGAAAAAAGACCATCGTCGGCTTTGCAGTCATGAAAAGAATTGTGCAAAGAACAGTCGTTTTTTTCCCGGGCATCGAAAGAAACGAGGAGACACAGACATGAAAAAAACCATAGCCTTAAAGGAAAACCACGAATTCCGGCGGCTGTATCATCGGGGAACTTCCTCGGCGGGCAGACATCTTGTGCTGTACTGCCGGAAAAACCGCCTCGGACACAACCGGCTCGGACTGACGGTCAGCGCGAAGCTGGCAGGCGCGGTGCAGAGAAACCGCGTAAAGCGTCTGTTTCGTGAGGCATACCGCCTGCACGAGGACGAATTTGCCACCGGCGTTGACCTTGTGCTTGTCGCGCGCGCGCGTGCGGTAGGCGCAACCTATCAGGAAATCGAAAAATCGCTGCTGCGCGCTCTTCGTGAGAACAAAGTCGCGGCGGCTCAGCCGTGAAGCGGCTGCTTCTGGCGCTCGTGCGGTTCTACCGGAAGAATCTCTCTCCGCTCAAACCGCCCTGCTGCCGCTATACGCCGACCTGCTCGCAGTACGCCCTTGAGGCGATTGAGAAGTACGGCGCACTCAAGGGAGGCTGGCTGGCACTCAAACGCATCTGCCGCTGCCATCCGTTTTCCAAACGAGGCCCCTATGACCCGGTGCCGTGAGGCAGGGAAGGGCTCTCATTGCCGGGGAAATATTTTCCGGCCATAAACGCGCTAAGAGCGCGCATTTCTGGAGGTTCTTATGACCATCGAACAACTTTCCAACCTGATCAAAGACCCGAATCTCTTTGGCATTCTGATCGTCAGACCGTTCGGTCTGATCCTGCTCAGCCTGTACAATTTCGTGCACAACTACGGCCTTGCCGTTATCCTGTTCGCGCTGATTGTCAAGCTGTGCTGCGTACCGCTTGCCATCAAGGGCAAGAAGAGCATGCTCGCCATGACCGCGCTCAACGCGGAAATGCAGCAGCTTCAGAAGAAGTACGCAAACAACCGCGCCAAGCTCAACGAGGAAATCCAGGCGCTCTATGAACGCCGCGGCGTCAGCCCGATGAGCGGCTGTCTGCCCCAGTTCATTCCGCTCCCCATCATGATGGGTCTGTACTACGCGGTTCAGCAGCCGCTTCAGTACATCGTCGGCCTGAGCAGCGAGACCGTTATCAAGCTCGCGCAGCTGGTCGGTCTGGACAATCTCGCGGGCGCAAACTACACCGTACAGATCGTTATCGCCGAAAAGCTGAACGCATTCAAGGATGCCGCCGGCCAGTTCGCACCCGAGGTCCTCAAGTGCCTCGGCGACGGCGAGAGCATCTTCCCGATGGACTTCAACTTCTTCGGCCTTAATCTGGCGGATACCCCGTCCATCAAGCACCCGGGCCTCATCTGGATCATCCCGATCCTGTCCGGTCTGACCGCTTACCTGTCCAGCTACATCATGCAGAAGATGCAGAACATGCCCAAGGGCAACGATGCGGCTGCGAACCAGATGAAGATGATGACCATGCTGATGCCGCTGATGTCGCTGTACTTCGCGTTCATTCTTCCGGGCGCGATCGGCATTTACTGGATCTTCAACAACGTATTTACCTGCGTACAGGAAATCATTCTGACCAAGCACATCCGCGGCAAGCAGGAGGCCGAGCAGGCCGCCGAAGCCGAACGGATCGAGGCAGAGAAAAAAGCCAAGCGCGAGGCAAACCGCGCAGCACAGAAGTCCCGAAGCGAGAAAAAGAAGGGGGACAAGTAAATCATGCAGAAGTTTTTAGAAGCAACCGGCGAGAACCGCGATGCAGCGATTGAAAACGCGCTGCGTCAGCTGGGTCTTGACCGCGATGACGTATCCGTAGAGGTACTCGACAACGGCAAAAAGGGCATTTTCGGCATCGGTGCGACCCCGGCGCGCGTCCGCGTGACCTACGAAGCCCCCGATGTTGCAGAAAAGAAGCCCGAGCCGAAGCCGGCCCCCAAGGCGGAAAAGCCGGCGCCGAAGCCGGAAAAGCCGGCTCAGAAGCCGCAGAAGCTGTCTATCACCGACGAGGACGACACCCCGCGTCTGGTCAAGGCGGCTCCGGCGGATTTCGTTCCGGAAAAGCTCGAGGTAGAGCGTCCGCGCCGTGAGCGCAGCGACCGCCCGCACCGTGAACGCGGCGACCGTCCGCGCCGTGAGCGCCGCCCGCGCGAGGAGCGCCCGATCACCCCGTCCGTTCCCAAGGAGCGCGAGCTGATCCCGGTTTCCGAGGAGTGCATGAAGAAGGCAGAGGAGCTTGCGACCTCGTTCATCTCCGGCCTGATGGAGAAGATGGGCATCGAGGGTCAGGTGACCGTTCTGCCGCAGGTCGAGTGCGACCAGCTGCGTCTTGAGCTGTCCGGCCCGGACATGGGCCCGATCATCGGCCGCCGCGGCGACACGCTCGACGCGATTCAGTACCTCGGTTCGCTCGTGCTGAACAACGCGCTCGATGAGCACGTCCGCCTGTCGGTCGATACCGAAAACTACCGCGAGAAGCGCTCGGAGAGCCTGGAGCGTCTGGCTCGCAAGATGGCGATGAAGGTCGTCAAGAGCCACCGCTCGATGACCCTCGAGCCGATGAATCCGTATGAGCGCCGCATCATCCATGCCGCTCTTCAGGACTTCAACGGCGTTACGACCTACTCCACCGGCACCGAGCCGAACCGCCGTGTCGTTATCGCACCGGACGGCCGTCAGCGTCATTAACGCAGAGGTATCATCTATGAATGATACGATTGCCGCTGTTGCCACATCGGGAGGGCCGATCGGCATTATCCGTGTGTCGGGCGAGCAGGCGATCGGTGCAGTAAGCGCGGTTTTTGCGCCGAAAAACGGCAGTTCTCTGGCAGATGCGGCATCGCAGAAGCTGGTTTACGGCACGCTTTTCGACAAAAGCGGACATCTTCTGGATGCCTGCTACGCGGTCGTGTTCCGCGCACCGCATACCTATACGGGCGAGAATATGGCCGAAATTCAGTGCCACGGCTCGACAGCCGTCATGACGGCGGCGCTCGATGCGCTCTTTGCGCACGGCGTGCGTCAGGCGGAGGCCGGAGAGTTCACGCGCAGAGCCTTCCTCGACGGCAAAATGGGGCTGTCCGAGGCGGAGGCCGTGCACGACCTTATCACCTCGCGCACGGTCGAGGCCGCGCAGAACGCCGCCGCTCAGATGATGGGCGCGGTCGGCTCGCCCGTGCAGCAGATGCGTGAAAATCTGCTCGGCATGGTCGCGCATTTCCACGCGGTCGTGGACTTCCCGGACGAGGATATCGACCCGGTTCTGTTCGACGATGCGGCGGCGCTGCTGCATAAAACGACCAGTCAGCTCTATCGCATGGCGGAGAGCTACGAGCGGGGACGTATCCTGCGCGAGGGCGTGCCGTGCGTCATTCTCGGCCGCCCGAATGCGGGAAAATCCACCCTGCTGGAAGCGATGATGAGTAAATATGAGGAAAGGGATGAGGAAGAACCGGGTATGCTATATGACGGAACCGAGGCATACAAGATTTACGCCAATGTCTTACCCGAGCATATTAAGCTGATCGAGACCCAAAAACCGGAAAAGCATTTCTTCTTCCGGGCAGAATCCTTTTTTAACCATGCGGCCGAATTGGATAGACAAGCTCAACTGGAATTACGTAAGTACAGCCGGATCTACGCCTATAAAGCTTACGGTGGCAGGAGTTTATTGGAGCAATCGCACGGCGAGAGCTTTCTCAGCGCTTTTCTGAATTATGCCAGCCGCAATACATTATTTATATTAGACGAACCGGAAGCCGCACTCTCCCCACAACGGCAGCTGGCCCTTTTAGTGCGTATCCACGAACTGGTGAATAACGGTTGCCAACTGATTATCTCCACGCATTCCCCGATCCTGATGGCTTATCCGAACGCGGACATTTACGCCATCGATGATACCGGAGCGCATGTCACCCCGTATGAGGAAACCGAGCATTACCAACTCACTAAATATTTCCTCACGCATACGGAGCAAATGATGAAAGAACTGCTTGGGTGATATTATTTCTCCCAAGCATTCAAGATCTCGGCAATGTAAACGATATGCGCATTACCGTTCTTCTCATCATACCAACGAGGGAAAACGGTAGGATCTAAAAACTTGGCCTCCTCGATCTCGGACTTATAGACCACTTTGCATTCCAACGTAAGGCGAGCTTCCTCGAATACCGGGTTGCCGGCCTCCGTAAAGAGCGGCGTCAACCCCGTAGCGGCCACTTTATCAATCTCCCGTCCGGATTTAGAGCCACAAATGCTATGGGCTTTCCGGTGCTCCGGTCCTAGGAAAGTAATCGTGAATTCATTCCTAGCATCGATAAACTCACGGGTATAACGCTCCGGACGAATAAAGGCAAACACCACCGGACGGTTCCATAACACTCCCACGCCGCCCCAACTGGCAGTCATCATATTAAACTTCTCCTTATCACCGGCGCTTACCAGCATCCACTCCTTACCAATCAACTCGATAAAGTTGTCTTTGATCTCATTCGGATTAATCGCTTTCATATCTCTTTTTATT
>OGDP01002241.1_pt1 | contig 10118 bp, 16 predicted proteins | sample 1570441 | NCBI WGS metagenome assembly OGDP01 (sample SAMEA2581961, study PRJEB24529) | metagenome | biome: Human gut stool | place: China | collected 2011
AAACCCGGATTCTGTCACCGCAGACAGTATTCTTTCTATATATTTCCGTCCGTTTTCCTGTATGATCCGTCTGGCCTCCTCTGCCATACTGCAAGATTCCCCCCGAAGCACACGCTCAATTTGAGTTTCTGTTACAGACAGTCCGGTATTTCTACGCACCTGTTCTGCTGTCTCATCAATACATCGGATCACTCCAAGCTCCAGACTCCTGCACGTTGCTGCATTCGGAACAGCATTGTCCAGCCTCATAAGGTCAACGGTCCAGCCACCAATATCAACAAGCAGAACAGACGGTTCATTCTTCAGATACTCTGGATGCAGAGCAAGCGCAGAGTATCCCTGTGGGAACAGTTTCACATCTTTTATTGTTATCTCATATAACTCACTTTCATATAAAAATCGCACTGGCTGCTCTTTCCGCAACAGATACTCCCTGAATCCCTGTTTCTCTCTTCCAAAACTTGAAAGCGGAAGTCCGACAGCCAGAATTACCTCTGTCTTTCGTTCCGCTTTCCGATGCTTGATTTCTTCTGCAATGGCTGCCAACGTCAGCAGATAATAATTATCATTGGACGTTTTATTTTTTACCAGCGTCTGTCTCCCTGTACCGCAGACATAATACTTTCCCCGATACTGCAGAACATTCTGCATGGTATACGGCTCGTAATCATACCTAATAATTCCACTTGGGAAAGACACTTGTCTTGTTTTTATTGCATAATAGCCATGATCAATTCCTATGATTATCGCAATCACATCCTTTCATTTTTTCTGTTTAACGTAAGATCAAAAATGTTGTCACTGCTGCAACGGATCGTTGCAAAAGTGCCATTCGTGAACACTTTTCTATGTTCCAGTGTCCCAAAACCTGCGGAAAATCTGGCTTTTTTATACCACTATCGCCAGAGGAACACTACTGTTCCTTCCCAGCCGGTTATAAAAGATCCCTCTCCCGGCGGCGGTTCGGCCTGTCCGGGGGAGGGATATATCGCAAGTTTCCTTTTTGAACAATTGCCTGTCTTTTTATTTTTATGAGATGTTCTTCCTGCTTTTGTAACATGGCAGAATACTCATCTTCCGTCAAAAATTTCCGGATATAAGCTCCTTTTTTCCCCAGCGTGTTATCTATTTTTAACAGCTCTATTTCTACCATGTAATGGATATCCGGATGATATCTGGTTTCACATAAAATGCTTTCGCCTTTGATATAATCCGATTTCACCGCCTCCCTTGCCGCCGCTAAAAGTTCATGGATACTTACCTCCACCTGCATCACCTCCTTCAAAAATAGCGAAAGAAAAGCAGACCCCTTAATCGAAGTCTGCCTCTGTTGGATATGGTAATCCTCTCTTCTTATATTTTAAATCAATCATTTTTCGGAGCTTCTCTCTTTTCTCTTTCGTTGGCGCATGCTTTTGAAATTCAACCAGCCATCTTTCTAATCTTCCATCATCATCGATCCACGTATCGTTTTCATATTCCCATTCATCTAATAACTTGATCAGCGCATCCAATGGTTCTTCCACATCATCGCCAAACTCTTTCCATAGATTTATTCCATAACTTTCCAAGCCAAAGAATTCTGTTAAAAATGAAAATCTCTCCATATCCCCCAATGTCATCTTTTTTCTGCCCATCAATAACTCCTGATCCCTGCTGCCACAGTAACTCAAGAAAATCTTTTTTTCTTTCTCACTTTCGGTCATAGATTGTCCCCTTTCAGAAATAATTCTTTATTACGAAACATTATAAATTTTTAACTCATTAGAATCAATATATATGTTTCCAAATAACGAAACTTTTATTTTTTAAGGAGAACGTATTATGCAGAAAATCAGACCAGATATGGATATCGGTAAAAATATTCAATCTCTTAGATACAAAAATAATCTAACGCAAGACCAGGTCATTGCAAAATTGAATCTCATAGGTATTGTCATATCCAAAAGCACTTATGCCAAACTGGAAACAAACCGCATGAACATCAAAGTGTCTGAGTTAGTCGCTCTGGCAAAGATCTTTCATACAGATATCAATGCATTCTTTGATGGTCTGCTGTAACTCGACATTCACCTACTCCCTGTGTATATAATAATCTCTTAAAAAAGAACTAGTCTATATCGTTCTTATCGAATATAAACCAGTTCTTTTTTCTTATCTAACTGAATACACATTCTTTTCTATTCTTTGTGTATCCTATACTTATATATGGCAAAAATCAGACAACAGACACGCTATACACTCTTATGCTACATAATCCAGTTTACTGTCGCTCAATCTTAAACCTACAATATGAATACAAATTCCATAAATTAACCCTGAAAGAAAAATCTTTTCTATAAGTAAATTTGGTCTTAAATGGAATCTGATGGCAATGACACCAGTCTTGTATTTGTTTCATCCTCATGGACTCCCCGTCATCAATTTTCTTTATCAAGCATTGTCTCTTAAAATCATCCATCCCTGTCTTAAAAAATAAATAAAACAGTACATTATAATATCTAATCAACACAATCTCTTCTGCTATTTTTCCCTTTGACCTCATACACATTTTCCACCTTTCACTGTATATTGGGTTTGATTTATACACATATTCTTACGTTATACACTTTATACTCACCCCATAATAGGGGGTTAATATTCCGACCAGAATCAAAATCACCTCCACGACCCCGATTCCTTTTTCTTCTTTCATAAATTCCAAAAATCTTCTTATCTTCTTCATATACCTTCTCCTCCTGTAACTTCATACATTCTTATAACTGCATGGATAAAAATGCCGGAACAATCACGATGACAAGTACAATTGCAAGCATTCCAAACATTGGCGCAAGAAGTTTTGTTCCGGCCTCCTCACCCAATCGCTTCGCTCTGCTTTTTCTATTCTCAAATGCCTGATCCGATTCATTTCGCAGCAAATCTGTCATCCCTTTTGTTCCTTTTTTCAGATTCTGTGCAAGCAATGCCCCGAATTTCATATACACCGAGATTCCACACCGCTTACCAAATCTTTCATACGCCTCCGCCTCTGTGATTCCGCTTTGCATTTCATTGCAGGTGTATCGCATCTCTTCATACGCTGCCCGCTCGCCGGTACATATCTTCTGCTCTTCATAATTTTTCACAATCCTTTCCCACACGTTTTTCGTTGTCATTCCTGTACTTAAAAGAAGTGCAAATTTATTAATAATCTCAGGATAATCTGTAAGCATTTGTTCTTTACGTGCCTTTCTTGCTTTTTGTTCATTCTGTTTTTTCAATGCAATCATAAGCACAGCACTCACCCCGCCAAGTACAAGTACATAATAGCCTCTTGCTTCCACTTTCTTTTTCCAGTGAATTGGTTGTCCGTTTATTTTTTTCGGAAGCGAAAATACTTTTTCAGTCTTTGTTGTTTTTTCTTTTTCTTCCACCAATTGCAAAACATCCGACAGTAATTTTTCTTCTTTGCTCTTCGACTCCGGATATACCATTGCATTTGTCACGTACAAAGCCTCCTCTCCACCATACGTAAGCTTTCCGGTAAGCTCTACCAGCGTTCCCTCTGCTTTTGTCTTTTCTGTCTGAATCTCTCCTTGCACATTCATCACTTCATAATGATCCAGCTCCCACTGAATCTGCACCGGATAATCTTTCCACTCCGTAAGCAGATTCAGGTCTTTCTCCACACGGTCAAGGCTTTTATTTTCACCTAAAATAACCTCATCCATTTTCTCCATCACTCGTTTGAAAATTTTTTTGGTCTCCTGTGATGTATACCTTTGTTCTTCCACATCTATCGTAACTTCTTTTTCTTTCAATGTCTGTCCGATCGTGATCTCATAAGTCCGCCGCCATAGACATTCCGCTCGATTTCTCCTGAATCTTTTTCTTGTCTGTCCAGCCAAAAGAGTCCGAGTGCAATCGTATTTGCACAAAACAAAATCAATAAAATCTGCCTTCCTGTCTTTTCCTCACACCACACAAAAATTTTTCGTTTCTGCTTCTGAAGCACTAAAAAAAGTAATACCACATATCCAATAATACATATGATCATGATCTACACCTCAATTTCTACAATTCGTTTTCCAATCAAATTGTCATAATTACAACTCCGGCTGCATTGTCATACAAGACTCCCATAAACTCCGGAAAACTGAACTTCATATAGCAGATCATCCCGAATGGTATCGCCGACATAACTTTAAATTCCAGCTTTTTAGAGGCAATAATCGTTCCAATCTCTCTTCTTATATCTGCCTTCTCCGACATCTGCTGTACCGTATTGCGAATAATCGCAATCATATCGCCGCCGCTTCTTTTTGCCATTACAAATACTGTCACAAACGTCTGAACATCCTCCTCGCCAGTCCGTTGTGAAAACTCCTGAAGCACTTTCTCCATTGTTACATTCACATCCAGTTGTCGAACCATATACCGGAATTCCCGCACGATCAGCTCATCTTTCTTATATATGACCTGCAGATCTTTTAATGCCTCACGCATTGCATTTTCGACTGAGTATCCTACGTTTAATGCCGTCGCCAAAGACTGTACTGCCTCCTTAAACTGTATCTGAAACACATTTTTTCTTTTTTCTATCCACTGTTTTTCCCATGATTTTAAAAAATAGACTAAATAAGGTGCCAATAAAATTGCACATAGACATGTCCCATAGAATAAATACGAAAACACTAAAATTACAAAACTGCCTGTCAATACCGCCAACAGATAATCACGTCTGCGAATGTCCTGCTGCCAATAATTTTTCTTTCTTTTGTATCTCATGTAATTTTACCCATTCTCCTTTGATTTTCCCTCCAATCATCTCCGTCTCCTGAAACTCATACAACGTCTGAAGCTGGATCTTCCCGTCCTCATACCCCAAAACCTCAACAATCTGTAAAAGCTTTCTGCTTCTGTCTCTCAGTCTTCCAAGATGTATAATAATATCAATTGCTGAGGCAATCTGTCTCTGAATTGCCGTAAGCGGAATGTCCATTCCCATCAGAACCATTGTCTCTAATCGACTGAGCATATCCTCCGGACTGTTAGAATGCCCGCTGCTCGCTCCGCAATGTCCGGTATTCAGTGCTCTGCAGCATGTCGATTGCCTCACTTCCTCGCACTTCACCGACAATAATTCTCGTTGGGCGCATTCGAAGCGCTGATTTGATTAAATCGCGAATCGAAATCTCTCCTGTTCCTTCCACATTTGCATTTCTCGCCTCAAGACGAACCAGATTCAGAACATTTTTGATTCTCAGCTCTGCATTGTCCTCAATTGTAATTATCCTCTCATCTTTTGGGATGAAGTCCGATAATGCATTTAAAAAAGTGGTTTTCCCAGAACCTGTTCCACCGCTGATAAAAATATTGTATTTTGCTTCCATCAGCCGCTTTAAAAATGGCACAAGCTCCGGCCCGACTGCCTCCCACTGTACAAGCTGCTCCATTGTGATATTCTCTTTCGGAAATTTTCGAATCGTCACAATCGGGCCATTTAACGCAACCGGATAAAGTACCACATTGACTCTGGAACCATCCGGAAGCCTTGCATCCACAATCGGTGAAGCTTCGTTTACAATCCGGTTTGAACCCGCTACAATCTGCTGAATCACATCTTCCAGTTTTGTCCTTGTGATAAACCTCTTTTCAAGTTCCAAAATCTTTCCCTGCTTCTCCACAAAAATATGGTCAGTTCCATTGATCATAATCTCCGTAATTTCATCATCTTCAATCAGTTCCTGCAAAATATCAAGCTTTCGGAATGTATTGAACAGTTCCTTTCCAAGACCTGATTTTTGTTTCAATGGTATATAGGACTCTTTTCCCTTTTCTTCTAAAGTCCGGTGTATGATCTCTACAAGTTCGTCATCTTCCACTTCCTTCGACAGATCCAGCTCCGCCAGAATTTTCTCATATAATTCTTCCATCTGAATCATAGACGTTCCTCCTTCACAAGCCTCCTTACCGCATTTTCAATATCCTGTGGGACAATAAACGAATATGTTTTTTCTGACAGTCTCTCCAACTGCAGTGTCTGCAGATTCTCCTCATACTGCCGCAGTTTTCCCTGTGAGATACTATCCTCTAAAATTGGCATATAAATCCTGTCACACAAATCCAGCATCTGAAAAAGTCCCTGCACACATTCGCCGACATCCAAAAGAATCACCTCATAGACGCTGTCCTCCACAATCTGTTTCAGCAAAACTTCCCATTCTTCCCAAAGTACCTCCTTCAAATCAAGACTTACCGGCATCGGCGGAATATAATCCAATTCATCCATTTTCATGACCAGCATTCCAAGCCGAAGTCCAAAATTACTGTTCTCCTGTCTTGTATAATACAGGACGTCTCCAAGATTTCCACCGTCTGCCTGTGTAAATATTCCGCCATATCCGAAATATTCTTCCAGATTCAAATACAGCACTTTTTTACATCTCGCCAGTTCTTTTCCAAACGCCACTGCAAAGCTTGTCTTTCCCGCTCTGTGGATAGGCGAGTATACCGCCAGCATTTTAACCGATTCCTTTTTCACACTTCGCATCATATTTTCTTTTGTTCTCTCAAAATATATCTCCAGAATCTCTGACAATATCTGATCCACGCACTGATACTTGTAAACACACTTTTCATCCTGAGACACATTCTGAAAATTACCTGTCGTCAGCACAAAAATCTGTTCTGCCTCCACTCCTTTTCGCTCTTTCTTCGCACAGGTTTCATCTATGACCAAGATATGAATATTTTTATCCCGCGAAAGTATCTTTACATTTTCCCAGGTACTGCATACATATACCCTCACCGCAAATTCTTTTCGCTCCATAATATTTTCCATTAATTTCTCGGCATATTTGACTTCCTGATCGCATATTACAATATTCTTCTCACTCAAATACTCCCTCCTTCGTATTTTATTTTTCAACTTTGGATTTCTCGCCGGAATCGGCTTTTGATCTTTGAAAATTTAAGATTAACTAACTTGTACATTGCATTATAAACGCCTTTTTCTCTCTTGTCCATATCATTTTTTCAAATATTTTATTTTTGTGCAACCTCTATAAAATTTTGTACGCCAATATCCCGTAAAGCATCGCAACCCCTGGCACTCCAAGGATTCCGGATGTCAAAAAGGAAATTCCGTTTAATCCTACTCTCAGAGAGATCCCCCTATATTCCAGATACTGATTGACAAAAAAAATGAGTCCCATACCGACTACTGCTCTGACAATAAAGTTAATAAGAAAACTGGTTTTCGGCTCTTCCTGCATTATATTTTTCCCCCTGCTTTTTGTTACAGAATATGTGCAAGCTCCTCGTTTTATTCCGATTTTTCCTTTGCAAATATGGTATTTTATTCTATTTTTTGTCTATACTAGATAAAAGAGACTATTTACAAGAATGAGGGGTGTCATATGAAACTATTCCAAAAGAACTGCCAAAGAGAAACATCCGAATACAATATACACGAAGAAATCGAAAAGGTAAAAGCACAGATGGACGCCGCATATTCCAATTTTCAAAATGCCGTCGACCCAGATTTGATTGACTGCTGCATTTTTGAAAGCAATGCTGCATGGAAAAAATATCGTTTTTTATTGAGACAGGCTAAAGGGCAACGTTCCTGCCACTAAAATACGGGGGCTTAAAAAAGTCCCCGTTCCATACTCTGTTACAAAACAATCTTTATCTCACGTCCTGTGCGATGATATTGGTAATACCGTACTCCTGCCGCATCCATCATGCGTTTTGATGCGATCACAGACGGTGTGTCTGCATATTTATCGCAGTCATATATCACCTCTCGTATTCCACTTTGAATGATTGCTTTCGCACATTCATTACACGGAAACAGTGAGACATAAAGCTTCGCTCCTGCAAGACTTCCACCGCTGTAGTTCAAAATCGCATTCAGCTCACTGTGGGTTGAGTACAAATATTTTGTCTCCAGCGGATCATCGCCTTCCCTTTCCCAAGGGAACTCATCGTCCGAGCACCCGATCGGGAAACCATTATACCCCATAGAAAGTATCTTATTATCCTGACTGACAATGCAACACCCTACCTGTGTACTTGGGTCCTTGGATCTCATACCAGAGAGCATCGCAACTCCCATAAAATATTCGTCCCATGAAATATAATCTTTTCTCTTCTCAGTCATGACAACACACCTCCACATGAACTATTTTGTACCAAAAATACGATCTCCTGCATCTCCCAATCCCGGAACAATATATCCGTGATCGTTCAATTTTTCATCCAATGCAGCAATATAAATATCTACATCCGGATGTTCTTTCTGCAGACGTTCCACACCTTCCGGTGACGCAATGATACACATGAAGTGAATGTTTTTGACACCTTTTTCTTTTAGCATCTGAATTGCCGCAACACAGGAACCTCCTGTTGCAAGCATCGGATCTACCACGTACACTTCTCTTTCATTACAGTCTGACGGAAGTTTGCAGTAATATTCTACAGGCTCCAATGTCTCCGGATCACGATACAGACCGATATGTCCTACTTTTGCAGCCGGAATCATTGCAAGCATACCTTCTACCATACCAAGTCCTGCACGCAAAATCGGTACGACAGCAAGTTTTTTCCCTGCCAGTTCTTTGACAGTCGTCTCACAAATCGGTGTTTTGATCTTGACATCCTGGAGCTTCAAGTTTCTTGTAGATTCATAACACATCAACATTGCAATCTCACTGATCATCTGACGAAAATCCTTTGATCCAACCTCTTCTCTTCTAATAATCCCTACTTTATGCTGGATCAGCGGATGATCCATAACGTATACTTTTGACATACTCTTTCTCCTTGTTCTTGTTCTTTATTCTTCAATCATCGAAATGCGTCGTACATGACGCTCATCTCCGGAAAACGGAGTCTTCAAAAAGGTATCCACAATCTTCACTGCAAGTTCCGGACCTAATACACGTCCCCCCAATGCAATGATGTTTGCGTCATTGTGAAGTCTTGTAGCTTCCGCAGAAAAGCAGTCAGAACAAAGTGCACAACGGATTCCTTTCATCTTATTCGCAGCGATGGAAATACCAATTCCGGTTCCGCAAATCAAAATTCCTTTTTCACACTCGCCATCCAAAACAGCCTGTCCCACTTTTCTCGCATAAATTGGATAATCTACCGATTCTCCATTGCAGCCGAAGTCTTTATATGCAAGCCCTTCTCGTTCTAAATATTTTATAATCTCCAATTTCAAATCATATCCACCATGATCACATCCAATTGCTATCATTCTTTTTTTGCCTCCTTATTTAGTTTCTCTGCTAATTTTAAAATCAACTCTTTTAACAGTTCAAAATTCCCTCCATATGCCACCAAAGGCTGCCCATGTGTAGAGAGAACCTGTCTGTCATCTTCAATGTACTCATTCAATGTAAATACATTCTTTACATTTTCGTATTCCGATACAATCTTCCATTTGTACGGTTCTTCCAATGTAAGCACCAATGTATCGTCATCCAAATCTTTTTCACTAAACGGCGTTGCCTCATGTGACTCCAAGGTCATCTGCTGGCTTTTCATGATTGCCTCTGCCTTTTGGTTCGCCGGCTCAGGAAACAAGACGATCATTCCTCGAGAATCCACTTCATATTCCTGTAAAAGTGGCTGATTGCGCAAGATCTCTGCCGCCATCGGTCCCCTGCAATTGTCACTGTTACTTACAAACAGAATCCTTCTGTATTTCTGAAGCTTCGTAATCTCTTCCGCCTCTATGATCTGATGACCCGCAGCTTTGATAAGTCTGTTCATAATCGCATTCCCGATTCCTTCCACGGCAAATGCCTCACTAAAAATATATGCCACCTCTTCATCATCAAATTCACGAAGCACTTTATAAAGATTTTTAGCAATGGAATTCTCGTTTGCTCTTGTCCCAATACTTTTTACGATTCCATTCGTATATAAATCCGCTGTTTCGCTTGTCGCAATGATTCCCACCTGATTTCCCCTGCGCATCTGTTCATATGCAAGCTGACGAATAGCTTTCACTGCTTCTAACGGCGCACCATTCACAATCACAAGCTGAGCTTTTGGTGCATAGTGACGGTATTTCATTCCAGGAGCTTTCGGTGCCGCATCGCTCGTCTCAGACAATGTTGTCC
>OGDP01002244.1_pt1 | contig 10112 bp, 10 predicted proteins | sample 1570441 | NCBI WGS metagenome assembly OGDP01 (sample SAMEA2581961, study PRJEB24529) | metagenome | biome: Human gut stool | place: China | collected 2011
GTGCCGCCGCCGCATAGGCGGTTGACCACGCAATCTGTAAATTAAAGCCGCCTGTGATCGTTTGGGAGATGTCTAAGATGTTAACATTGTTGCTAGCTAAATAGTTACACACCTTTGCGATGATTCCTACACCGTCTTTTCCAACAACTGTGATTACTGTTTTTTCCATTTTTGTTATTCCTCCTAAATGTTTATGATACACTGGTTACGGTAGATACCGTGTCTCTTCTGGCTACTTCGATCGGTAATGTAAAATTATGTAAAGAAATCTTTACCGTCTCGTATGCCAGTTTTTCGTAATTATTCTCTTTACTCAGATGTCCAAGATAAACTTTCTTTGTCTTCTGTGTTGCAACTTCCTCAATCAGTTCAGCACATCTTTCATTCGATAAATGTCCCTCTCTTCCAAGGATCCGTCTCTTCAAATAATACGGATAACGTCCAACCTGAAGCATATTCACATCATGATTAGCTTCTACAAATAAAATATCCGAATCATATATCTTCTCTACCAGATATTCATCGTAGTCTCCAAGATCTGTTGCAATGCTTGCCTTGGCTCCTTCTTCTGAGTAAAATGAGTAACAAACAGGATCTGCAGCATCATGCCATATATGAGATGCGTTGACTTTCATATCTCCAATCTCAAATGGTTTGTCTGCTTCAATCGAATGAAAAAGGCTTTTATCAACTTTCCCAAGGTTCTTATAATCAAAAATCGCATCGATCGTCTTTCCTGTTGCAAAGATTGGAAGTCCATATCGTCTTGCGATAACACCAAGTCCCTTGATATGATCCGTATGCTCATGTGTGATCAAAATTCCATCAAATTCTGGAACGGTAAGATCAAGTTCTGAAAGGGAGTTTTCAATACGCTTTGCACTGACTCCACAATCAACTAATACATTCGTCTTCTTCGTTCCAACATATATGCAATTTCCTTCACTGCTGCTTGCTAAACTTGATAGTTTCACAGATTATACCTCTTTCTTCTCTTCTGGGCTGACCCTATTGGCAAACATTATATCATAAGGTTATTTAAGATTCAAGAATTGCACTGTATTCTTAAATGTACAAAATATCAACCAAGAATCTTTATGATCTGTGCTTTTGTATCTTCTAGATCACCTGAATTATCAATGATATTGCTTGCCATAGATTTAAACTCTTCTTCTTTTTGCTGTTTTTCGATCATCTGTTTAATCTTTTCATCAGAATATCCTCTGGAAGCTTTTAAGCGTTCATATCTTACTTCTTCTCTCGTGTAAATATACCATAACTGATCAAATCTCTTTTCATATCCTGCTCCAACTAACAAAGCTGACTCTATGACAAGCAAACCTTCTGGTTCTTCTTTTCCAAACTGATCAATTCTTGATAAAATCTCTTCATCTACATTTTTATGAGTGATGCTGTTTAATAATGAAAGTTTTGTTTCATCATGAAACACGATCTCTCCAAGTATCGGACGATTGATCGTTTGGTCTTCATTTAAAATTTCATTTCCAAATGCCTGAACGATCGCATCATAACTTTTTGCCCCTGGTACCATCAGCTCATGTGCTACATGATCAGATTGAATGACTTTTGCCTGATAATCATTTTTTAGTATATTTAAAATCTCACTTTTTCCAGAGCCAACTCCCCCGGTGATTCCTATGATTTTCATTTATCTTCTCCTTATTTTGCTTCGTACCAGCTTGCTCCCTGTTCAATATCAATATTTAATGGCACACGAAGGCTTACTGCATTCATCATTTCATTCTGTAAGATTTCTCTGACTTCCTCAAATTCATCCAAATGTGTTTCAATCAGGAGTTCATCGTGAATTTGTAAAAGCAGACGGGATTTCATCTGTTTTTCTTTTAATTTCATGTTCACTCTTACCATTGCAATCTTAATGATATCTGCTGCTGTTCCCTGAATCGGGGAATTCATTGCTACACGTTCTCCAAAGTTTCTCTGCATGAAATTGCTGGATTTTAATTCTGGGATCGGACGGATTCGATTGAACATTGTCTTTACATATCCGTCTGTTTTTCCTTTTTCCACCTCCCCATCTAAGAATTCCTTAACTCGTGGATACATTGCAAAATAACGATCAATATATTCCTGTGCCTGTTTTCTTGAAATCTTAAGATCCTGACTTAAACCAAACGCACTTAATCCATAAATGATCCCAAAGTTAACCGCTTTTGCATCTCTTCTTTGTGTACTCGTCACTTCATCCATCGGAATTCCAAATACCTCAGAAGCTGTTCTTGCATGAATGTCCTGATTCTCCTCATATGCATGGATCAGTTTCTCATCCTGTGACAAATGTGCCAGAACTCGAAGTTCGATCTGTGAATAATCCGCATCTAAGAATACATATCCATTTTCTGGCAGAAATACTTTGCGGATCGCTCTTCCAAGTTCCATACGGATTGGAATATTCTGAAGATTTGGTTCCGTACTGCTGATTCTCCCTGTTGCTGTGATCGTCTGATTGAATTTCCCATGAATTCTCTGATCATCCTGAATAAAATTTGCTAATCCATCTGCATACGTTGATTTTAATTTCGTCAACTGTCTGTATTCTAAGACCATCGAAATGATCGGATAGAGATGCTCGATCTTTTCTAACACTTCCACACTGGTGGAATATCCAGTCTTTGTCTTTTTTGCACCTTCTAATTTCATATGATCAAATAAAACAACACCTAACTGTTTTGGAGAATTGATATTGAACTCTTCACCTGCTTCTTTGTAGATAGACTCCTGTAATTCTTCAATCCTTCCAACCAGCTGATCTCCATATTCTTTCAACGCTTTCGAATCTACGTGAATTCCTCGTACTTCCATATCATGAAGTGCAAACATTGTTGGAATCTCAATCTCTCGATAAAGATCCATCATCTCAAGTTCCGTTAATTTATCACTTAATGGTTGGATCGCTTCTCTTGAAATATAAGCTTCATAACCCATGATCTTCTTTCCTGCATCACTTAAAACCCCATCTGTAACCATTGGATGTTTCTTATCGATCAATTCTTTTCTGGATGGAAGCATCATAGATTTATAATCTCTTGCAATATCATCATATTCATAAGTGCTTTTTAATGGATTCACAAGATAAGCAGCCAGTGAAACATCAAAAATACTCTTTGTCGTCTCATGGATCGTTAAATGAGACAAATGTTCTTTCACTTCCATCATTGCCACATATCCTATGTTGTCATATAGATCATCAATTTTCTCATATAAAAAATCTTGCGTTATAAATCCAAAACCTTCACAACTAAATAAATATACTTCTTCTCCTTCTGTATTTAATGCAACCCACATTGCATCATTTTCTTTATAAATGGAGATTCCTGCTTCTTTCTTCTTCACTGCTTTTGCAAAAATATCTTCCGCCTCTGCAAGATCGATGATCTCTTTGATCTTAACTTCGAAATCCTCTTGTTCTTCTCCATCAAAACGTTTGAGAATTGCTTTAAATTCCAATTCTTTCAACATATGATACGCTTCTTTCGTATACAGATCACCAAGCTTCGCATCATCAAAGGAAATATCGATCGGACTGTCTAACTTGATCGTTGCAAGTTCTTTACTCATAACACCCTGATCATAGTATTCCTGCAGATTGTTTTTTGCACGATTGGGTTTTACTTCATCAATATGTGCATATGCATTTTCAATTGATTGAAATTCTTTGATCAGTTTTGTCGCTGTCTTCTCCCCTATTCCAGGAATTCCAGGAATATTATCCGATGCATCACCCATCAAAGCTTTCACGTCAATAAATTCCTTTGGCGTTACCTGATATTTTTCTAACACATCATCTTCATAATAATCTTCAACAACCGTTCCAGCCCTGTTTGTCTTTGGAATACGAATCTGCACTTTCTTTGTCGCAAGCTGTAAAAGATCTCGATCTCCAGAGACAATTTTCACTTCAAATCCTGCTTGTTCTCCAAGAACAGACATTGTCCCAAGAAGGTCATCTGCTTCATAACCTTCTTCCATCATCAAAGGAATGTTCATTGCCTTTAACACTTCACGGATCACTGGAACCTGTTCTTGTAATTCATCTGGCATTCCTTTTCTCGTTCCTTTATAATCCGCAAACATTTTATGGCGGAATGTTGGCGCTTTTAAGTCAAATGCAACTGCCAGATGTGTCGGATTCTCTTCCTCTAAAAATTTAAACATAATATTCAAAAAACCAAGGATCGCATTCGTATGGAGTCCTTGACTATTGGTCATGTCGGGCAATCCATAAAATGCACGGTTTAAAATGCTGTTTCCATCAATCAATAATAATTTCTGTTTCACTCCAGATTGTTCTCCTTTTCTATAAATGCGTTCTGAGATATTGTAACATAAAACTACAGAAATTGAAAACCAATAACATTTAACATGCATTTATGAAAACAATGGTGTTGACAAATATCGATCTCCATTATCTGGCAAAAATGCTACAACTGTCTTCCCTTTATTTTCCTTACGTTTTGCCACCTGAATCGCAGCATATAATGCAGCACCTGATGAAATTCCAACTAAGATTCCTTCTTCTATTGCGATCACTTTTCCATAATCAAAAGCGTCCTCATTCTCCACTCGAATGATCTCATCATAAATTTCTGTATTTAACACTTCAGGCACAAATCCGGCTCCGATTCCTTGAATCTTATGTGGTCCTGCCTGACCTTTTGAAAGCATTGGAGATGTTGCTGGTTCAACAGCGATCACTTTCACATCTTCTTTCTTGGATTTTAAATATTCTCCAACTCCTGTAACAGTTCCTCCTGTTCCAACTCCTGCAATAAAAATATCTACTTCTCCGTCCGTGTCTTCCCAAATCTCTGGTCCTGTTGTCAGTCTGTGAACTTTCGGATTGGATGGATTAACAAACTGTCCTGCGATAAATGCATCTTCGATTTCTTCAGCAAGTTCTTCAGCTTTTGTGATTGCTCCTTTCATACCTTGTGAACCATCTGTTAATACAATTTCCGCTCCATAAGCTTTTAATAGATTTCTTCGTTCAACACTCATTGTCTCTGGCATTGTGAGGATTACCCTGTATCCTTTGGATGCACCGATCGCTGCAAGTCCTATCCCTGTATTTCCTGATGTTGGTTCTATAATAACAGACCCTTCTTTTAATTTTCCTGTTTCTTCTGCATCAACGATCATCTGATATGCGATACGGTCTTTTGCGCTTCCTGCTGGATTATATCCATCTAGTTTTACTAATAATCTTGCCTGTAGTTTAAATCTTTTTTCTACATTTTCAACTTCTACAAGCGGTGTTTTTCCGATTAATTCTATAACATTTTTATATATATTTGACATTATTTTTACTCCTTTGATTTTATTTTCATATAATTCCTATCTTTTTAATATGTTATTAGAATATCAGATTTTAAAACAATGTCAAACTCTTTTATCTTTCGCATTCCTTTTGACACTCTCATCATATTTTTAATAAAAGAAAAACGACCATGTGATCCTTAGATCACATAATCGTTTCCACCTTTGATTCTTGCTTTATTTACGACATCTTCTAATGTAATTCCACTTAAATATTCTTCAATTACCTGTCCTAATCCTTCCCAGATCTCTATCGTTGCACATTCATGGTAGCGTTCACACTGATTCACCTTATCATCCAAACACGCTACTGGCTGTAAGCTTCCCTCTGTTATCTTTAAGATTTCATAGATCGTATAATCTTTTGGGTCTCTGGAAAGCTGATAACCTCCTTTAGGTCCTCGCAAACTCTTTAAATATCCCCTGATACTTAACTGTCTTACGATCTGTTCCAAATATTTTACAGATATCTCCTGTCTTCTTGATATGTCTTTTAATGCGATCCAATCGCCTGTATGATGCATTGCAAGATCATACATTAAACGGACTGCATATCTTCCCTTTGTTGAAATTTTCATATTCTCTGCTCCATTTTCTTAATTATTGTTTAACATCCAGTAACTGTATCGCTGTCTTTAAGCTTCTGACATCCTGTGCCTCATCAAATGTCAGTTTGTTATCCATTGTCAGAATTGCTGTGTAATGGCCATCCTGTTTATAAATCTTGTAGTAGTCATAAGTATACTGTACGTATTTTTCACTGCCATAAGCATCTCTCGTAGAATCCTCTACATAGTAAAACTTCCCATTTACATTAGAAACATACTGAAGAATCGGATCTCCCTCTACGGTATACTGACAAATTACGATAGCACAATCTTTATGATCTTTTACATTCTTTAAAAACTGATTCCAAAGCTTTTTGCTTCCTTTGCCAAATGAATCATATTCAATTACCACAATTCCCTGATATGATGTATCTTCTGCCGTCATTTCTTTCGGATATTTTGAAAGTAGTTTTTTTATCTGATCATATTTTGAAAGTATTTTTATTTCGATCTTCTCATCTCTTTTTGTTTCTTTTGTGGTTTTCTCCGTCTTCGCACTTGTAGAATCCTTGACTGATTTTCCACAACCTGTAAAAGAAACTGCTGTTAAAAGCATCGCTGTACCAAGTATTGTAGCCATAATTTTCTTTCTCATCATAACTCCTTTCTTGTAATCCCCTTATTTCATATCGTTTTAGTATATAATACTTGTTTTTATGTCTATTGTCAATCTTGTTGTGATGCTTTACAATAAAAATATACAGGGAGGTAATATCTATGAGTAAGATAAATAAAATCACACCACTAACAAATGTAAAATTTCTGAATCTTTATGAATTAGAAGCTGAAAATAAATTTGGAGATACACATCCATATTATGTTGCCAGTCGCAAGAATGAAAATATAATGATGGCTGCCACGAAAGAAGTCATTCCTGATGGCGTTGTCATTTATAGTCTGTTTGGAGAAAAAGCTGATCATCTGATCATGGTAAGACAATTTCGTTATCCTTTAAATGATTATATATATGAATTACCTGCCGGATTGATCGATCCCGGAGAATCTATCAAAGAAACTGCAATCCGTGAAATGAAAGAAGAAACAGGTCTTACGTTTACACCCGCTGAATTTGATGATTTCTTAAGTCGTCCTCATTTCTCTTCTGCTGGAATGACAGATGAGACCAATTGCACGGTTTATGGAATTTCTACTGGAATGCCGAATCTTGATCATTTAGAGCCCAATGAAGATTTATCGGTAGAGTTAGTTGATAAAAATGAAGCAAAACGTATTTTAAGAGAAGAAAATCTTTCTGTGAAAGCTTATTATCTCTTATTACATTTTATCCAAAGTGATCCCTCCGATCCTTTTGCCTTTTTAAAATTGGATTAAAATTTAATTTTCATAATTTTCATAAAAATTATTGACATTATGATTCAAAAGTGATAATATATTTTAAGTCGAACAATTGAATCAGCCGATGTGTCGGAACTGGCAGACGAGACAGACTCAAAATCTGTTGTTCTTATGGACGTGTGGGTTCGAGTCCCACCATCGGCATTTGATGAGAATCTCTGAGAAGGGGTTCTTTTTTTATTGCATAGGAAATTTCAACGAAATCCCCCTATGCAATAAATAAGATGCTGCTCAAAAACATCGAACAACATCTCTTTATAATTACAAACTCTGTATTAATTCTTCAATTTCATCCAAGCAAGCTCCGCAAGCTGTTCCTGCTCCCGTTACCTCTTTGATCGCTTCGACACTCTTCGCTCCTTCTTTGTATGCATCCATAATCTGCCCTGCTGTGATATCAAGGCATGGACAGATGATCTGATCTCGATTCATAACAAATACCTCCATTTTTATTTTATAGAAGTATTATGTGCATTTTCATTAAGGTATATCCACATTCTTTTTCTTTATCTGTTTGTTCACAATCTCAGAAAACAGCTGATATAAGACAGAACAAAACGGAATACTAAAAATCATTCCTACGATCCCAGCGATATTTCCACCGATCGTTACAGCTACTAACACCCATATTGCCGGAAGTCCTACAGAGTTTCCTACAACATGTGGGTAGATAACATTTCCTTCAAATTGTTGTACAACAACGAACATGATGATAAAAATGATAGCCTGTTTCCAATCTACCATAAAGATCAATAATATCCCGACCCAGCATCCAATAAAGCCGCCAATGATCGGAATTAATGACATCACACCGATAAAAACTGCAATCAATACCGCATATGGAAGTCCTAATAGTTTCATTGATGCAAAAATCAGACAGCCTAAAATCACAGCTTCTAAGCACTGCCCTGATAGAAAGCTTGAAAATGCATTATTTGATAGTCTTCCAACTCGTACAATATACTTCGCAACCCGTTCCGGTAAAAAAGCGACCAATACCTTTTTCACCTGCATTGATAATTTTTCTTTCTGAAGCAATGCATTGAGTGCAAATACAAATCCCAATGCAAAACTTACAATAAATTGCACAACATCCGTAATCGCACTTACCGTTGAATTTAGCATACTTGTTGCGCCGTCTTGTAAAAATGTGATCAACTCTCCACTGATCTTATCCCAGTCAAACGTGATCTGATTCACATATTTATGTACCATTGGTTTATTCATTGATGTTTTCTCTAATAGGGCTTGTATCTCTTTTACATATTCAGGAATATTGTTTGATAACTTAAATATTGTATCTACCAATTCTGGAATGATCAATCGTGATACTAACAAGATCACACCCACAATACTAACGATTGCCATAATAAGGCTCAATGAACGCTTTCCTTTTTTTAACTTATAAAACAATTTCCTTTCAAAGAAACTCATTGGAACATTGATGATAAAGGCAACACAACTTCCTAAAATAAACGGAAATGCCACTGAGCTTACATAAGATATTCCTGAAAATACAACTGGAAGATTACTTAACACAAGATATAAGATAATCCCAAACGCCACTAAGATAAATGGCGTTTTATCATTCTCTTTAAAAAATTTCAAAACTTTAACTCCTTTATAGGTTTGTTATGTTAAAAGGGACTGTTAAAACTAACAGTCCCTCTTGTTATCTTTTGCATATCATATACCCAGAATGCCGGTCTCGCGATTTTGACGCCTAGCAGAGCTAGGTGGGTTTTCTCGATCAACGTTCTGCCGTCCCCCGGTATCAGGGCTTGACATCCGGTCGATTATACGAAGTCCCATGATAAATAAATGTAGGTTCAAAATAGCAAGTTATCGTACACCCCAGGCTTCTTATCTGATTTACATTACATATTATACTGTAAGTATGGTAATATTTCAAGTCACAGATACATGAAATTCTATCCAATCTTAATATTTTTTTTACATTGTTGAAATGGTGAGATCTTATCATATCCACTCATGTCATTCTTCAAGTCATTCTTCAAGTAGGCAAACGTATATTTTTCACCTTTTTCTGCATACATTCTAAGCAAGTTTAACAGATAATCTCTCGATGCTTCACACATGATCGATGCTCCAATTCCGTGTTCAAAATATTCCAACGGGCTCTTCTGATCGAATTCATCTCCATTATAAATCTTTCCTGCACTAACACGATCAACAAACATCTCTGCCATATATTTCTTTGGAATCTTCATCCCAACCAATCCTGGATGGTCTTTATCAATGCTGTAATCAATCCAATATTCAAAATGATGAAGATTCCTTCCTTTGTGATGAAGCCATCCCCTTGAACAGTTCTTTAATTCCTTTTCCCGGTTAATCGGACTTCTGTCTCCCTGATAATAAATAATTCCCGGAATAAATTCAATCGGTGTATATTTGGACAAATCATGAAGAAGTCCCTGCTTATAAAGTCCCACTTTAAAACATGTTTTCATTACTAACATTTTGTGGTGGGTAATCGTGCAAAAATGTCCTTTTAAATTTTTAAATATATTCATTCTCTTTTTCCTGCTCTTTTTCTAAATTTACTGTATCCCGCACCAGATATATCGGTCTTCTCCTAATCTCTCCTAAAATAACCGACAAGTATTCTCCGATAATTCCCAAAAGGAAAAACAGTACGGTAAACATAAAACAAATTACAACGATAATTGTTGTATATCCTCCCGGTGCACCAACGTGTATTTTCATATAAATAGAATAAATAATCAGAAGCACACTTGCAATTCCGGCAGATGTTCCACAAAGAGA